>JACCDI011995783.1_pt1 | contig 16745 bp, 9 predicted proteins | sample 7442791 | NCBI WGS metagenome assembly JACCDI01 (sample SAMN15323434, study PRJNA562643) | freshwater metagenome | isolation source: river surface water | place: USA:Blue River Watershed | collected 2017-08-15 | reverse complement strand
CTCGATTCAGCTTGAGCAGCAACGACCATAGTTCGCACCGATCCAATGTATTTAGGTAACTTAATTTGATGCGTTTTCGAATCGCCTTTGCCCAATTCAAACGGACCAAAATACATCACTACTGGTTTGAAGCGGTTGGCTTTTTTGGCTTTTCCACCGCCCAAATCAGCGTCACCACCAATACTGAACACTTGATTTACTTTTCCACCATACGCACCAATCACATCATCATAAATGTCCCAAGTGCGCACACCCAAAGCTTCACGAACGTAAAAACTATCCCAAGCATTTGGAGTTTTGAATCGGGTTAAGTCGAGTAAACCTTCGTCAACCACAGCAATAGTATACGTCATTGCTTTGCCTTGTTTTTCGGATACTTTTACACTAAAAGTTTGCTCCGGACGCAATACATTTGGCATCGCAATTTGAGGTTCGAGAATGGTGTTTTTATCGATTACTTCTATCGGAACAATACCGTACATTCTGATTGGTGAATCGTTTTTGGTAGAAGCATGTGGTTGTAGTAAAGTAATGTTGATGTACACATTCGGTGCCATTTCTCCTGTAATGGGTAATTCAACTTGAGTTTCGCCCTTTTGTGTTTTGGCCCATAATGTTTGTACTACTTTGGTTCCGTTTTCAATCGAAATCAACGCACGTCCGCCTTCACTCGATGGGAAGAAAATCTTAGCTTTATCACCTACATTGTACTTGGTTTTGTCGGTAGAGAATTTTAGCATTTTAGCCGATTCACCATCGGTGTTTTTCGATTTTGCCGACCAATACGGCCAATCCAAATAGACTGAAACTCCAGTCGCATGTTTGTCTGTCGGATCATACACTCGTACCAAATAATTTCCCCATTCATCATTAGGAACATTTAAGTTTACACTTCCTCTTCCCGAAGCATCGGTACTTAAAATATAGTTTTTATAGGCAACTCGACCGATGGCAGTGTTGTAACTTGATAAATCGTTATTCGATGCATCCCACCACCAACGCGATTCGAGTTTATAAATGCGAATTTCTAAACCAGTTGTGCGTTTTGGGCGACCGTTTTCATCCACAGTAACAATACTGAAATTGTTGTTTTTACCCGTTTCGTACAATCCATAGCGATTCGGCTCTGGCGCTTTGATTCCGACATAGGTTTTGTAAGGCGAATATAGTGCAGACGAAACATCCGTACTTACATCGCCGCCATTTTCATACACTTTGGTAATGAAAGCCGCACGCAACATTCCAGGCGCTTCACCTTGTATGGTTGGATTAATCGGAATGGAAGCTTTTCCATTAGCATCGACTTTGCCTGAGAAAATATTGATTTCTTCGGTAGAAAAATTACGCGTCGGATCGTCAAAAACATAATTACTAAACCCTTTAAACGTAGTAACTTGTTGCGAGAATTTGGCTTGAACTTCAGTTTTTAAATCTTTCGCAATGGCACCGTGCAACCACAATACTTGAATGTTATTGACGTTTTTCTTGGCTGCTGAAAGAATCGGTTGATTGAAACTGTTTTTGATTTTTAAACGATTGGGCTTGATGGTTTCTACTTTAATACTTTTGTAAAAACGGGCACCACCAACGCTTACCACTGCTTCCCAATTTCCGGTTGGAGCACTGGCTTCTGTTGGAACAGTAAATGTGTAATGATTCAAACGATTGCCGCGTTTTACGGTTTGGTACACGGTTTTTCCGTTCGGATCATTCAAACGCAATTTAATGGGATGATTTTCGGGTAGTTTATTGGCATTATCATTCAAAATGAACGACAAATACATGGTATCGCCTGGACGCCAAACGCCGCGTTCGCCGTAAATAAAGCCTTTCAAACCTTTTTGTAGCGTTTCTCCAGATACATCAAAATTACTTACCGAAAGCGACAATTCGTCGTCTAGTTTCACATACGTGCTGTGATTGCCTTGCGAAACAATGGCAAAATAAGCGTATTTGGTCATTTCAAACGTTGCCATTCCGTCGCCATCAGTGCGAGAAGAAGCAATTTTTTGCTGTTGGAAATTGTACAAATCAACCGTAGCACCCGAAACCGTTTCAGTAGTAACTATATTATTCACGGCAATCACAACTGATTTATCTGTGCCGCGTTTTACAATTACACCCAAATCAGTTGCCAAAATATTGGTTCCGACTTTAGTGTTATAGTAATAGTAATTCGAACACGGATCTTGATCTTCGCGCCAATCGTAGTCGTCGTAATAGTAGTCGTCGTAGTAGTATCCGCCGCTGTAATTCACATCGTCTTCGTTAATTTCTTCTTCCTCTTCTTCCTCATTTTCACCATCAGGATTGGAAGTACATTTGTACAGCGAATACTTCTTTTTAAATGAAAATTCCACACGGTAAATCGCACCGGGTTCGGGTTGAATAATCTTAGAAATATCCAACGCATACACATTCCACTTGCTGTAATCGGCCAAATTATTTTGTTTTAAATCGATGGTCGATTTGGCAATAGGTTGGCTGACTTGCTTTAAGTTGCGCGTGCCGTTGAGTTCGTTATCTTGTAAAAATTGAAGAATGTTGTTTTTGTAGATTTTATAGACTTTTACATCCACTGATTTCAAATTAGCGGCTTCAAAATTGATTTTTAAGTTATTAGAACTCGGCAAAATGTTGCCACTTTTTAGAAAACGAACACCCGGTTTGATTTGCTCGAAAATCAGGTTTTCAGAGTAATTTTCTTTGAGTTTATAACCGTATTGACTTTCAATTCCTTGGAAAATTTCTATCAGGCGATTGCTGTCAAACGATTGTTCCACCACAGAAGCAACCGCTGTGGCTTCGATGGTTTCTTCAACGGCTTGTTCGACTACAGCTGCGGCGCTATCAACTGCACTTTCTACATAAGCAGTTGCGACTGAATCAACCACTACTGCAGCAGTATCAACTACAGCTTGAAGTTCTTGAGTAGTATCTATTTTTGGAGCTGTTTCGTTATTGAAAAACACTTTCAACACATTGCCCATCGTTGAAAATTTCAGATTGTTGGTGTTTTGAATATTGATCAATCCTTTAAAATCTTGGTCTTTTTTGAGTGGATCCGAAAAGTTGATTAAAAGCGATTGGTTGTTTTCGTCGCCGACTTCAATTTTGAGTACTTTGAAATTGTCTTTTCCGGGAATAATGACATCCACTTCTCCTGATTGATCAATGTCTACGTCATCGCCATCCCATTCAATGGTGATTTTACTGTCTTGTTCCTCGCGTTTGATGTTTTCGATGGTGAATTTAAATTCGGTTGAAGTACTGAACGACTTATCAAAACTAATCTTTAAATCGTCGCCATTTTGAGTCGCAGAAATGAGTTTTTTAGCGTCTTCAAACGATAAATTATCAGCGGTTTTGATGGTTCCGTTTAGGTAATAACTATCGCGGTTGTACGATTGTAAGTCGTTGGTGTTGACAATAAAATCCTGCTTGAAGGTTTTAAGCGAAAAATTAAATTTAGAAAGCTCTTTCGGAACTTTATTGGTGATTTTTGAAAGGTTCAAAGTTACCTGATACAAGGTATTTTGTTCCAATTTACCTTTTGGAATAAAAGCAATGGTGTTGTTGGAAAGTGCCACAACTTTTCCGCTGATGCTGGGTGAAATTTCGAATAATTCGTCGTCGAGCTCTTCGTCTTTTTCCCAATCGTTTTTATTGAAAGCCAATTGCACCCGAATATCCGAATCGACAGAAACCATTCCGGTAGAAAAACTCGATATATAATCCTTATACAGTGAAAAGTCAGAATCAAAATCGGCGACCGATTTTTTAGTACACGAATGCAATACGAAGATTGCCAAAAACAAACCGATTAACTTAATGGTTTTTTTCTGAGCGTCAATCATTGTTTTTAATTGGTCAGAAAGAACACTCATTGGAGAGAATGAATGTTTCTGAAAACGATTCGGTAATGAGCGTTTCATTGTTTTTAAGGAATTATTGGTTAGAATTTTTTTCTTGAAAAATGGTTTTTTTAACACTTTCAATTAATGGCATAACTGAAAAGATATTCGAATTATTGTAGTAAATATAAACTATTTTTTTGGACAACTTTTCTTCTAAAAATTTTTGTGAATTATTTTCTTTTTGAAGTAAAAAAACGCTTCATTAAATCGGCACATTCATTAGCTAAAACACCTTGGATTACTTGGGTTTTTGGATGTAATTGAGTTCCTAAAGTTAGAAAACCACGTTGTTCATCACGAGCACCAAAAACCACTTTTGAAATCTGACTCCAATACAACGCACCGGCGCACATTTGACACGGTTCTAAAGTAACGTACAAAGTACAGTTTTTTAAGTATTTCCCACCAAGAAAATTCGCCGCTGCTGTAATCGATTGCATTTCGGCGTGAGCAGTAACGTCGTTGAGCAATTCGGTCAGGTTATGACTACGCGCAATCACTTTGTTGTCTACAACGATAACAGCACCAACGGGAATTTCACCTTTTTCAAAAGCCATTTCAGCTTCTTGCAAGGCTTTTTTCATAAAGTAGTCGTCGGTGAAAATGTTTTCCATGAAACAAAAGTACGATTTTGAAGTAATTTTCGTTATTTTTAAAATCATAAACTACAATTTATGAATCAGAAGCTGAACATCACGATTCCGAAACTGTGTCATGAAGATTGGAACTCAATGACTCCCGATCAAGCGGGACGATTTTGTAGTTCATGCACCAAAAGCGTAGTGGATTTTACGAATAAATCCAAGGAAGAAATTCAACAGTATTTTACAGAAAATAGTGGAGTAAAAGTTTGTGGGCGATTTAAAAATGAGCAAGTCAATCGGCTTGCAATTCCAATTCCAATAAGTGTTTTGGAACAGCGAATTCAGTTTCATAAAGCCTTTCTGTTGATTTTATTTATTGTCATGGGAAGTACACTTTTTAGTTGTAAAAATCATAATGATGAGTTTGTAACTGGCGAACCTGCAGTTGTTGGAGATTCTGTTGTGAAAGAGAATGTAACTTTAGGTGTCGCTTTACCACCAAAAGATTCAAATGATGTAGAAGTAGATACAAGTTTTGTTTACGACCAATCTCAATTGGATATTAAACCTCTATTTAAATTTAAGAATCATAGTTTTACAAAGTATTTTCTTTCTAATTTTAAAGTTCCTCAAAAATATAAATCAAGTAATTTATCAATCTTTGTGTCATTTATTATAGAAAGAGATGGTACAATATCAAATGTTAGAACTAAAAATCCTCATAAAGAATTGGATGAAGATGTAGTTCAAATTATTAAATCATCTCCAAAATGGGATTCGGGAAAAATTAATAATATTAACGTTAGGAGTTCTTACTTTTATCCATTTCATATCGCTCAAAGTATTGACTAAATAATAATAGGTTTTATAGATTTAGAAAAACAAAACCTTAAATTTGCTTTTTTAAATGCAATGAAAAGCAATCTTCTATCACACATCAACAATCCTACCGATTTACGAAAATTGGACGTTGCTCAATTGCCGCAATTAGCAAAGGAGTTACGCGAATTTATTATTGATGTGGTTTCGGTGCGAGAAGGTCATTTGGGTGCCAGTTTGGGTGTGATCGAATTGACGATTGCCTTGCATTATGTGTTCAACACGCCCGAAGATTTACTGGTTTGGGATGTGGGTCATCAAGCGTACGGACATAAAATTTTGACAGAAAGAAGAACGAAATTTGATACTAATAGACAGTTAGGTGGTATTTCAGGTTTTCCCAAACGCAGCGAAAGTGTGTACGATACGTTTGGTTTGGGACATTCATCCACTTCGATTTCGGCGGCTTTGGGAATGGCGATTGCGTCACAATTGAAAGGCGAAAACAAACATCATATAGCGGTGATTGGCGATGCTTCGATTGCCAGCGGAATGGCGTTTGAAGGCTTGAATCACGCCGGAGTTACCGATGCGAATTTACTAGTCATTTTAAACGACAACGCCATCGGAATTGACCCTAGTGTTGGCGCTTTGAAAAACTACTTGACTGCAGTTAAAGAAGGCAAAAATCCGAAGCAAAACAACATGATTAAGTCGCTGAATTTTGATTATTCGGGTCCGATTGACGGGCATGATATCAATTTATTAATCAAAGAATTACAGCGACTTCAAAAAGTAAAAGGGCCGAAATTTTTGCACATCATAACTACCAAAGGCAAAGGATTGCAATTGGCCGAAGAAGACCAAGTAAAATACCATGCGCCGGGGAAATTCGACGCTGCTACAGGTAAAATTCATGCAAAATCGGAAGAGCATTTACCCATGAAATTTCAGGATGTTTTTGGATTGACTTTGGTCCAATTGGCCAAAAATAATCCCAAAATAATCGGAATTACACCGGCAATGCCTTCCGGAAGTTCGATGAAATTCATGATGGAAGCTTTCCCTGATCGCGCTTTTGATGTGGGAATTGCCGAACAACACGCGGTGACGTTATCCGCAGGAATGGCCACACAAGGAATGGTGGTTTTTTGTAACATTTACTCTACTTTTTTACAACGTGCTTACGATCAAGTGATTCACGATGTAGCTTTGCAAAATTTACCCGTGATTTTTTGTCTCGATCGAGCAGGATTGGTAGGTGAAGACGGCGCAACACATCACGGTATTTTTGATTTGGCGTATTTGCGATGCATTCCAAATATGATAATTTACGCTCCCAAAGATGAAATAGCGTTGCAGAATATTTTGTACACGGCTTCATTAGGATTGGATCATCCAATTGCGATTCGTTATCCGCGTGGACGAGGAAATTTAGTAGATTACAGAAGGCAGTTGGCAGAGAGCAGGTTTGAGGAAATCGAAATTGGCAAGGCGGAATTGTTAAAAGAAGGAACAACAACTGCGGTGTTATCAACCGGTTTTATTGGGAATAATGTAACGTTGGCATTGTCTGAATTACATAATCCAGAAGAGATCGCGCATTACGATTTTGGGTTTGTAAAACCTTTGGATGAACCACAGCTGCATACTATTTTTCAAAAATTCAAAAAAATAATTACTATTGAAGACGGCGTAATTAAAGGCGGTTTTGGTAGTGCTATTCTAGAATTTGCGATGGAAAACAACTATCATGTGCCAATACAAACACTCGGAATTCCGGATGCATTCATCGAACACGGAACCGTAAATGAACTGCAACAAATCTGCAAAATAGACGTTAAAAGTCTGGTAAATCTTTTTTCAATCTAACGAAAAAAACGATTTTTGCACAACGAAAATTTTTACAGATGAAGTTTCTCTTAAAAGCCGTCTTTCTTTTGGTGTTTTTTACTTTTCAAAACGCCTATTCTCAACACATTATTCAAACCAAATTGCCCGACACCACATCCCATTGGAAAAAGAAAAACACGGTTGGTTTTGACATCAGTCAGATTGCTTTTATGAATTGGAATGCCGGAGGAAACAGTTCGATTTCGGGCTTGTTGAAAGGAAATTTCATTCGCAAATACGAAACCGACAACATCAAATGGCTCAATGAATTGATTGTTCGTTATGGTGTGAACAAGCAAGACGGAATTGAATTGCGCAAAACCGACGATGCTTTTCAATTGAATTCAACCGTGGGTTATCGACGTGATACGATTTCGAATTGGTACCATTCGGCTAAATTCAATTTTAACACGCAATTTACCAATGGTTATGCGTATCCGAACACTGATAATGCGATTTCCAAACCAATGGCACCAGCTTATATTTTCTTGGGAATTGGTGCGGAATATGCCAACAAAGAGAAAAAACTGAGCGTTTATATTTCGCCTTTGACTCAAAAAACAACCTTGGTTTTGGATCAAACTTTGGCCAATCAAGGAGCGTTTGGAGTGGAAAAAGCTGTTTATGATGAGTTGGGAAATTTACTTACGATAGGAAAAAAATCGCGAACCGAATTGGGTTTTTTGGTTACCAGTTTTCATAAAAAAGAACTGTTCAAAAACATGAATTTGGAAAACCGATTGAATTTGTATTCGGATTACATCAATAATTTTGGAAATGTGGATGTCGATTGGCAAATGCAATTGGATTTGATTGTAAACGAATACGTTCGGGCCAATATTGGTGCGCATTTGATTTACGACGACGACATTAAAGCCAAGGAAGAAATCGATGGACAACAAGTAACGGTTGGACCCAAAGTACAATTGAAACAGTTATTGGGCGTTGGATTGGTGTATGAGTTTTGATTTTTTACCATATAAGGCATTTAAGGAATATAAGTTTTATGACTTATATGGTTAAAAATAAACTTTATCTTTTTAACTAAATTGAATTGATGTTGGTTTTACCATAAAAGATATTTAAGAAACATAAGTTTTATGACCTTATATAACTTATATGGTTTAAAAAAAATCACTCTTAATTTTTATTTATAGCAATTGGATTGGGTTAAAACTAAAAAAAACGTCCCGATTACTCAGGACGTTTTTCAATGTAAACCAACACATTTATATTACTCTTTAAGAGCTAATTTTCTGTTTTCTCTGCGATCGCGTAAATAATATTTTACTCGTTTTACCAAGTAGAACATTACCGGAACCATTACTAAAGTCAGTACAGTGGCATACGTCAATCCGAAGATGATGGTCCACGCCAATGGTCCCCAAAAGATTACGTTATCACCACCGATGAATAAGTGTGGATTCAAATCGGTTACCAATCCGAAGAAGTCAAAATTCAATCCGATTGCCAATGGAATTAATCCTAAAACTGCAGTTAAAGCCGTCAATAATACCGGACGTAAACGTGATTTTCCTGATTCGATGATGACTTCTTTGATTTCTTCTAAGGTCAAATCGTCGTGACTTTCTACTTTTTTCTGCGCTACTTTTTCGTCCATTAATAATACGAAGAAGTCCATCAAAACGATTCCGTTTTTCACCACAATTCCCGCCAGCGATATGATTCCCATCATGGTCATCAAGATTACGAAATCCATATTCGCTATGACGTATCCGTAGAAAACACCACTGAAACTCAGCAATACCGTAAATAAAATCACCATGGTTTTAGAAACCGAATTGAACTGAAGTACAATGATGATCGTAATTCCAGCCAAGGCTAAGAACAACGCATACATCAAGAAACTTTGGTTTTTGCCTTGCTCTTCTTGCACTCCAGAAAACGAATAGGTAGTTCCTTTTGGCAGTTCGTATCCTTTTAATTCTGTTTGAATTTGTTTGGTAATCTCATCTCCATTAAAACCAGTCAACACATTAGAGTAAATCGTCATGATTCTCTTTTGGTTTTTTCTCTTGATTTGATTGTACGTATTCGTTTTTTCCGTTTGAGAAATGGCTGAAACCGGAACTTGCATCATCTGACCAGTTGCAGGATTTCGGAACGTTATCGATTGATTGAACAAAATGTTTTCATCTTTTCGTTGATCTTCTTGCATACGCATCGTAATGTTGTAATCGTCGTCGCCTTCTTTATAGGTAGAGATTTCTTGCCCGTATACCGAACGACGTAATGTAAATCCGAGTTGCCCAGTCGAAACACCTATACTTCCTGCGTTTACACGATCTACTTTTACTTCCAATTCTGGACTTTCCTTATTCACATCTACACTCAAACGCTCAATTCCGGGAATGTTTTTCGAGTTGATGAAAGCTATCATTTTATCGGCTTCTTTCAACATGTCTTCATAATCCGTTCCGGTCAATTGAACACTAATAGGATAACCTGCTGGCGGACCATTAGCATCTTTTTCTACGGTTACTTTAGCTCCAGCAATTCCTTTTACTTTGGCTCGTACTTCTTCCAAAATGTCGGAAGTATTTACACCGCGTCTGAATTTAAACTCAGAGAAATTCACGGTTACTTTTCCTTTATACGGTGTTTCAGAAGCCGAACCCGCATCCACATTTGGATTTCCAGCACCAACACCTACTTGCGATACAATTGATTCTGCCAAATAATTTTCTTTGGTTTCAGGATCAACGTATTTGCTCAAAATATCGATTACTTGTTTTTCTACAAATAAGGTTGCTTTATTGGTTTTTTCGATGTCTGTTCCTTGTGGATATTCGATGTAAGCGATTACTTGATTCGGAATATTATCAGGGAAAAACAATACTTTTCTCGGGAAAATTCGAAGTAAAATAAACGACAAGAACAACATTCCGATGATTCCTAACAAAGCAAACCAAGCTTTTCTTCCGGTTAAAATTTTGGCTAAGAACGTTTTGTATTTCTCTTCCATTCGCGGGAAGAAACTGTGTTGAAAATCTTGCGTCCATTGGTACAATTTCCATTTGTACAACCACATTAAACCAAGAGAAATAATAGCTAAATGCGCGATTGCTTTTGAGAATTTTGAATCAAAACCATGACCTAAGATTAAAAAGAGTACGGCGATAACGGTAAAAATTATCGTGTATCTTTTAGCTGATCGGTTGGTTACGTTTTTGTCTTCAATATCCATAGAACCGCCTGTCATAGCAGCATTAACTACCATTGCCACGAAAAGCGAAGCCGTTAAGGTAACGGAAAGCGTAATTGGGAAATACCTCATGAATTTACCCATAGTTCCAGGCCATAATAAGAACGGTAAAAACGCCATTAAAGTGGTTGCTGTAGAAGAGATAACTGGCCAAGCGATTTCACCAATACCAATTCGGGAAGCATCAAAACGGTTCATGCCTTTTTTCATATTGGCAAAAACGTTGTCGACCACCACAATTCCGTCGTCTACCAACATTCCCAATCCCATAACCAATCCAAAAAGTACCATGGTATTCAAAGTCAATCCTGCTGCCGAAAGTATACTGAACGCCATCAACATCGATAACGGAATTGCCGCACCCACGAAAAGAGAATTACGCAATCCCATGGTAAACATCAACACGATCATTACGAGGATGATACCAAAAATAATGTGGTTGGAAAGTTCGTCTACTTGGTGTTCTACACGTGATGATTGGTCGTTGGTCAACTGCATACTCAAATTAGAAGGAAGGTAATTTTCTTTTGCTTTTTCTAATTTTTCTTTGACCTGTTCAATGGCCGAAATCATGTTTTGGTTGGAACGTTTTTTCACGCTCAACATTACCACTTCGGTTCCCGATTCACGGGCGTAGGTTGTTTTTTCTTTTTCTTTGAAACTAACAACGGCAATATCTTTCAAGTAAACGGTTCCGCCATTGTGTTTAACAATGATGTTTTCCAGTTCTTTTGGATCTTTGATTTCACCCACAATTCGGATGTTGTTTCTCGAACCTTGAGAAACCAAATTTCCTCCCGAAAGTGTCATGTTTTCGTTACGAACCGCACTTTGAATTTCGTCAAAAGAAACTTGCGCAGCCGTCATTTTAAAGATATCCACCGCAATTTCAACTTCTTTATCGTCAACACCCAAAATGTCTACTTTTTTAACTTCGGGAATTTCTTCAATATCATCTTGAAGCATTTCGCCGTATTTTTTGAGTTGTTGCGTGGTATAATTTCCTTTTAAGTTGATGTTCAAAATCGGCACTTCTTCCGAAATATTCAACTCAAATACACTCGGCTCCACTTTACTTCCGTTGTCCAGATTCGGCCAATCCGTATCGGCTTTTACAACGTCTACTTGATCTTTTATTTTCGTTTTGGCATCGATGATGGTAACTTTATCGTCAAATTCAACGATAATCATTCCGTAATCTTGAAACGAACTCGACGTAATTTTGTTTACACCACTGATATTTTTGAATTCTTTTTCGAGTGGTTTGATGATCAATTTTTCAACATCTTCAGCTGAATTTCCTGGAAAAACAGAAGAAATGTACACTTTATTTTCGATGATTTCCGGGAAATCTTCGCGCGGCATGGTAACGTAGGCAATCAATCCTGTAATCACAATCAGGAACGTAAAGATGTAAACAGTAACTCTGTTTTTAATTGCCCAAGTTGAAATCCCGAATTCTTTATTTTGGTGACTCATGTTTTTTGGTTTCGCGTTCCAAGTTTCAGGTTTCAGGTTTCAATGTCTAGAGACAACTTGAAACTTGAAACTTAAAACTTGAAACAAATTAATAGTTTAGAAATTTAGTTTCATTCCTTCAGAAATGGTGTTTACACCTTCGGTTACGATAACATCATCAGCATTTAATCCGCTTACAATTTCGGTTACATTACCTGATGATTTTCCTACTTTAACCAGTACTTTTTTGGCTGTACCTGTTTTTCCGTTGCTGTTGCTTACCGTGAATACAAATTTGTTTCCTTCACCATCTTCTTGTACTACATTGGTTGGAACCGTGATGGCTTTTGGATTGGTGTAATCGATGATTTTCAATTTGGCTACTTGGTTTGGACGCAATAAATTATCTGGGTTTGGAACACTTACTTCGATTCCGAAACTACGGTTGTTTGGATTGATGTAGTTACCCACCTGACGTACTCTTCCTTTGTAGGTTTTTCCTAGAGAAGTCAGATAAACATCTACCATTGTTCCCACTTTTAATTTTCCGATGTAGCTTTCTGGAACGGTCGTCGAAACGTACATTTGACTCAAGTTTACTATACGCATTAATCCTTGTGGACTGGCAGAAACTACTTCACCTCTTTCAACAAAAACTTCATCAATTGTTCCAGAAAACGGAGCTCTGATTAATGTTTTTGCCAATTGAGCTTTGGCTTGAGCAACTTGTTTTTGCAAACTAATCATTTGGGTTTGCGCTTGTAAATACTGAATTTCTGAACCAATTTTTTGATTCCACAGATTTTTTTGACGCTCAAAAGTAGTTTTGGCCAATTGGTATTGGGTTTCAATACTCGCTACTTGTTGACTCATTCCGCCATCGTCTACACGACCTAAGATTTGTCCTTTTCCAACGCGTTGTCCGGCTTTAACTGTCAATGAAGTTAAAGTTCCAGGCATTTCGGGTTGTACTAAAACATTTTCTTTGGTATCTACATTTCCTTGAATGTCTAAATAATGATTGAAAACGGTATCTTTTACCGTTAAAACAGAAACCAAAGCTTCGTCTTTTTTGACATTAAGCGCAGCCAAAGCTTCGTCAATTTTGGCAATATCAGCTTGTAAAGCCGCTTTTTTAGTTTGTAGTGCTGTCGCGTTTTTAGCACTGATTAAATCCTCTATAGATTCGCCATTTTCCTTCTTTGAACACGACAACAAGGCGAGTGATAGCAACGCAGTTAAAAGTATTTTTCTCATGATTGATTGTATTTGAATGTGATTTAGTTTTTATTGAATAATTTGGCTAAAGCTGCTTTTTTGTTGATGACACTAAGCATGGCTTCAAGGTATTTTTGTTGTGCTGCATACAATTGTTCTTGCGCTTGAGTTAAATCGAAGCTGCTCGATAAACCTTCTTTGAATTTGATTTGGTTTTTGTTTTCGATGCGTTCGGCCAAGTTCAAATTGCTTTTGGAGGTAGTTAATTGTTCTAAGCTGAATTCGTAATCACTTTTGGCTCTTTCGAACTGAAGTTTTAGTTTTTGCTCGGTTTCAGTCAATTGAGTTTTAGATTGTTCCAAGGCAATTCGCGCTTGTTGCGTACGTGAACTTCTTCCGCCACTACTAAAAATCGGAACGTTTAAGCTCAATCCCAAGTTAGAATAGTTCAGCCATTTTTGATTCTGACTGAAAAATTGAAACTCATCATTGAAGGCATTATAACCAAAATTCACAGCTGCGCCCAAAGAAGGTAAAGCTTTGCTTCGTTCTAATTTTAAAAGTAACTCTTTGCTTTTGAGTGCATTTTGACCAATTTGATAATCGATGTTGTTGGTTACGTTGAATTCTTCTTTCAATAGAGCCAAATCAACATTGTTTTGGGTTAGCGTTTCCAATTTATCGGTAATGATTAATTCGCTTTCCAACTTAATTCCCAACATCAATTTCAGCATGTCAATGGCAATAATTTTCTGACGTTTTACATTGTCTAACGAACTATTTACTGAAGCCAAATTGATTTGCAATTGTTCTACATTTTCTTCTTCGATGAATCCGTTTTTATAGATTTCACGAGTGTCAGAAAGTGTTTTTTCTAGAATGCCTTTGTTTTTTTGAAGAATGGAAATGCTTTCGTCAGCCAACAAAACATTACCGTAGGAATTGATAACCAACTCTCTGATTTCTTGAGCTGTTTTGACTTTGGCATTTTCTGAAATTTGAAGATACGTTTTGGCCGATTGTAATCCGACTAAATAGGAACCGTCAAAAATTAGCTGACTCAAAGTGGCCGATGCGACCATTGTATGTTTGGTTCCGAAAGCTACTTCGGCAAATTCACCTGGTTGTCCACCAAAAAATTCAGCAGGAACAATCGAACGTTGAATTTGGAAGTTGTTTTGATAGCCTACATTTCCATTAATTTGTGGCAAACCAATAGTAGTGGTTTCCCATTTTTTCTGTTTGGCGGCTTCTACATCGCGATTGGCGTTGATTACAGAGTAATTGTTCTTAATCGCATGTTCAATGGCTTGTTCTAAAGTAAAAGAAAAACTCTCTTTTTGATCTTGTGCCTGCAACAGCGAGGCAAAAAGAAGGAAGGTTAGGATTAGTTTATTTTTCATGGATTGATCATTATGAATTTGATTTTGATAATTGTTTTTCGAGTTCTGTGATTCCTTTTTCGGTTGCAATTGCTCGGGTGTGGTATTCCAAAGCTTTCAATTCGAGTTCGGCTGCATCTTTTTCAAATTGAGTATTTTCGTTGATGGAAAAAATGAGAGTGTAGTAAAATTTTACACAGGCTTCAATATCCACACCTTTTCGGTACAAACCTTGTTCAATCCCTTTTTGTACATTCTGACTGAACACTGTGGTACAATCTTCAATTTCGTTGGCCATCATTTTGGCATAAATTTCTGGGTAATGTTTTTTCAATTGAAAGGCAGGCGAATGATCGACCGATTGAAACATTTTTTTGAACATATTGCGGATTTCAAAATTTTCTTCGATGGCATTGTAGTTTTTAGATACAATCTCATCGATGATTCGGTGAATGTTCTGATGAACGACTTCAGTTCCTTCTTCGATGAGCATTTCCTTATTGTGAAAATACTTGTAAATGGTTTTTTTAGAAATGCACATCTCACACGCAATATCATCCATCGTTACGCTTTTGAAACCCAGTTTCAAAAACATATCCGTTGCTTTTTTGATGATTTTCTCTTTCATGTATTTTGAATTTATTTCGGAATCGTAACTAGTAAAGATTCCTGAATTTCGAGTGCAAATGTAAAACGGAAACTTTTAACACCAAAATAGTTTCCATAGTATTTACATAAATTTAACATTTGATTCACTTTTGTAAATGGTAATTGAAGTCGCAAATACACAATTAATGCGTAGCTTTGCATGACAAAATCCGCAATCACAATCATTTATATGCGACCAATAGCACACTATCAAGAACTGATTTCCGATTATTTTAACGAATTGACATTGTCTAAAGAACCCAAAAATTTGTACGAACCCATTCAGTACATTTTGCATTTGGGAGGCAAACGGATGCGTCCGGTTTTGACTTTAATGGCAACCGAAGTTTTTGATGTAGATTGCAAAAAAGCATTAGCAGCAGCTACAGCTGTTGAGGTTTTTCATAATTTTTCGTTGGTGCATGATGATATTATGGACGATGCGCCACTTCGAAGAGGAAACGAAACGGTTCATGAAAAATGGGATGTGAATACCGGAATTCTATCGGGCGATGCAATGCTGATTTTGGCGTACCAACATTTTGAAGATTATGAACCCATAATTTTCAGAGATTTGGCGAAACTGTTCAGCAAAACGGCTTTAGAAGTATGCGAAGGGCAACAATACGACGTTGATTTTGAAACCAGAGACGATGTTACCATTCCGGAATATTTAAAAATGATAAAATACAAAACGGCGGTTTTAGTTGGAGCGGCAATGAAAATGGGCGCCATTGTAGCCCAAACATCGGAAGAAAATGCCAATTTGATTTATGATTTCGGATTGAATTTAGGAATTGCTTTTCAGTTGCAAGATGATTATTTAGATGCTTTTGGTAATCCAGAAACGTTTGGAAAACAAGTAGGCGGCGATATTATTGAGAATAAAAAAACCTATTTGTATTTAAAAGCAATGGAATTTGCTCAAGAAGAAGAAAGGGAACAACTCTTGCATTTATTCTCCATTCAGCCAAATGATAACACCGATAAAATCCAATCGGTGAAAGATATTTTTACTACTACTGGTGCTTCAGATGCAACACAAAAAGCCATTCAAGACTACACATTCAAAGCCTTTGAAACACTGGATAAAATGAGTATTTCAGAAGATAAAAAAATGATGTTGAGGGTTTTTGGTGAAAAATTAATGAATCGAAATGTCTAATAGAAATTCAAATTTTCTAAATCCCAAATTCCAATGGGATTCCTTATTAAACTTTGGAATTTGGAATTTTAATATTGTAATTTAATATGTATGTAGCACCAATATCGACCGATCATTTACTCTCTGAAGCAGAAAACGAAAATTTGTACCTAAAATTGATTGAACAAATCAACAAGGATTTCAATTTGGCCAACGAACCCATCGATTTTCATCATTCGACCACACCAAACGAATTAAAAATACAGTTGCATGAGAAAATCTATCGTTTGATTCAGTATAAGTTCGCCGAATACTTGAACTTGCTCTACATAATAGACGTTCCCGAAGATCAAGTAAAAAAATTAGATGGCTCGGATGTATTAGAACTTTCCGAACAAGTGGCATTTTTGATTTTAAAAAGAGAATGGATGAAAGTGTGGTTTAGAAATCGGTATT
>JACCDI011529558.1_pt1 | contig 16748 bp, 6 predicted proteins | sample 7442791 | NCBI WGS metagenome assembly JACCDI01 (sample SAMN15323434, study PRJNA562643) | freshwater metagenome | isolation source: river surface water | place: USA:Blue River Watershed | collected 2017-08-15 | reverse complement strand
ATGTCGGCCATGCTACTGCCGATGGATGCACGAGTTCCAAAACTACCTTCCAAACGTACCTCGATGATTTGAACTCCACTACCTCGTGTTGTCGATCGGCGAGTCTTCTTCTTCCAATACTTCGCAGCCGTTCGAGTGGCGGCGAGTCTTCGGGCGAAGGGAAACCAGCCGCCGACGTGAATGGGCACGATCCCAATCGAATTTTGCAAATGTTGCGAAAGTGGAAGTGGTTGTGTGAATCCATGTTGATCCAGCCATGGCGACGAAAAGATACGTCAAGTAACCACTCGACGACATCTACAGCCTACCATCCATGGTCATGGTATTACGAGTGCCTTCCTTCCAAAGACGAGTTGTTGTTCATTCACGAAAAGTATTCCCTGCCTCAAAACGCCCAACATATGGATCTTCTAACAGATTTGGTGGAGCGGCATCTCGAATCCAAAAGTTTATTGGTTCCCTTGAACGACACGGCTACCGCTTTTGTGCTCAGAGTCTTGTTCGAGATGCCATGTCTCCCGGTCCTTTCTTCCCAGGAGCCATTTGATTTGATCAGTGAAGGATCGCTAAAAAATGTGACGATGGAGGACAAACAAACGAATTCTCTTTTTTCAGATCCGGAGCAATATCAAAAAGCAACAATCTTTCAGGATTGGATTCGTCATTCGGGGGTTACACTCGTTCACAACTGCGATGGAAACCAAACAGTGTCATTGTCCAAGGAGGTAGATTCCTTTCCATCTCCCAAAACTGTTGGGAATACCGATGAATCCAATAATTTCACCTTCGTGGACCTCTTCGCCGGGATCGGGGGGTTTCGTATTGGCATGGAAGCTTTGGGGGGGAAATGCATTGGAAGTTGCGAGGTGGATCCTTTTGCCCGTGAGACTTACAAGCAGAACTTTCTTCGTCCAAAGAAGTCGGAAAAGCATAAAATGCATCCCGATGAAAGAGAGCGTGAAACTGATGAATTCTTTGTAAGTGACATCACGAGGTTGTACATTCCTCCCGACACAGTGGATTGCCTATGCGGCGGGTTTCCGTGTCAGAGTTTTTCGACTTTGGCAAGCGGCTCATCTGGCAAAAAATACAAAAACGCACGGGGAGGAAATAAAACTGTTCAGATCGAAGAAAGACGACAAGGAGGACTCCTTACACCCAAAAAGGGAATGTTATTTTTTCACCTCCTGCGAATCTTGAGGCATGCTCGACCGAAGCTCTTTGTTTTTGAGAACGTCAAAGGATTGCTTCATCTTGATGGCGGAAACCATTTGAAAAAGATATTGGCGTTGTTGAAAGAGTCTGGGTATCATGTGACGCACGGTGTGGTGGATGCATCATGGTTCTTACCTCAAAGGAGGGAGCGGGTGTTTTTTGTCGGAGCTAGGTTGGATTTGATGGAGAAGGGATGTCCTCGCGCTCTTTTTGACCCTCGTGTAGTCAAGGAAAAGTATCAAATCTATGCGGATCATGATGACGCGGAAGCATCTAGCTCGAACCGATTCGACAGAATATTGGCCAAACATGAATATCAGACAATTGGGAAGGAATTCGAACAAAAGCATCAAACTTCAAGACTAGGTAATTTTTTAGAGTGCGAAGACACTATCATCAAAAACCATCCTCATTGCTACTTAACAACACACCAATGGGAAAAAGTCAAAAACCAAATATATATTCAGATTCACTCAGATGGTTCCGGAAGACTCCTAACTCGGGAAGACCCACATGCACAAACATTGGTGAGTTCTTACCGCCAAAGCTACTTGTTACATTCTCAATTTGTGGTTCCTTGCGATAGTGTGTATTTGAAAGAAGAGCGAGAAAAAATGCTCATAGAGGCAATGAAGTACAAGAATACAGGTGCCGACGCAATCGAGAGGTTATTCCCGGATTGTCGTAGTATAGGTCCAAATGGCAGTGCCGTATTACCACGATTTTTTACTCCTCGTGAGTGCTGCCGTCTTCAAGGATTTCCAGAAAACTTCGATCTTCCATTCGATGGCACTAGTGGAGCCAATGAGCAACGGAACTTAATCTCTCAATTTTATCGACAAATTGGCAATGCAGTATGTCCGCCTTGTGTTGCAGCAGTGGCTGAAAATGCTGTCAAGACTCTACTGTTGGTGCCCAATGATGAAGATAATGGAATTAGTACGCAGTCACCTGTATTTGACCTAGTCCTGCAAGCTAGCCCGTAGTCATTCGAGATTACAAGTTGAGGCTGTGGGAAATGGGAGTAATGTTACTCCAGCCACCCCATTCCCTGCCATAACAATGAGGAAAAAATAATAATATGAGGACAAAGGGTCGGCAGATATTTTTATTGAATACTTATTGGTGCATAAACAACCCCAATTATGCGAGGATGTAGAAATGTAACTATGACCATAAGTACGTCAAATTTTCACGAAACATAATATATTGATAACAATGCATTAGTAAATTATTTTGTTTTCCAAACTGAATCATAAGGTTCTAGTCTTGGCTGTGGTTTCAATGCAGTATTCCATGTCATTATTTATGCCCTTGCCAATGAATTGTTGGTTTGCTGAAGCTGCGCTGTAAGTCCAACCTTTAATGAATTGTTGGTTTGCTGAGCTGCGCTGTAAGTCCAACCTCAGCAATTCCGTCCATTGACATAATTTGGCACTGGAACAAGTTTTTGTGTTCCTTCCTAAGCCTCATATAGTTTGGGTACATCAAGTTGCTTCATTGTCCCACACAAATAGACACATCACCAAGTATATGATGACCTCAGACACCACAAGTGAGTATCAAACACTCTTGTTAGCTAGCAATCAGTCCTCCAGGTATTCTCAATGATTGGAAGTGTATGGCTCAAATGGTAGTTGACAAAATGCCAGTGGGAGGATTGGTGTATACAATGGTCTTGAAATTCAAATGATTCCCATTCTTCCACTTGAGTTGAACCTCCTTGAATTTCTCCATTACTGGTGAACCACCAATGGCCATGATTTACATGATGCAGTCATTCTATTTTGTTCCCCAAAAGAAGTAATCAACTCAATTCAAACTTCCATCAGCATGTGAGTCTCTCTGATTTACCTCCAACCAAAGGGTGACTAATATACATCACCACAGACCAAAGCATGCCAGTAATTTCAGTTTCAATCAGACATCCAGCAAAGATGCCCTCCTTCTTCAACCCATCAATACCCCTTGATGCACAAAACACATTGTCAAAATTAAAATATTGTCAGGTAAAGGAGTATTTCTTCAATGTGAGTAAGAGATTGCCAAATATTTTTCACGAGGTTTCTGAAAATTATAATCCAGAAGTTCTTTTGGACATTCCTTCCTTTTCCCCATCTCCATAGTCAACATTTCTCTACTTTCTCTGTGGCATATGGAATGGAACTCTTGTCCAAAAGAGAGGGTATCATAAGATAGCGAATCAGGTATGTGTGTATTGGATGCCAAATGGGCATACTTTCATCACGTCAGAGGTCAGAGTTCCCAAGAAGGAACATAGGTATTTGACATGTTGCCATTTCACATGGCAAGTCATTGACAAATTCTCAGAAACAACTTTTGTATGCTGTTGGATTGTTGTCTATAAGATCCAGCTGCTTGAATTAGTACTTGGACATGAAGGGGGAGAAGTAGATATGCCAGTTTCTTTTCTTCTTGTTTCTGCTTGACAAAAAAAATTTTGTGAACCGCCAGAGCAAGTTGTCATAAACAGCCAAATCCCAACATACCCTTGCTTTTAGCCAATGGTGCTTGATTCAGCTAAATCAATGAATTGAAGGTTTGCTAAACAATAACTTAATTGTTGAACTTTTATGGCACTGTATTCTTGAAAATCTCAAGGATAGATTTTTATTGGCCTCTATCCACTGTGGGATTTTTGATATTACCCTCCTGTTAATACCACTATATCCCCAGATCTAGAATATTCTCCAAGATGTGATCATTATAATTGTCAATGGTGAGGTATTGATTATGAACAAAATTGATACCTACTTTCCTGTTTGGAAACAAACAACATCAATTGTATTGTTTTCATCTTCTTGGGCTGGATTAGAATATTCAGTTCTTTCTTCATCAAAACCAATTCTTCTAGTCCTTCCTTACTAACAATGAAAATTTTTCTGCAGAAATAAGAATCCTTGCTTGGAATTGTTAGAAAAATAAAAAAACACATGTTGACGTGCAGCCATCATGTTTGGAGAACCCTAACCAGACAACAACAAGATCTCTTGGCCTCTTTCTTGAGGTGTAAATGGAGTTTTCAGCATCAACAATAACAGAGTGAAAGTTTATTTATGTGGACAGTTTAAATTGTCTGGGTCCTAAGCTTGTCCCAGTTTTGGCAACATGATCTCAGCATGGTTGTTGTTTTCATATTCCAGATTGCTGATAGTCCCTGTGTTTCCTCTGTAGAAAGGATGCATTGGTGCAAGTATTTTCAAATTGAAGATGATAAATGGTTGTCATCCTAACAAAGAATAAATAAATCTATCATCCACTATGGCAAAAAAGTCAAAAATGTATTTCAAAATTCAATTCAATCATTATGAAGACTGGACAAAAGTGCATGTCTAAATCACTAGATAGCACTCTATCTCAGTTATATTACAAAAATACTTTTTCTGCATGGATTGATATCAATATTATATATTGGTTTCAATAAGATATCCAGTTTGACTGATAGCATTGTGTATCTTACCTTAATAACAAGGAAACTTGAAGTAACCCCTGTCTTTTCAGCATAAAGAATTGCCTTATAGAACACAAAAGAGTAATTTCATTAAAAATTAATGATTCCAGATTTACCAAACGTAATCTTTGCACAATTGTAAGTGCATGATTTTTAATTTGTTCATGTATTTGGTCTTAAGAAAAACAGATTGGCTTGCTGCCACTAATATATACAAGAAGTGGTGAGTATGTGTGGTGCACAAATCCAATATAAGATTGAAAGGATACTAGAAATCCATTTTAACATTTTCTCTTGCATATTTACTATGCATGGTATCAAAAATACAATACTACAACATGCATACCCATTGGCCACCACAATCACCATTTGTTGCCATCTGTACCTTGCCATTTTTCATTCACTGTTGTTCTTTTCATCATTGTCATAGTTGCTGCCATTACCACCATCATCTTTGCTTTCATGTCAAGCACAGTCCTAGTCTTCAACTTTGCCTCTGTTGCATTCATTTCCAACTCAGATGACATGTTGCCATCACAATCATCACCATGTTGCTTCTATTGTCATTCCCATACCTATCAACATTGATGTCATCCCATCAGAATTATCATTGCATTCATAGACTTTGTCATTACCTTCGCTTTCATCTGTCAAAATCTTTTCTATTTTCTACATTTCTGTCATGTTGAGGTCACTGTCTTTGTCATTTTTAAAATTGCTGTCATCCACTGTTGTTGTTAGGGTGTACAACAAAAATGGTTGGTATACATGTACTGTCATGTCAAATGTATTCAATACATTAGTCAAAATAGCCACTTTTTGTCTCTAGTATTAACAACACCAGTGATATAATGGAAAGTGTTATAACTGACTGAATATCAATTTTTCATGAATCAAATTAACAAAGCTTGCCATGATTTTTAGTAAAATCTGGTCAGACATTTTCAGTCATTTTTGGAATTTTTCTAGTCATTTTCATATGTCATCCATATTTTAATTTAGATTAAAACAAAAATTTAACATGGTCCATTTTTTGTATTTTCTTTTACAGCTCAAATATGAAAAAAACCACTAATTATATTTTTAAATTTAATTTTCAAAATCATTGAAATAGTTTTTTGCTTCTGTTCAACCAAAATGGTTTGAAGCAAAGATTTTTGGGTAATTGATACAGGATTGTAAATATATGAAGTAATTGATAGAAATCATGTAGTATTTCTAATTTGTTTTGTTGATATTGATTATATTGTAAAAAACCTCACATATTACATATTTAGTAGTGAATTGCAGCTTATTTTCATGCACATTGATATGTATAGTCCTTTCAATCATTTATGGAATTATCTCAGACTTTTGTGTAATGAAATATGTTATTGAGTTATGAAATATTGGAGATGCTAAAATACATCTGGTGAAGAATTGGCATTGAATTCATACTCAAATCCTTTTTATCCTTTCTCACTGCTTGCAGTATTACATACATATTGAATCTATGAACTATATCCATAAAAATAACAATTTATAACAAAATTGTATGCAATTTGAAATGAAAGTGGTTAGGCAATTTTGAACATTTAAAATACTTTGATGAAACATTTCTCACTTTCTTGTGTTGTACTATGTCATTGATGTCCTTGTGATGTGACCTTTTGTAGCTCTTGAATGGTGCCCATAATATTTAGAAACAATCAAAACTTATCAAAAATGCAAAATGATAAATTGTAAATAAGGTGAAATATATATGTGTACACAAATAATGAGACTTTCATTTTTTGATTTAATTGATTAAATATTTGCATGTTTAAGACTCAAGGTGAGTACAAAGTTATGGATCAACATGTCTTGTTGATAATTTCAACAAATCAATATTAACACTTTGTACAGTGATGAACTGAGATATCATGAGAGTGGACAGAACCTTACAAAATTGACCAAGGCCGAATTTCATTGCAAGATATTGTCTGTTTAATATTTTCTTGGGAGATCAAAATACAAATCAATTTTTAGGATCAACAAGCACAATTGAAAGCAGAACTTAAAGTACCATTTTTTGTTGCCAATTTGCAATGCAAGGTGAGAAGGTGAGTTCAAACTTTACAATTAACAAGTCTTATTGACAATCTCAACAAGTCAAATTTGATACTTGGTACAGTGATGAACTGGGATGACCTGAGAGTGGTCAGAACCTTGCAACACTGACAATGGCCAAATTTGATTATTTGAAAAATCAATTGACGGCTTCCTTAGGGAATCAGAGTATAAATCAATCTTGAGGTTTGATAAGCACCTTGCAGTGTCTTGTGAATCTTGAGGGAGTAATGTTGGAGAACTTTCTGTTGGATCTGGGACTGAATTGGTCACAGCCCAAACCATGTCACAGTGCCAGTTGCCTTGGTACCAACTTCTTCATCGTCCCATTCAGAATCCAACTATCAGCACACTTGCAGAACTTGAAGTGTCCTGGGATCATTTTTGTCAGGTAGTAGGCAGTGGGTGTGTGGAAATCGATGCAGATAGGGGGTGAAGTGACAAAGGGGAAGGAGACAGGCTATGGAAGGGAGTATTGGGAAAGGAATGGCCAATCTGTCCCTCTCCTAAAATCTGGTATACAAATTGTTATAAATGAAAATCTGGTATATAATTGGTTTATGAAAAAGCCATGTAAAAATGTTTACTGACTTTTTTGCTGTGGCATTTCCCTCACTAATGTTATTATATCATTTTGTTACTGCAATCTACACAATCCCTAACTCCATCAAAAGTGTTTCAATCCTAGTTGCCATATTTTTAAGCATAATTTCTGATATCACTGTCTTTGACATTTCTCTATACTCATCTCCATAGACGTTGTCACTCTCCAACATAACAATCACTTCATCATGCTTAACTCCATCCCCATTTTACAGTATGTTGTTGTCTCCATCACTGACATACTATCCATCACCAATACTATTGCTGCCTTCACTTCATCTCCAATACCTTAGTCATTGCCTTTACTTTATGTCATTTTTTACTTCCACAGCTGTAACAACAATTTTTTGCCATATTCATCAATATTGCTTGTTGCATTCATCCTGTTGTTGAAGAGAACATAATCCTAAGATAATACTCCAGCCTTTTAATTCAATAGTTTAGATAATTATTAAATTACAAGAAAAGCTAACACATAAAAACTCATACAAAGACAGTAGCTCTCACAACCTTCCTTCCCCAACCATTGGCTCTCAGACACTCAAGATTCTCTCTGCACCATTGGCACCAGCTCTGACGCAGTGTATGTGCTTCTTTAGAGGTTTGCTGTCTGTCCAGGGTTTGTGATCATTCAAGACACTACTGTGGTAAAGGCAAGTTCTTTCTCTTTCTCTTTACCATCTTCTGAGCCTGGTAGTTGTTCGTACCCCGCTTCTTGCTTTCCAGAATCCAATGTGACTTTCCATCTGGGTTACCCAGATCCTCATCTGATTCCTTATAATCTATCAGTACATTCATGACATGCACTCAGAATTCACAATATGCCTGCCCATGTTTGGGCTTTGTAATCACATCTGCCTACATTGTTTCTTTGGGAAATGCTCAACGGACACCTCTTTGTTTTCTGCCTTATTGTTGATAAAAAATACCAGACTTTGATGTGCTTGGTTCTCTTTGAACTGGGGCCTTTCCCAAGATCTAATAGAATGGCACTCTTGTTGTCCTGGTTTATTACATTCTTCTTAATCTCATATCTCTGTTCGTTCAGGAAATAGTGCATCCAGATGACTTGTGGCAGGATGTTGTCCATATCAATGAGCTTGCTCTCCAAGCGGCTCTTTCCATTGAGGGACATAGTCATAGGTATTCCCTTCCCTAGCATCACAACTCCTCCAGTATGACTTTTGCCATCTTTGTGGATCGCATTTGACATGTCCACCCACAATTTAAGACTGACAAGTCCTCTGCTAATGGAGTCAGCTTCATTTTCTTGTGCCCTTGAGGTATTTCAGCACACACCTGAGCTTCCCCCAGTTGCCTTTGTCTGGTTTCTTGACCCTGATAGTTAGGAATGATATTGCTCTTTGTTGTCTCTTCTTTCACAAGTGGTAACAAACAAAAATTTTGTCACCATGTGATTGACAGTAAAGTCTGCTCCTTTGGTAGGAAAGAGGCTTTGTCCTCCTCTTTTGCCATGAAAAGATGACTGGCAGCAGAGGATTGCATTGGTTGTGCCAAGTCTTTGGGGAACTGTTCCGGTACCTTCTCCACATATGGGATTATTGACACTTTTACCACTCCTGGGGTGTTGAAATCTAGGTTCATTCCCAGGTATTCATGATACTTCCCATGTGTGACCTCATAGTTGCTGTAGATTGACTTTGCCCATTCTGTGAAAATTGTGACCCTTTGTGGGTCAATGTGCATTACCTTTAGGTCATCCATGTGCCAAGGCACAGTCATCTGTTTTCCGTAGAACATGTTATTTGCAATGCATGGGTGGTAAGGATTTATCTTGAAGCCCACTTTCTCAAGATCTGTCACAAGATTTTTGTAAAACAAAAGCATGCTCTTCAACATGCCAGATAAGGCCTTGCTCATCCTGATGTATAGCATTTTTTCTCCTTTTGAGTTTGTCATAAGATACTTGCAGCATAATTTTGGGGCTATTTTGACCATCAGTTTGGCAGCATGATGACATTCTTATTATCATTATTTGCATGTAAGAATGCTCCAAGAATGTCCATGGTTGCTATATCCTGGCTCTTGTGAGTGTCAATTACTGAAGTCAGAATGATGGACTTTGTAGCAGTCATCAGCAATGCTGTCTCTTGTCTCTACCTTGGGAATTGTTTTGTACTCTAGCTGGCAATCTACACAAGCCCTGCCATCTCCCCATTTCTTTTTCCTGTAGGAACACCAGCGATGCTACAGCTTCCCTTTGCTGCTCTACTGTTAGTGCATTTCTGTCAACAGGAACAAATGTCTCCATATGTGGAGCTCACTGAGCTCTTCTGTAATAGCCTCTTTGCCTCTTCCTTTGAACATTTTCATTCTTGTCATCAGTGAATACTGGGTTATTACCACATGGATGACATAATCCTTGACCTCATCATGTTTAAATTCCCAAAAATTTGTTGCCGTTTTTAGTGTTGAGGTCCACATTCATGTGAATGTACTATCCTGGAACCTAATGCTTTGGCTCATTCCAGCCATGCTGCGTTTCTTTGTCACAGTTCACAGGCATGAGATGTCAGGCCATCATCTTGGCCATCATTTTCTGATGCATCATCATCCGCTTGGGCTTCCATATCCTGTCCCTCCATCATACCACCTGGGGTTTCCTCATGGATTGGGTTCTCACTATCTTGGTGATTTTCTTCAACTTCAATGGATTGATCATCATCATCTGCAGCTTCATCATCTGCAACTTCAATCTTGTGATCATCATCATCATCATCATCATCATCATCATCATCATCATCATCATCATCATCATCATCATCATCATCATAATCATCACCGAAATCTGTGTTGTAGATGAGAACTCAGCAATACTACAATTGAACTTTGCTTTTGAAAAGCAACTCTCTTTGTGATGAAGACATACAAGAATTCTGTTCCTGAGGCAAAGCAACAAAAAACCCAAATTGCCAATGCTCCTAGAAATCAGGAGTGAATGCTCCTTCAAAGGAAAGACAACCCTGATTATTTTTGTTGTTATTTTCAACAGAATGATGACCAAAAATGTACCAGTGCATGTATTCAGAGTAATTGATCTCCACCAACTCTACTCCTTTTGGAGGGTTGTCATTGACCTTGTGTTTGCAGTGATTGAAGTATGCTTGCTTGTCAGCTATTGAAGCAAGCCAGAGATTTGTACTAGGATACTTCTCACTTGAAACCTTCCATACTGTTTGATAGCCCACATTCTTTTCCTGCATGTGGACTATCTTCATCATCATCTTTTTCTACCAGCGTGGCTCTGGCAACAGAAGGTTCTTGAATGTTGTTGGTAAATAATTGATGAGGGGAGTTTGACTGAGTTCACAAAGGCAGTAAAAATCATGTCTGGTAAGAATACATGGGAAAAATTTAAAACACTTTTGCCCAATGCATTTTATTCAAGGCTTTCAACCTTGAAGTTAAGCCTTGTTTGATGGTAATCATTAGGGTAGATCTTGCGCCAGTGATTAGTAGGTTTGATGTATATGAGAGTGGAGGTTAAGATGGCATTCTGGCTGAGCTTTTTTGGGAGTTGATTTAGGGACCATGGTTGAAAAAAAGAAGATTTTGTGGAGTTTTAACACATCAACAAGTTACCTATGTGGCCCTGTGGACCAACAACCACTGGACAAAAAATAGTCTCCATTGGAGGACAGTAAAACCAAGTATATTATATCCCCTGCTAGATTCTAAAGCACAGTAACATAGTGTTGCATAAAAAACCACTAGAACTCCATCATAGTTGGTTATGTATAGGGAAAATAATTTGTGGAAATGTAGCTGCATGTTGGTTGTTACTAAGGCAGAATCTTTAGTAAAAGACAATAGGGCAACATGAGAACTAGATTATTAACACAGTGGTAGATGACTATCATAATTATTGATGTATATCTGGAGGACCAATCTATTTCGTAATTATCAAGTCTTTAACAGTAACAACACAATCATAATAGTATACACACCACATAATTGTCCACCCCATCCACAAATGTGTCAAGAAAAGTCATTTGTTACCATTTGCAAAAATATATATGTCTCATTTTCATTGAATACCTGTATATGTTACCCCTTCATTATTTCTTTAAACACTTAATTTTCTTGTAGATATCTTCTTATCTGTAAGGACTCAGTCTTTTCAGGTAACCACTTGGTCTTTGCTGAGTTAGGTGATCTTCATTCAGCCACCATAAATTTGCTGTTGAGATCTATGTCTAATCATCTCTTTGTTAATTATAGCATTTGAGAGATTTTCCAAAGAGAGTTTTAAAATGGAAGGTTTGCAACAGAACAATATTTGATATGATTTTTCCAAGAAGTAGGTACCACAAAATAAAAATGTCCTATTATGCTGCACCTAGAAGTGTGACACTAGATGGTCTGTTGGCAGATTTTTTTCAAAAATACATTTTTCACCATGGCAAAAATCTGCATCAAGTTTTTGCCATTTACCACTGCATAGCCAAAACTATGCCATTTTGTCAGATTTCAAGCACATTGACTTGTTCTACTCACTAAGCCCAATAATTGAAAAAAATCCAGTGTCAATCTGCCCACTAATTTGGCAGATTTCTTTGCTTTTTATAAAAGTGCTACATCTTTGCCCTTGTGCATATCGATAATGCAGAAATATCTCCTGGAAAATTACAAGAAAATGAGTCAATTGAAACGTAGAAAATTTTTTGGAGATAATACGTATTATTATTGTGTTTTGAGGTTTGAGGGATGATTATCACTATGAACTTGAACAGAATTATAACGAGCTTCTAGCATAGCCTGTTGAGTGAACAAACACATTTGAATTTTGCATTTGGACAGAACCAGCTTTGGTGGTTGCTGCCAAGACATTTTGGAAGCAAACCAATAGATAATCCAACAAACATTTATATTTATCAATAATATAAACTAGACTATTATTTTCATAGATAATACTAGACTAGATGATCATTTTCACAGTAGCAAATCAGAAAGTCATCAGTTGCTAGGAAAATTTCCAATCTAAATGATAAAAAGGTAACATGATGAAAACTCAGCAATACAACAACCCATCAAAACCAGCAAATCAGCATTAAGTCAATGATAAATTGCAAAACTTCTTTGTGATAGCTCATTGTGAGTGGATTTTTGAGTTTATTGCATATTTTGCTCATTGTCTTGCTTACCTGGTGTGTTGTATTTCATCACTGCAATTGGAATGGCCGCTCTCACTCTTGCCCTCCAAACACCAGTCTTTCTGTCACTGCTGTCCTGGCCACAATTGGAGTCATCACTTGTGATGTCATTGCTGGGATCCGCCAAATTGTTCACATGGCACTGCCAAATTAGTGGGCGGCTGGACACAGGAAGATACCCAATTATCAGGCTCAAGCTTGAAGGCTGACGAAACGGCGTAATATTGGTGCGGCGGTAAATAGCAAAAACTCGATGCCAATTTTTGCCATGGTGAAACATATTTTTTCAAAAAAATATTTTGCCGACGGATCATCATCAAGTATCACACTACTGTGGGCGGCATAATTACAATACTCCTGTTTTATTTCATGTGGATTATTTTTTAAATTGTTATATTTAAGCCAGATTAGCTCTTATATGCAATTAGTTGGTAAAACTACCTCGCCTAGGCTAGGTTGATGACAAGAAATGACCGCACACGACATTAATCTTGTCCCTCATTCTGCCATATATTATATATTCTGTATGAAGCTACCAAAATCCGCCCCTTCATCTTTACCAAGATAGAGCCGCCGAAACCGAACGAAAGACGCCATCTACGTCGTCGACCATGGCCGTCGCTTGCAGCCACAAAGCAAAACACACGACACGAATCTCTTGCCCAGGTAAACCCCGAATCATTTCTATTCGTGTCAAATCTTTTGCGATTCATGTTCATCGCTTCAGCAGGTAGAAATAATTTCGCCTACATAGAAAAGATCGAGTTATAATTCTTTCAACCATTGCAAACGAAATCATCCTAAAAAATCCTTCACCTCGTACCCGCATTAACAATGATCTCTGATCAATAATGGCATATCAAAAATCTCAGTCGGGACCGCCCAAGTTGTTGGCCAGAATCGAACATGAATTTTCACACTCTGGTGCAGGCGACCTTGCCCGAGTCTCGCGCTACCCAAGTAGACGGAATTTACCAGTGTCCGATAGTTCATTTCATCGCAATGACTCAATGGATAGCGGAGTGTTCATAGGCAACATTGTAGAGGGTCACGATTTCCCAGAGATTGACGAGGACGCTGGTGGTAGCTTTGACGTCGATGATCTTTGGGAGCAGATGAATGCTAAGGCCGTTGCGGCTGCTGCTGCTTCTGCTGCACTTTCTTCTGATAGCTCTAATGTAACACCCCAAGTTCAACAGACGAACACTGGAAATTATGCACAAAGAGATAATCATGATCGATTTATGGAGAAACTCTTAACGAGTAAGCAATCAATGGAACGAACTGAAATTCTCATGGAAAAACCTGCTACGTTTCAAAGATATAAACAATCTACAACTACCCCCCATGGTGTCATGACATCAATTTTGTCCGCGACTGGATTGTCCAATTCACCTAACCCTGTGAGAAAGAACGACCCCAACAGTGTCTTAGCTCAGTCCACTCAGCACTTGCACATAAAAGATCAACAAAATCAACCGCAAGATGACTTGAATCGATTTATGCCACAGACAATACCCAACAATGAATCCAGAACACAAAATGAACTAGAACAACTACGGCATCAAACCAGTTTTCCGTCAATATCGACTTCAAACTCGACAATTATCACTCCCACCACAAAAAATACAATAACTCCTTCCTTTTTTCCTCGAACTGCAATATCTCCGGCACTAAAGTCTGCGTCTTCATCTCCGCATATCAAATCGCGCGGTCTATCAAATCTTCCTCCCACTCCGCCAACTGCTCAATCTCATTCAAGCGTTGTTTCTCATAGCACACCCTCCAATTCACATAATCCCCCATCTCTGAGGGGAACATTGAGCTCGGACCCGCAAAAATCACATGATTGTGACGACTGTCTTCGAATTTACGATCTTAAAAATAATAACAATCATGATCAAGCCGATGACCCAGCAATTATCGCTTATCAATCCGATCATTCTGACACCTATAGCATGTCTGAAGTTGGGGGGAGTGATTTGGAGAATGCAGCTCGAAAGATTTTGAGAGTGAGGCGCTCTTCCGGTAGTTGTGTCAATGCCCCCTTGACTGGGGGTGAAAAAAAGGGTGATGGGCAAGAGAAAGAACTTATGACTGCATCAGCATCTTATGTCGAGACAAGGTCATATCGAGGGAAATTGCCACTTTCTATGAAGTATCGACTTGCACTTCAAAAAATGGAACGAAAGACTGGAGGGTTTCGCTTAGGCACATTGACCAAATCTAATCTTGACTCAACAGAGGCAAGTATCACGCGGAATGATGCAACCAAATCTACGGATGACAAGGATAATGAGTATTCGAGCTTCGATGATGTTTGCGTGGAAGTCATGAGGCCTGAGAACGACTCCACACTAATTGCGGAGTTAACTTTCAAACCGAAATCCCCTTCTCGATCACCATCTCCTCCATCTCAGGATTCTATTAACAACGAATCATACGAACTAGGGGAATTCGAGGGCGTCGTCCATGATTCGCGCGAGCGATCGGTCTATCTTTCAAATTCAGAAACCCGCAAACAGCAAAGAGAGAGATTGCTACAACGCAACAACGATGTCAGCAAAACCACTGCCAACGACGAGTCCAATGTCTCTTTAGAGAAACAATCGATCGGTGAATCGTCTTATGAAGCTGTGTTTCAGTCTTCTTCTGAAGGGGTGAATGAAACCGTAGGTTATGAATTCACCTGTGACGACGACGAAGATGAGGACGATAATTCTTACAATGAGGGTTGCTTCAATAACATGAGCTTATTTCCACGTCAACATAATGAACCAATAGATCCCTATGAACCACCTTTCTCAGCGAGACTCGAACAAAGCAATGATACTGATGATGAATTTGGGGATGACGAGCGAGGAGTTGAAGTTTCTGAGGATGATGAAGGATGGGGTGACCCGTTCACAGATTTTACTCCAATCGATACAAAATATGGCGCAGCACACAAAGTTAGCAGAGATAATTTCAAGAAATCCAATGTTACCGATGAACAAGAAGACGCAAGAGATGAAGTTCCAGCTAGAATTGGCTTCTCCGATATTGTGTATGGTGATTCGTTTGATGGAGTCTTGCTTTTGTCCAATGCAGACACTTCGCCAGTCTCTTTACGCAAGGAAGAGCAAGAGTCGTCTCATCTAACAAATAATCGGCGAAAAAGCTCCGCACCAACGGATGCAAGTTTTAGAGCGGGCCACACTACATTGGATAGTTTCACTTGCAGTCAATATTCTCAATTACAACAGTGGGCTTCTTGGCCCGGTGACCGTGACGACGATGGTGCTTTCATTAGTGATGATAATCAATCTCCATGGAGAAATGAAGCATCAGCGCAGCTGACATCAAATTATGTTACCGAAGCTACAGATATTGACGTGTTCGCTTGGGATGTTGACACACTCTCACAAAACGAAAGATCGGAGCAGGTCCAATTGAATGATGTCGATCATGACCAGCCAACTCTTTCAGACGGAAAAGATTGTTCCGAAGAAATGAGCGCTAGAGATGAAAATCCTTTTGTTGTTGAAATGGAAGGCAAATCAATAAGATCAACTTTTCGCCATAACGATCGCCTTCGGTTACAACGAAATGGATACTGTTCTGGTGGAAGGAAATCATTTCGCTTCAAAGGACCGAAGTCTCCTTTCCGTCGAAGGAACAAACTTGGGAATAACAAGGACGCTTCAAAGCAATACTATTCTGACGAAGAGATCACATCAGACGACGATACCGGAGGGGTAGAAAGAACCGCATCAAATAACTCTCCATTATTTGGATTCTCTTTTACACCAAGAAAGCGGAGATCGAAGAAATACAAGAACCATGATTTGAATGCACATCCCACAGAGTCGATCGCTCTACCCCAAGAGTCAGGAGAGAGCTGTCTGAGATGTACAAACCGAGTTCCAATCACTGCCGCAGCACATCTTAGCCAAGACTGGGCCGTTCCCGGAAGGACATCACAGAAACAAGACTTCGGAATCCCGACCGAACAAGATGAGACCTGTTTTATCTCAATGAATAGTCCGGACGAATCTCATTTGGAACCTTCTTCCACCTTTAGTTGTCACAACGAGAATAACGCAAGCCTGAATGAATCCTCTCTATCAGACAAAACTCAACTTGCTTCAAATACGAAGAGAGAGTTAATTGTACCAAATAATCGAGAAGTGTCAACGCTCGCTAGTCCTAGCAGT
>JACCDI011299182.1_pt1 | contig 16757 bp, 18 predicted proteins | sample 7442791 | NCBI WGS metagenome assembly JACCDI01 (sample SAMN15323434, study PRJNA562643) | freshwater metagenome | isolation source: river surface water | place: USA:Blue River Watershed | collected 2017-08-15 | reverse complement strand
TCACTAGACCCATGGATGAGCTATAGCCACAAAGTTGCAGTAAAAATGGGTCGCACATCTTTAGAGCGAATTGAGTTCAATTCGCTAAGGATGTTAAAGGAGATGAATAGCGGCTCCACTAAAGGGACGACTATTTACTACAGCGACTTATACGCTGCCGAAATCAACCATATAAAGCGCTTCCTAAAGGATCGCAAGGCTGCCACCGTGCTTAAACGGGTTCCCACTAAATCGCTTGAACCCCTGATTGGAGCTGAGGTTTTCACCTCCACTTCACCCACATTGCAGAAGATTGTCGATTGGGTGTTAACGTGGAGCGATAACTTGCTTGCTGATCGAGTTGCTCGTTTGGCATCAGCTGCAGCTGGAAACTCTCTCGATGATGAAGGCGTTGCAATCACCTTCAATACATTGCTGACAAATATGGGAATCAATACATCAAATCTGGTGGTCAAAGATGCAAGCGGCCTATCGAGAGAAAACCGAGTAACAGCGCGGCAGATTTCACAATTACTCTTTGTTATTCATCATGATCCGAAATTCGCTCCAATAGTTGAGGGGCTACCCATTGGGGGAGTCACAGGGACCCTTCGCAATCGTTTCCTTGATACCGCGCCCGACGCAATTGGATTGGTACGCGCCAAAACCGGAACCTTAAATGGAACAACCAATCTTGCCGGTTTTGTTGAATCAGCAGATCACGAGTATATCTTTGTGATTATTGCCGATCGCCATAGCAGAAGTTACTCGGTGACAAAGAAAGTGCGCGCTACCGTGGATCGAGTACTGGGCAAGATTGCAAAACCATTATTGCCAACACTTGCTCCGACTACTCCAATTACAGATTCTGCAACTGTTGTAAGTCAATAAGAAAGATTAGTGACGATCTCGATCTTCTCGGTCGTGGTCTTCCCAATCGCCTCTTTTATGGCTTTCTCTCTCCTCACCATCATGGCCTTCATCATCATCGCCTCCGCCAGTTGGTGCCTGAATTTTCTGCTGGGCAACAGGTGCTGATGTAGCAACGGGGGTATTGGCGACCGTTGGAGATGATGATGTTGGTGAAGCTTGAACGTCAACGGAGTCAGCTTGCGTTGAGGAGCTCTGAGTAGAGGCAAGTACTTGAGAATTACCTTGGTTCTCATCAGTTGCATGAGCAAAGAAGGAACCCATTGCGATAATTGTGCCCGCCACCACAGCTGCAACCGCAGGTAACTTCTTATCAATCTTTCTCACTTGAGCCGAGGGCGCATCGCTATCTACCAACTGAAACCACTCAGGTTTCGATGTATTGAAATCTTTAGCCATTGTGACGCCTCTCATCGGACTCTTGATTAGGTAGAAAGTAGAGAATCCTTCTGAGAAAGGGCTGAGAATTTCGATTATTTACTCTGCCAATCGCGTAATAGGCTATCCACGTGAGCACAATCCGCGCCTATATCGACCTTATGAAGTTGCGCGTGGTTGAGCTCTTGGTAATTACTACCGTTCCTGCTGTGGTCTTGGCCGAGAGAGGCTTTCCTTCGCTGAGCTTGCTGGCGTGGACGATTTTCGGTGGAACGCTGGCGGCAGGTTCGGCCAATGCCTTCAATATGGTGATCGAATCCGAGCGCGATAAGTTGATGAAGCGCACAGCAAAGCGTCCACTCGTTACAGGCGCAGTCTCTCGAACACAAGCAACTATCTTTGCAATTGCCATCGGAACGCTCTCACTAGTTATCTTCTGGCTCTTCACGACTCCGTTAGCAACATTGCTTACTGCCATAGCAATCGCTTATTACGTCATTATTTACACGATTGCACTGAAGCCGAATACTTCACAGAATATTGTTTGGGGCGGAGCTGCTGGCTGCATGCCAGTTCTCATTGGGTGGGCAGCAGTTACTAACTCACTCACCTTGGTGCCAATTGCTTTCTTTATGGTGATCTTCTTCTGGACTCCGCCACATTTCTGGGCGTTAGCGATTAAATACAAAGATGATTACTCCGCTGCTGGCATTCCGATGTTGCTATCGGTTGCTTCGCGTGCAAATGTCATTGGTCAGATGTGGTTCCACACTATTGCAATGGTGCTCTGTTCGACCGCGCTTATTCAATTGGCTGAGCTACCTGTCTGGACCTTGATGGCAACTGTTGCGCTGGGTGCTGTCTTTACATTCCAACTATTTGCGCTGAAAGAGAATTCAGATAACTACAACAAGGTTGCCGGTGGAATCTTCCACTGGTCAATTACCTATCTGACGCTACTTTCAATCTTGCTTGTTGTAGCTCAACTCTTGAGCGCTTGATCAATATCCTTAATCAAATCGTTAATGTGCTCAAGGCCCACTGAAAGTCGGAGTACTGAAGGCGTAATTCCCATCTCTGCTTGAACCTCCGGCGATAAACGACGGTGCGTTGTCGATGAAGGATGGGTGATGAGGCTCTTGCTATCACCGAGATTATTTGAGATATCGATGATTCGAAGTGAATCCATAAACTTGAAGGCATCCTTCTGAGAGCCATTAAACTCAATACCTATCGTGGTTCCACCGCCAGTCATCTGCTTTTTAATCACTGCAGCATCTGGATGTGAAGCGAGACCTGGATATCTCACGCTCTTAATTGAAGGGTGTGCCTCAAGAAATTCTGCAATCTTCTGAGCATTGGAATTCATACGGTCAATACGCATCTCCATAGTCTCGAGAGATTTCAAAAGCACCCATGCATTAAATGCGCTCAAGGATGGGCCGGTGTGGCGAGTAAATGGAATCAACTTCTCTTGAATGTATGAGAACGATCCGAGTAATGCGCCAGCAAGTACACGACCTTGACCATCAATATGTTTTGTCGCTGAATACATCACAACATCTGCGCCAAGTTCAAGTGGGCGCTGGAAGAGCGGTGTAGCCATCACGTTATCGACGATGACTGTTGCGCCAACTTTATGAGCGAGATCGCTTACTGCACGAATATCTGCAATCTCCATCAGTGGATTGCTTGGAGTTTCGATAAAGACAGCCTTCGCCGGCTTTGATAGCGCCTTCTCCCATGCAGCGAGATCATTTGCCTTGACTAGTTCATATGTAACGCCCCACTTGGGAAGAATTTCAGTGATGATGACGTGGCAAGAGCTAAACATCGCAGCTGAGGCCACGATGTGATCTCCGGCTTCAACAATGCAAGCAAGTGATGCAAAGACAGCCGCCATTCCAGAACCAAATGCATGGCAATACTCAGCACCCTCCATTGCAGCGAGACGTTTTTCAAACATGGCAACAGTTGGATTGTGAAAGCGACTGTAGAGAAAGTGATCGGTCTCATCAGTAAAGGAATCAAATGCTTCTTGTGCAGAAGAATATGTAAAGCCGCTATTGAGAAAGAGCGCTTCAGATGTTTCACCGAAGCCAGTACGGGTTAACCCTGCGCGAACAGCATCGGTCTGGCTCTCAACTTCCCAATCAGGAGCTGGACGATTATTGCGAGGCTGATATCCCCAGGCATCTTTACTCATATCCCCAATGTTAGATGAGTCTGGCTTAGAGGACTAACAGCAGGCTCTCAGATAGTGCAGATATAGTCAGCGCTATGAGCACACTCGCAATTGAAGTCGAAGGCCTTACTAAGCGGTATGACAATCTCACCGCGGTCAATAGCGCCACATTCTCAGTTCCACGCGGCACCATCTGCGGATTTGTCGGACCCAATGGAGCTGGCAAGACCACCACAATCCGCATGCTCCTTGGCTTGATCGCGCCCTCTTCTGGTAGCGGAACAGTTCTCGGCCACCCCATTACAGAGCCTGAAAAATATTTAGCATCTGTAGGCGCGATGATTGAAGGACCTGCTTTCTATCCCGCACTCACCGGCATTGAAAATCTCAAAGTCTTGGCAACCATGGGTGGCATCCCTGTCGAAAGAGTTGAATCGCTCATTGATTTAGTTGGATTGAGTGGACGCGGTGGCGATAAATACAAAACTTATTCACTTGGAATGAAGCAACGCCTTGGAATAGCAGCAGCGCTACTTCCTAATCCAGCGCTCTTGATTTTAGATGAACCAACAAATGGGTTAGATCCAGAAGGTATCCAAGAGGTACGTGACTTACTGAAGAAATTGGCGAGTGAAGGAACGACTGTATTCGTCTCATCTCACTTGCTATCTGAAATCGAAATCATCTCGGAATACATCGTGATGTTGCGTAAGGGCGAAGTTGTCTTTGCTGGCTCTATTGGAGATCTCCTCTTCAATCAGAAGCCGATGATTATCGTCAGTACTCTCAATCCAGAAGATTTAGAGAAGGTTGCCGAGATGGCGCGCAGTGAAGGTCATCATGTCTCTATCCGTAGCAATCAAGCACACATTGAAGGTCCGCATGAGTGGGCTCCGGTACTCAACCGAAAAGCATTTGAAGCTGGAATAACGCTTGCTCAACTCACACCTACTTTGCCAAACCTCGAAGAGACATTCTTTGAGATGACAGGAGGCCGATAATGTTTAAAGTTTTCTTCGCAGAGTGGCGCAAGCTTCGCCGCCCAACTCTCTTCTTTGGAACATTTGCCGCAGCGCTTTTCTTCAACGGTTTGATCACATCATTTATCTACCTCATGATTGACTCACCTCAGGGTAATGGCGATCGTGGAAGAACAATTACGCGTGAAGTTCTCGGACTTGCTGGCGGATCAGTTACAGGATTCGCCTCTATTGGTGGTCTCCTAGGAATTATTGCTCTCTGCGTCTTTGCCGCCCAGAGCGCTCAGGAGTACACCTATGGAACGCTCCGTAATTTATTGGTTCGCCAACCACGTCGCCTGACTCTCTTAATGGGTAAATATGCGGCGATGAAGACCTTTGCTCTCTTACTCACAATCATTAATGCAATCGTTAGCATCGCGGTCTCGGTCTATCTCTCTGATCGAGCAACAGTCTCTACTGATCTCTGGTTCACATCAGCTGGTTGGTCGGAGATTGCCCATACGCTCGTCAATGTCTATATCTCTATCGTCTTCTATGCAATTATCGGAATTACCCTAGGAATCTTCCTCCGCTCACCAATTTCAGCTATCTCGATTGCACTGGTCTGGATTTTGATCATTGAAAACCTCATCGGAGCAGTCAAGCCTGAGACTTTGGATTGGATGCCTGGTAATCAATTCGCAGTGATCGCCGAAGGCGGTACACCATTAGTTTCATATTCGCATGCGCTGATTCTTGGAAGTTCCTATGTATTGCTTGCACTACTCGTGTCATCATTCTTGTTTACAAAGAGAGATGTGGCTAACTAGCAATATCGGGCGCGTTAGCCGACATATGTAGTACTTCTCATTTATTCTTGAATTATGCGCCGTAAGTCAGTGATTGCCCTTGCCCTCATGGGCGCACTGACCCTTGCCTCAACACCTGCGATTGCTAAACCTAAGCCAACTCTTGCTGAGATTGAGGCGGCCAAGAAGGCGGAGGCGGCTAAGAAGAAAGCGGCCGATGCCGCGGCAAAGAAGTTGGCTGCTGCCAATTTAACGCTTCGCCAACTCACTGCAAAAGCAAACGCTGCTCGTGCGCTCTATCTCAAAGCGCAACAAGAACTTAATGTGGCGACCGCTGCCGCGACCGCTGCCGCAAAGTACGCCGCTGAAACAGCTGCAGAAGTTGCAGAAGCTCATCGATCAATTGGAAAGATGGCAGCTAACGCCTACATCATGGGTGGAAGCCTGACCGATATTCAACCGCTGCTAAGCGCCAATGGCCCTCAAGAAATTATGGATCAACTTTCCATTCTCAACACTTTAGGTGCACGAAATTCAACGGCGCTTGAGCGTTTTAAAGCAGCTGAGATTGTTGCTCGTGCTGCTAAGAAGAAAGCAGATGAAGCTCGCGCTATTCAAGCAGTAGCCACCGCGAAGGTAGCCGCAGCGAAGAAGGTTGCAGATGATGCCCAGACATTGCAGCAGAAGGAAGTAAATAAACTTCGCGCAGTTCAAGATAAATTGATTGCAGAACTGGCAAAGGCCAAGAATGTTCGCATCACACTCGAACAACAACGTCAGTTAGCGTTGCTGGAAGAGAGCCAAGCAAACACTGCAACAACCGTAATCAACCAATCTAAGGTCTGGCCAGATCGTGGATTTAAGGGGCGTTCAACAGTTCGTACGACAGCAGCACAACGCCTCGCGGCTGTTGCATTTGCAAAGAAGCAAGTACAGGCACGTAAGCCATACATCTGGGGTTCTGAAGGACCAAATAGTTTCGACTGCTCTGGTCTTGTCTATGCCGCTTACCGCTCCGCAGGTCTTGGATGGCCAAATTGGGATCGCCTCAACTCAGCGCTATACGCTGGCTATACCTATCATGTTCCGCTTACACAATTACAGCCGGGCGATCTTCTCTTCTACTCATACAAGGGAACTATCTCAACAATTCACCACATCACCATCTATGCAGGTGAAGGAATGATGTGGGAAGCGAATTCAAAGGGCAAAGGCTTGCTCTATTCCAGTATTTACTCAATCAAGGGCTTAATGCCTTTCGGCGGTCGAGTGTAAAGCGATGGTCGATGCATCGGTTGACATTCGTAATGCCGTCAAACCATTTCTTGCAAAGTTAGAAGCCGGAGATACATTCTTAGTTGCTGTCTCTGGGGGCGCAGACTCACTTGCTCTTGCTGCCGCGCTTTTCATTGAAGCAAAACCACTTGCGCTCAATCCAATCGCAATTACGATTGATCACCAACTTCAAGAGAATTCAGATTTACAAGCAGAGAAAGTGTCAGAGCAATTAAAGGAGATTGGCTATGGCCAAGTTTTTATTAAGAAAGTTGTGGTCGTTGATACCAACGGCATCGAAGCTGGTGCTCGTCAGGCACGCTATCAAGCTATTGCTGAAAGTGTGGAAGAAACGAAAGCGACCAAAGTCTTCTTAGGTCATACACATGGGGATCAAGCAGAGACAGTTTTATTGGGATTAGCCCGTGGCTCTGGTGCGCGGTCGCTTTCAGGGATGGCGGCAGAGAATGGAATTTACTCTCGTCCACTCTTGGCAATTACGCGAGCAACTACCGAGCAAGCGTGTAAAGAATTTGGTTTAGAAGTTTGGAATGATCCTCATAACTTCAATAGTGATTTCACTCGTGTTCGAGTGCGCCGAGAAGTTATTCCTTTTCTAGAATCACATCTAGATCCTGGAATCTCAAATGCTCTCGTTCGAAGCGCTGCACTCCTTCGCGATGATGCCGATGCTTTGGACCAGTGGGCGCAGGCTGAAGCTGGAGACCTTGATTGTCTGCGATTGGCTCAATTGCCTCGGGCTGTACGCACTCGGATTATCCGTGCGGCAGCCCTGGCAGCTGGAACAACCCCGGGCGAGCTGACATATGAGCAGATCATGGCTATCGATGCCCTTATTTGTGCGTGGAAGGGGCAGGGAGCGGTGAGCCTGGCCGGCGGTGTGAAGGTTGAGCGTATTTCGGGCAGACTGTCCCTCTCACGGTAGGGGAAAGCGTCCTACCGACCTCGACGTACATAGGAGCGAACCGGTGGATCTTGCAGCAGTTGGAACCGATGTAGAGCGCGTTATCGCATCAGAAGAACAACTTAAGGCGCGCGTAGCAGAGCTTGCAGCTCAAGTAGATGCTGATTACAAAGGTAAAGATCTCTTGCTCGTTGGCGTTCTTAAGGGCGCAATCATGGCGATGGCAGATCTGAATCGGGCAATGCAGACACATATGCAGATGGATTGGATGGCTGTCTCTTCTTACGGTTCAGGAACGAAGTCTTCCGGTGTTGTTCGCATCCTCAAGGATTTAGATACAGATGTCACTGGTCGCAATGTTTTGATTGTGGAAGATATTGTCGATACCGGACTCACACTCTCTTGGCTCAAAGCTAATCTTGAATCACGTGGAGCTGCTGATGTTCAGATTCTTACAATTTTACGTAAGCCAGAGGCCGCTAAGGTTGAAGTTGATGTGAAATACGTTGGCTTTGATATTCCAAAGGATTTCGTCGTCGGCTATGGACTCGACTTTGACGAGAAGTATCGCAACCTCTCATTTATCGGTGTGCTTGCAAAGCACATGTACGAGTAAGGGTTCTCTATGAGTAACGAGAAGAAAATGAAGAACCCGCTCAAAAAGATTTCTCCCAAGAAGAGCGACAAGCCTGCTGTAAAGAGCGAGCCAAAGACTCGTATGCAGAAAATATTCCGTGGGCCACTCTTTTGGATCGTTGTTGCAATCTTTGCTGTTTCAATCTTTGGACAGATTTCAGGTGCAGCAAATCGCTACACCGTTATCACAACGTCACAAGCAATTGATTTAATTGCGCAATCAGAGGTTCAATCTGCAACACTGATTGATAAGAGCCAGAAGATTAAGTTAATCCTTAAGGATGGCAAGACTGTAAAGGGCTCATCAAAAGTTGAAGCTTCTTACGTCATTCGCCAAGAGCCAACCCTGGTTGATGCCTTAACTGCAAATCCACCTGTGAAGGGGTGGGATGTTGATGTTCCTACCCAATCTCTCTTCACTTCATTCCTCTTCTCCTTCGGACCGATTTTATTAATCGGCCTGTTGCTCTTCTTTATGTTGAGCGGGGCACAGGGCGGAAATCGCGTCTTTAGCTTTGGAAAATCACGGGCGAAGCTACAGAACCCAGATGTTCCGCAGAATACATTTGCAGATGTCGCTGGTGCAGATGAGGCTCTTTCAGAGCTGGAAGAGATTAAAGACTTCCTTGCAGACCCTTCAAAGTACCAACTTCTAGGTGCAAAGATTCCAAAGGGCGTTCTGCTCTTTGGCCCTCCAGGTACAGGTAAGACCCTCCTTGCACGTGCCGTTGCCGGTGAGGCGAAAGTTCCTTTCTACTCAATCTCTGGCTCTGACTTTGTCGAAATGTTTGTTGGAGTTGGTGCAGCTCGAGTTCGTGATTTATTTGCACAGGCAAAGGCGAATGCGCCAGCAATTATCTTTGTTGATGAAATCGATGCAGTTGGGCGTCAACGTGGCACCGGTATGGGTGGCGGTCACGATGAGCGCGAGCAAACTCTCAATCAACTACTTGTTGAGATGGATGGTTTTGAGGCAAATGGTCAGGTCATTCTGATCGCAGCAACTAACCGCCCTGATGTTCTTGATCCTGCACTTCTTCGTCCCGGTCGATTCGATCGTCAGATTCCAGTGGATCGTCCTGATCTCAAAGGACGCGGCGATATTCTCAAAGTGCATGCAAAGAACAAGCCGATTTCAGAAGATGTCGATCTCGTTGCATATGCGCGCCGCACACCAGGATTTACAGGAGCTGACCTCGCAAATGTTCTTAATGAGGCTGCTCTTCTCACAGCGCGAGAAGGCAAGAAGGCGATCACCAACGCTTCTCTTGATGAAGCTATTGATCGCGTGATGGCTGGACCGCAGCGAAAGACCCGATTGATGTCAGAGGAAGAACGTCGTGTTACTGCGTATCACGAAGCGGGACACGCACTTGTTGCGCGCGCTCTTCCACACACTGATCCTGTTCACAAGGTAACCATCATGCCTCGTGGTCGCGCGCTCGGTTACACAATGGTTCTTCCTGATGAAGATAAATACTCAACAACTCGCAATCAATTGCTCGATCAGTTGGCATACTCATTAGGTGGTCGCGCTGCTGAAGAGTTAATCTTCCACGATCCTTCAACGGGCGCCTCTAACGATATTGAGAAGGCGACCGCTCTAGCTCGAGCAATGGTCACTCAATATGGAATGACTGAGGCAATCGGTGCGATTAAGTTGGGCGCCGACTCATCTCAGCCATTTATCGGCCGCGAATACGGTCATCAGCGTGATTACTCAGAATCAGTTGCGGCAACTATCGATAGCGAGATTCGCAAGATGATTGAGAATGCCCATCAAGAGGCCTTCGATATCTTGGTCGCTAACCGAGAGACTCTCGATGCCATGGTGGTTGTTCTCCTTGAGAAGGAGACCATCAATAAGGAAGAGATTGCTGAAATTTTCGCCAATGTAATCATGTGGCCGACACGTCCAAAATGGACAGGTTCATTGACACGAATTCCTTCAGACCTTCCTCCAGTAGCTCTCACTGAGAGAGTTACGCCAGTCGTTGAAGAAGATAGTGAGAGTAAGCCAAAGCGCGCTCGACGCATTAAGAAGGCAACGGAGTAATGAGCGATATCAGTTCGATCTCTATGGGCCCAGAAGATGGTCGCGCAAGTGCACCATTTGATCAGGAGCGCGCAGAGCGAGCTGTACGCGAGTTATTACTTGCAATTGGAGAGAACCCAGAACGCGAAGGGTTGGTAGATACTCCTGCTCGAGTTGCAAGAGCCCTCAAAGAGAATTTCGAAGGGCTCTACAAGAGACCAGAAGAAGTCCTTACAACAACTTTCGATATTGGCCACGAAGAGTTGGTAATCATTCGCGACATTGAAGTCTTCTCTCACTGCGAGCATCACCTCACTCCTTTTCACGGTGTAGCGCATGTTGGATATATTCCAAGCGGCAAAATCACTGGTCTCTCTAAAGTTGCTCGCTTGGTCGATCTCTATGCACGACGTCCACAAGTACAAGAGCGATTAACGACTCAAATTGCTGATGCAATGGTTGAAATTCTTAAACCGATGGGTGTAATTGTCATTATCGATTGCGAGCACCTCTGCATGTCGATGCGTGGAGTTCGTAAATCACAGGCACGAACAACTACATCTGCCGTGCGCGGTGTTTTGCGTGACCCTGCTACCCGCGCTGAAGCAATCAGCCTAATAACCAATCGTCCGAATTAATAAGGGCCTCTAGCTATGTTGGTCATGGGAATTCTCAACGTGACACCAGATTCATTTGCCGATGGAGGATTGCACTTCACCTTCGAACATGCCGTTCAACGCGGCCTGGAGATGATTGAAGAAGGCGTAGATATCATCGATATCGGTGGTGAATCCACCCGCCCCGGTGCTGAGCGCGTCAGCGCAGAGGAAGAGCAACGCCGCGTAATCCCCGTCGTTAAAGCACTTGCGGGCAAAGGTGCAAATTTAAGCGTCGACACAATGCGCGCATCTACTGCCCGCTTAGCTGTTGAAGCAGGCGCAACCATCGTTAATGATGTTAGTGGTGGCGCTGCTGATCCTGAAATGTTTAAGACAGTTGCAGAGCTCGGATGTAAATACACCTTGATGCATTGGCGAGGTCATTCAAAAGAGATGAATTCACGCGCTACCTATAGCGACGTCATGACAGAAGTGATCCACGAAGTCACTATCCAATTAGATAAAGCTCTAGCTGCCGGCATTGCGCGTGAGAACATCGTCCTAGATCCTGGACTGGGATTTGCAAAGGATGCTGAACATAACTGGGAGATTCTAAATCGTTTAGATGAGTTCGTGGCGCTTGGATATCCAGTGCTGATTGGGCATTCTCGGAAGAGATTTATCGGAGGTGACACTCCTGATGAGCGTGAGGAGGGGACCCTAAAGATTTCAGAGTCCTTGGTCGGCAAAGGTATTTGGGCGGTACGTGTGCATAGCGTTGCTCCTCACGTAAAGTTGGTGAAGTGATGAACGATAAGATTTCAATTAAGGGCATTAAGGGTTTTGGATTTCATGGTGTATTCGATTTTGAAAAACGTGATGGCCAATATTTCTTTGTTGATTTAGAAATTGAAGCTGACTTAACTGCCGCCTCATTAAGTGACAATCTCTCAGAATCCATTGATTACAGCTTGCTCACAGCGATTGCAAAAGAGGCGATAGAGAAGTTGCAATTTGATTTAATCGAACGTCTTGCTGGATTTATTGCTGACACAATTAAGGAAAATTTTCCAGCAATCAAGAAGATTGCTGTCACTGTTCATAAACCTTCTGCGCCAGTGCAGGAGTCAGTCACTGATATTGCGGTTACGATCATCCGATGAAGCGTTGCGTAATCGGCGGGGGAGAATAGTCCGATGAGAGCAGTCATTGCACTCGGTGCCAATATCGGTAATCCAGAAGAACAGATGGATATCGCAATCGCTCTCTTGCGTGAATCTCTTGAAGTCACTGCTGTATCTTCATATTTCACAACAGCTCCCGTGGGTGGCCCAGAACAACCCGATTACCTCAATGCAGTCTGTTTAGCCGATTCAGATCTTCCTGCCTCGGATTTATTGGCCTTGCTCCACGGCATCGAGAAGGCGCTCGGTCGTGAGCGAATCGAGCACTGGGGTCCGCGCACGATTGATCTCGACCTTATTCAATACGGGACGATTTTGAGTTATGCCGAAGAGCTGATGCTTCCGCATCCACGCGCACATGAACGTCGCTTCGTCTTAGAACCATGGGCGCAAGTGGAACCAGATGCGCTTTTGCTGACCCATGGAAAGATTTCTGATCTTTTGGCGCAATTGCCTTAAACCTTTAGACTGAACTCACTGTCTGCCCGGTACCTGAAAGGACTGGAGCCATGAAGGTAGTAACCAATGCATTAGAGCTTCCTTCTGCCTGCGCCTTTGTTCCTACGATGGGAGCGCTCCACGAGGGGCACGGATCTCTCTTTGCAATTGCAGCGCAATACTCTGATGACGTGGTTGCAAGCATTTTCGTAAATCCACTTCAGTTCGAGAATAAAGATGATTTAACGAAGTATCCCCGTACTCCAGATCTCGATATCGAATTAGCTGAAAAGTTCGGAGTTACACACCTCTGGTTTCCAACGTATGAAGAGATTTATCCTGAGGGATTCACACAATTGTCGGCAGGCCCAATTTCAAAACTGTATGAAGGCGCATCCCGCGCTGGTCACTTTGACGGCGTTGTTACGGTTGTTCGCCGTTTATTTGATTTAGTTAAACCAAAGGTGTCAATTTTTGGGGAGAAAGATTTTCAACAATTAACGCTGATTCGCGAGATTGCAGATGAGGTTGAAATTATTGCGGCACCGATTATTCGTGAAAGCGATGGGTTAGCGATGTCCTCTCGCAATGTCCGACTTGATTCAGCTGGACGAGTCGCAGCAACAGTTATTTCTAGAGCGCTCCGTGAATCTCAGAGCGAGGCCGAACTGAGAGCAATATTGGCCAGCGAGCCGCTCTTCACTCTGGATTATGCGGACTACATCGATGAGCAGACCTTCCAGCCACCGACCGATCAGACCCGATTTACGCGTGCAATTGTTGCCGGTTGGATAAATGAAGTCCGTTTGCTCGACAATATGCCAGTGAAGAGTGAGCAGAAGTAATGAGGCTATTAGCACCTGCTCCTGGTTGGACCGCTACCGCTGATGTCATCGTTGTCGGTTCCGGTATTGCTGGCCTGACGACTGCTCTGCAATGTCGCACCTATGGACTTTCGGTACTTCTCGTGACCAAAGCTCGCGTCGATGAAGGATCAACAAAGTGGGCTCAAGGTGGGATCGCCGCTGCGCTCGGTGAAGGGGACTCACCAGAGGAGCATTTAGCAGATACTTTAGAGGCCGGCGCTGATTTATGTGATGTCCCGGCTGTGCGAGTCCTTGTAACTGAAGGACCTGAGGCAGTTCGCAAATTAATTGAACGCGGTGCAAAGTTTGATACGGAAGATTCAGGCGAGATTGCGCTGACTCGCGAAGGTGGACACCATCGCAATCGCATTATTCATGCAGGTGGAGATGCAACCGGTGCTGAAGTTTCTCGTGCGCTCCTTGCAGCTGTTCATAACGATCCTGAGATTGAGGTTGTCGAACATGCACTTGTCCTTGATGCACTGAAAGATGCTCATGGTGATATCTGTGGAGTCACCTTGCACGTGATTGGTGCTGGTAGCCGCGATGGAGTTGGCCGGGCCTTGGCAAAGGCAGTTGTTTTAGCAACCGGTGGTTTGGGTCAAGTGTTTGCACAGACAACGAATCCTTCAGTGTCAACTGGTGATGGAGTAGCACTCGCACTTCGCGCTGGTGCAAAGGTTTCTGATGTTGAGTTTATTCAGTTCCACCCAACAGTTCTATGGCTCGGTGACAACTCACAAGGACAGCAACCTCTTATCAGTGAAGCGGTTCGCGGTGAAGGTGCGTATCTACTCGACGATAAAGGCAATCGATTTATGCAAGGCGTGCATCCAATGGCAGAGCTTGCACCTCGCGATGTAGTCGCGATTGCAAGTATGCGAGTAATGAACGAGACCGGGGCACACCACGTCTGGCTCGATGTTCGCCATATCGAAGGATTTGAAAAGCGCTTCCCAACAATCTACGCATCTTGTATTTCACATGGCATCGACCCAATGAAAGACCTCATTCCTGTTGCTCCCGCCTCCCACTATGCATCAGGCGGTGTGCGAGTAGATCTCAACGGACGTACAAGTGTTCGAGGACTCTATGCCTGTGGTGAAACAGCATGTTCTGGAGTTCACGGAGCCAATCGTCTGGCATCTAACTCACTGTTAGAAGGCTTGGTATTTAGCGCTCGAATCGCAGCCGATATCGCAGCTGACACTCCCGCACCGGGAGAGCCAGTTGAGAATTTATCGCGCGAGATTCTTCTTGATCCCAAGGTGCGCATTGAATTGCAACACTCGATGAGTCGCGGGGCAGGAGTTTTACGCTCATCTGATTCGCTTCTCAAGACCAGCGCGGATCTGACTCGTATTGAAGATCGCCGCAGCAGCGAACCATGTGTAGAAGCGTGGGAAGCAACCAATCTTTTTCAACTGGCGCAGGCAATTCTGAAAGCGGCACTTATCCGCCAAGAGACACGAGGATCTCATTGGCGCGAAGATTTCCCTGAGACGAGTGATCTTTGGCGCAAACGAATCGTGCAGCAGTTGGATCAAAGCGGTTCTTGGACTACTGGCTATCAGGAGGTTGGCGACAAATGATTGATAGAGATTTAATCGCACGAGCTATCGCTGAAGATTTACAAGGGGGAGAAGATGTCACTTCTACCTCAACAATTTCGAAAGAATCTATAAGCACCGCTGAATTTGTGGCACGTAAATCAGGAGTTCTCGCTGGCATTGATATGGTGAAGGCCACTCTTGAAGAAGTCGGACTCTCCGATATTGATGTTGTTATGCAGGATGGTGAATCGATTGGCCCAGGAGATGTTCTACTCACAGTTACTGGAAACACCCGGGCAATCTTGTTGGCAGAGCGCACTGCTCTCAATTTTCTTGGTCATTTGAGTGGCATTGCAAGCGAAACTGCGAAGTGGGTCGCTGCAGTTTCCGGCACGAAGTGTTTAGTGCGAGATACCCGTAAAACAACTCCGGGCTATCGTCAGTTGGAAAAGTACGCCGTGCGCATGGGTGGAGGAACAAACCATCGAATGTCGCTTTCAGATGCCGCGCTCATTAAAGACAATCACATTGCAGCTGCCGGAGGAGTCTCTCAAGCCTTCTCAGCAGTGCGCAGCGCCTATCCCAGCGCACCAATTGAGATTGAGGTAGATACCCTCGATCAATTACGAGAAGTGCTTCCACTGAAGCCAGACCTCATTCTCTTGGACAACATGTCACCAGCGCTCTGCGCAGAAGCGGTAGCGATAGTGGCAGGTGCGACCAAACTTGAGGCAAGTGGTGGAATCGCATTAGAGAACGCAAGAGCATATGCAGAGTCTGGCGTTGATTACATCGCTATCGGCGCACTTACCCATAGCGCAGCAGTTTTAGATATTGGTCTAGATTTGAGAGCGGAGTAGCGATGTTATTAACAGTCGATGTTGGAAATACAAATACCGTCCTCGGTATTTTTGAGGGCGAGCAGTTAATCAAGTCCTGGCGCGTAAAGACTGATCCTCGCACCACAGCTGATGAACTCTGGCTCCAATTCAACGCCCTCGTTACGGGTTATCAATTAACTGGGCTTTCGATCTGTTCGACTGTTCCCGCAACATTGCGTGAGTTGCGCACGATGATCAACACATATTTCTCAGAACTTCCAACCTCGATAGTCGAGCCTGGAACCAAGACCGGTGTTCAACTTCTCGTTGATAATCCAAAAGAAATTGGCGCTGATCGAATTGTTAATACTCTCGCCGCACACTCTCTCTATGGAGGTCCCGCGATTGTTGTCGATTTCGGAACCTCCACAAATCTCGATGTTGTCTCTCCAAAGGGAGAGTTTCTCGGCGGTTCACTTGCCCCAGGTATAGAGATATCGGTTGATGCTCTGGCATCGCGCGCTGCCCAACTGAGAAAAGTCGAATTAATTCGCCCAAAGAGCGTTATCGGAAAGAACACAGTCGAAGCGCTGCAATCAGGAACTATCTTCGGATTTGCGGGTCAAGTTGATGGTCTGGTCGATCGCATTACAGAAGAGCTCGCTCGAGATTATGACCAGGCGCCTACAGTGATTGCTACTGGCGGTCTCGCACCATTGATTATCGGAGTAGCCGAGACGATTGATGAATATGAGCCTGATTTAACCCTGATTGGCCTTCGTTTGATTCATGAGAAGAATCGCTAAAGGTAGACTCCACCTACTATGACGACTGATAACACGCCTGCAATCGAAGACGATCTACCCGAGCAGCTCCGCATTCGACGCGAGAAGCGCGCCGGACTAATCCAGCGAGGCGTAGAGCCATACCCAGTCGCAGTCGACCGCACCAAGTCACTGTAAGATATCCGTGAGAAGTACACCGGACTTGAGATTGATGTTGCCACCGGTGATACCGAATCCTTGACTGGCCGCATTATCTTTAAGCGCGATACCGGCAAGCTCTGTTTTGCAACGCTGCGTGAAGGCGATGGCACTGAACTTCAAGCGATGCTCTCTCTCGACAAAGTTGGTCAAGAAGCGCTGGATGCTTGGAAGAGCGATATTGATCTTGGTGACATAG
>JACCDI010356020.1_pt1 | contig 16759 bp, 14 predicted proteins | sample 7442791 | NCBI WGS metagenome assembly JACCDI01 (sample SAMN15323434, study PRJNA562643) | freshwater metagenome | isolation source: river surface water | place: USA:Blue River Watershed | collected 2017-08-15 | reverse complement strand
GATTAGCAAAACTTATGTACGCACTTAAAATTAATTTCGAACAAAAGGGATTGGACCCTGTGGTATTAGAAAATGTTAAAGCAGGAGAGAGTTTATTAGAAGTCATCTTAGATGCAGGTATTGAACTCCACCACAACTGTGGAGCCGTTTGTGCATGTAGCACCTGTCATTTGTATGTAAAAAAAGGAATGGAGCATTTAGAGGCATTGTCAGACAAGGAGGAAGACTTTATTGACAGAGCAGTGAGTCCGCGTATTGAATCTAGATTGGGATGTCAATGTGTAATCCAAGAAGGAGCCGGCGAAATTGAAGTGACTTTACCAGATCAAACACAATTTTTAGGAGAATAATTTAATAAGTATCGATTAAAAGAAAATAATTAGAGTATGACGCATTTTGAACCACCCATTTATTGGAACGACCACGAAGACATTGCACAAAAATTATATGAAAAATTTGGCGATGATTATTCAGAGTCTAGAATTTACCGAGTTCGTTTTACTGATTTATTAGAGTGGGTGTTAACCTTGCCTCATTTTGAAGGTAAAAGAGAAGAGTCCAATGAAGGGCATTTGGAAATGATCCAAAGTGCTTGGGTGTATGAGTGGAGAGATAACCAAAAATAGGTGTACATTTAATTCTAAATACGCAAGTTTTGTTAGCGACCTTAAAAAAGATAACCTGTTTTGTATTTGACGTTGATGGTGTATTAACCAATGGCGAAGTGATTGTGATGCCCAATGGGGTACTTGTTAGAAAAATGAATATCAAAGATGGGTATGCTTTACAATTAGCTATTAAAAAAGGGTATCAGGTATGGGTGATTTCTGGCGGCAATTCTAGTGAAGTGGAAGAGCGCTTACACAATTTAGGAGTGAAAGAAGTGCACATGCGTGTTAAGGATAAAAGAGCCCTTTTACAAGAGCTTTCAATTTTGCACAGTATTCCATTAGACCATATGTTATTCATGGGGGACGATATGCCAGATTATGAAGCCATGAGCATTGTGGGTGTGGCGGCTTGTCCCAAGGATGCTGCTGTAGATATTAAATCTATTGCTTCTTATATCGCCCTTGCAGAAGGGGGAGCTGGTTGTGCAAGAGAAGTGATTGAAAAGGTCTTAAAATTAAATGATCATTGGGATTTAGAAGATCATATTCGCGCTCAATAAACCATTCACTCATTCGCATAAAAAATATCCCCTTTGAAGTTATTAATTCATTTTTTGCGACTTATCAGATGGCCGAATTTGGTATTTATTTTATTAGCAGAAACCTTATTTCACTTTTGTATTTATAAGCCTTTATATCCTTTGTCTACTTCAATAGTAGATGTTCATTTTTCGCTTATATTACTTACCTATCTTTTTATTGCTGCTGCGGGATATATTATCAATGACTATTTTGATATTAATATAGATCAAGTGAATAAGCCGGATAGAGTCGTTGTGGGATCTTTTATTAGCAGACGCTGGGTAATTTTTTGGCATTTATTATTAAGCGTAATGGGTATTTACATTTCCACGATCGCATTCCCTTTTGAATATTATTGGCATATTCATTTGTCTAATTTGCTTACCATTTTATTACTCTGGTTCTATTCCACCAACTTTAAAAAAGATTTTTTAATTGGCAATGTGGTTATTGCTTTGCTTACTGCATGGTCTATTGCTGTAGTGTATTTCTCAAAATTTACCATTCAAGAAATACTACATCCCAATATTCATGATGCCGCAAATTTCAGATTCGCAAAATTAATGGTCCTATATAGTGTCTTTGCATTTATCTTAACCTTGGTAAGAGAAGCATTGAAAGATATGGAAGATATGGAGGGAGATCAAAAATTTGGATGCAAGACCCTTCCAATTGTTTGGGGATTAAAACCGACGAAAGTATATATTGGTGTCTGGTTAATTGTGGTTATTGGGTGCTTGGCTTTTATTCAATTGTATGTTATTCCTTTTGGATGGTGGTATAGCATCTTGTATTGTTTATTAACTATTGTTATGCCCTTAGTGATCGTTTTAAAGAAGTTAAATAAAGCTTACACAAGTAAGGATTTTAAGCAATTAAGTCTGCTTGTAAAAATGGCGATGTTTGCGGGTATTTTGTCCATGTTGTTTTTTTATTTTTTATTATAATTTATGGCTGCTTTTATCTTAGCTTCCCAATCTCCCAGAAGAAAGCAATTGTTGGAATGGGCGGAATTATCTTTTACCGTAATGGTTGCTGATACCGACGAATCTTATCCATTCAGTTTGCCTATTGATGAAGTACCTGCTTATATTGCAAAACACAAAGCACTGGCAGTGGAAGCGAACTTGGGATTACAACAAACTTCTATGGAGACACCTTGCATTATTGCTGCTGATACGGTAGTGGTATTAGACCAAACTATTATGGGCAAGCCAGTAGATAGAGCAGATGCCATTTCATCTCTTTCAAAATTGTCAGGCAATACCCATCAAGTCATTACAGGAGTTTGTCTTTTATATGCTGGCCAAGAAATAAGTTTTTCAGAAACCACGAAAGTGAGTTTTCATACTTTAACACAGGATCAAATAGAATTTTATGTAGATACTTATAAGCCCTATGATAAAGCTGGCGGATATGCCATTCAAGAATGGATTGGAGTGGTGGGTATAAAAGGGATAGAAGGTGACTTTTACAATGTCATGGGACTGCCTGTAAGCAAATTGGTACAAAAAATAAAGCTGTTAGGTTTACTAGTCTAACTGCTTTATTGAAATAGGTATAGATAGCTAATTAGATAAATCGATAGATAGATGGAATGGTTGCTACTTTTAGTGCATCCCATTATAACCAATGAAAGGCGATATCTAATTCCACATCTGGATGCAAGCTTCTCTCTACTGGGCAGGTTCTTGCAACACGTTCTAAAATTTCCTTTGTTTTGTCATCTAAGTGCAAAGCCGGCATGGTTACATGTGCAATAATTTTCCCAATTCTTCGAGGATCCGCTACCATCACTTTAGTAACTTCTACTTTTGCGCCATCTAGTACAATGTCCATCGACTCTGCTTTTATTCCCATAGTGGTAATCATGCAGGCGCCAAGACCCGTTGCAATTAAATCTGTTGGAGAGAATCTTTCTCCTTTTCCTTTATTGTCTGTAGGAGCGTCTGTTTCAATGGCAGAACCGCTTTGTAAATGTAGGCAAGTGGTTCTTAAATTAGACTCGTAGGTAACAGTTGCTGTCATAAGGGCTATTTTATTGTTTATGATTTTGGTAAAATTACAATATAATTCCCCTCAAGTCTTGTATTTTTGCCATGTTAATGAATGACCCTATGCAAGAATTACCCATCTTAAATGCACAACCTGCTGAGCGACTAAAAAAGCCAGATTGGTTAAGAGTGAAACTTCCCATTGGAGAAAGCTATAAGCATGTAAGAGGCCTTGTAGACAATCATAAATTACACACCATTTGTGAGAGTGGCAATTGCCCGAATATGGGAGAATGCTGGGGGGAGGGAACGGCCACCTTCATGATTCTTGGTAATATTTGTACCCGAAGCTGTCAGTTTTGCGCTGTGGCTACAGGTCGTCCCAAGCCAGTGGAATGGGATGAACCTCAAAGAGTAGCAGAAGCGGTGTATTTAATGAAAGTAAAGCATGCCGTTTTAACGAGTGTAGATCGAGACGAGTTGCCGGACGGTGGCTCCATCATTTGGGCCAATACCATTAAAGCCATTAAGACTTTATCTCCCACAACTACCTTAGAAACTTTGATCCCGGATTTTAGAGGCATACAAGAACAAATTGATCGTATTATTGAAGCGGCACCAGAAGTAGTGAGTCACAATATGGAAACGGTGGAACGTAATACCAGACGCGTGCGTGTGCAGGCAAAATATGATCGCAGTTTAGGTGTATTAGAAGCTTTGAAAAAAGGAGGACGTCGTACCAAAACTGGATTGATGCTAGGAATTGGAGAAGAGAAGCAGGAAGTAATACAAACCATGAAAGATTTAGTGAATGTAGGATGTGATGTGTTAACCCTTGGACAATATTTACAACCCACTAAAAAGCATTTACCCGTGCAACGTTTTGTTCATCCTGACGAGTTTGCGGAGTTAAGACAAATTGGATATGAGTTAGGTTTTGACTATGTTGAAAGTGGTCCTTTAGTGCGTTCTTCTTACCATAGTGAAAAGCATGTCATTGCTGGATGGGGTAGAAACAAATGGAAGGAAGAACAAGCTGCCAAATAATTTTTAAAATAAAAAAAAGAGGAGTCCTTATCAAGACTCCTCTTTTTTATTGCGTTAAGTTCAACACTATTCCCACATAAGAGCAGAGGCGCCTAAGATAGCGGCATCTGATTCTTTTAAATGGCTGAATAATATTTTCACTTTATTTTCAAAAATCTCAATGACATTGGATTCCATGTGCTCACGCGTTGGTTTCAAAATCAAGTCCCCTGCTTTTGTCAAGCCTCCAAATAATATAATTGCTTCCGGGCTGGAGAACATCACAAAGTTGGCCAATGACATCCCTAATATTTTACCTGTGAATTCAAAAACTTCCTTCGCAACTTCATCGTCTTTTTGTGCTGCTTCAAAAACATCCTTGGAGGTGATTTTTTCAATCGGAATATTTCTGAGTAAACTGGGTCTGTTGGTATCTCTTAAAATTTCCATGGCAGACTGAGCCACACCTGTTGCAGAAGCATAACTTTCCAAAGAACCTTTCTTGCCCGTGCCTGGGTGTAATCTTCCATCAGGAATAATAATAGTGTGTCCTAATTCTCCCGCGAATCCATCATGTCCATATATTAATTGACCATTGGCAACAATGCCACTGCCTACGCCGGTACCTAGGGTAATCATGATAAAATCCTTCATGCCTTTGGCAGCGCCATACATCATTTCACCAACCGCTGCTGCATTTGCATCATTGGTTAATTTTACGGGCAGTTTAAATTTATCCTGCATCATTTTTGCAAAGGGGATAATCCCTTTCCAAGGAAGGTTAGGGGCATATTCAATGGTGCCAGTGTAAATATTTCCATTGGGTGCGCCTACGCCAATACCTTTAATGCGGCCAACACCACCTACTTTCTCAATCAATTCAGAAAGTTTTACATACAGTTCATCTATAAAGGAATCTACCTGTGCATGCGTATTGGTAGGCATTGAGCTAGAATGCAATACATTGCCATCCTTATCTACAATACCATACTTGGTTCCAGTTCCTCCTATATCAATTCCAATTACATATGAATCCATTGTTCTAAAATTTAAATATTGAATTTAGTGTTTAGGAATAATTAGTGTCCTCCTTTTGCTTCCGTTTCTTCGTAATTAATACCTTGCTTTTTTAAGATTCCCTTTACAATAATGGAGAAGAATAAAATGTAAGCAAAACACAATACTGGAATCCAGAAGGAATTATGAATTCCATATCCTGGTGCATCTGCATGAGAAGACTGTAAATAGTCAGCTAATTTTCCTTGTATCGGAGGAATAATTCCGCCGCCCAAAATCATCATAATTAAGAATGCGGCACCCTGTGTAGTATATTTTCCTAAACCTGCAATAGACAAAGAGAAAATAGAGGGCCACATAATAGAGCAAGCAATACCTCCTGTTAAAAAGGCATATGTTGCTAAGTCTCCAGTATTGAAAATTCCAACTAACATAGCGACAACACCTATGATACTAAAAATCATTAATGTTTTAGCTGGTTTGTCTTGACTTAAGAAGAACGCTACTACTTGAATTAAAACGCACACCACGTACATATACAATGGGCTCATATCATATTGAGCAATGCTGTTGGCACCAATAACGACTCCAAAAGCCACCAAGGGAACAATTAAGGTTAACAATTTTTTGGTGTTGCTTTTAAATTCAAATGCGGCAATAGCACCTGTCCAGCGACCAATCATCATACTGCCCCAATACATTGAAACATAGGGAGCAATTTTTGAAGAAGGGATACTTCCAAAATCAGCTTGCTTTAATAACTCGCCTAAGTTGGAACCAATTGCTACTTCTACACCCACATATACAAATAGAGCCAACATACCTAATACCAATTGAGGGTATTTCATAGCGCCCCAACCGTTCTCATTTTTCTGCGCAGCAAAATTGGCGTATAATAAACCAATCACCACCGTTGCTAAAGCACCAAATAACCATTTTAAACGCATGGTTTCCATTTCTAATTTAGCAGTATCGCTTAATGTGGTAGGATCTATTTTATAGCTATTGAAAATAGGAACAAACATTACAATCAAAACACCGGTCATGATAATTAATAAAGCTAAGGCTTTATTAGCGGGTTCGATTTTATCCTCATTGATTCCTGCAGGTACTTTTTTAGAAAAATGGAATAAGGCAGCAGCAGCTAAAAATAAACATCCTGCAGCACTATATAAAATAACCACTTTGCTTAAACTTAAAGCAGCAATCTGATCATCGGTAATTGCAGCAGCAGTTCCAAATAAAGCAAAGGCCACTACGATGGGCCCAATGGTAGTACCAAATGAGTTGATTCCACCAGCAAGGTTAACACGACTGGCACCAGTGCTCTCGTCCCCTAAAGAAATTGCAAATGGCTGAGCAGCGGTTTGTTGTAAAGAAAATCCCAAGGCCACAATAAATAAACCTACTAACATGCCGGAGAAAGTGTTGGCATTTACCGCAATAATCATGGCAGCAGCACCTATGGCCGAAAACAATAATCCGTATACAATACTTTTTTTATAACCCCATTTACCCACCAAGTCCTTTCCTCCAAATGCGCCATAGGCAAAAAGGCCCAGGGCTCCAAGATAATAAGCTAGGTAAAAGGCGAAGTCTACCAATTGGCTTTGGAATTGATCTAGGTTAAATTTGTGTTTACAGAAAGGGATGAATACGCTATTGCTGGAAGCAATAAATCCCCAGAAAAAGAATACCACAATAAGGGTAGATAAAGCACCCGTATTAGTGGGTTGTTTGGTTTGGCTCATAACATTCGTTAGTTTAATCGTTGAGAGTGATTCGATCCCGTAAAATACTTAAAATATGTATTCATAGTTCAATTTTTGGGTTAAAATATGCGGGTTGGAATTGTAACCACAATATTGTAAATTGAAGACAAATTTAGAAGTCCCATGTTGATTGTTCATATAAGCGCAGAGTGCTATCCAATGGCCAAGGCTGGAGGTCTGGGTGATGTTGTGGGCGCCTTACCTAAATATCAGAACAAATCAGGTGATGAAGCGATGGTCGTAATGCCTATGTACAAAACTTCCTTTTTGGAAAAGCAAGAGTGGGATGTACATTTTAAAGGGAATACGAATTTAGGAGATTGGTTTTTTGACTACACTATTATTCAATTAAAAAACAGTCAGCTAGGATTTAATTTGTTTTTAGTGGATATCAATGGACTTTTGGATCGGCCTAAAATTTATGGATATACAGACGATCATGATCGTTTTATTGGTTTCCAAATTGCGGTAGTGCATTGGCTTAAACATTGGGCACAACAGCCCGATATAGTGCATTGCCACGATCATCAGGCAGGGTTGATTCCTTTTATGATGAAACATTGTTATGATTACCAGCAATTACAGTCCATTAAAACGGTACTCACTATTCACAATGCACAATACCATGGAGCCATGGGTTGGGATAAAAGTATTTTAATTCCAAGATGGGATTTATGGAAAAGAGGATTGCTTGAATGGAACAACTGTATTAACTCCCTGGCAACCGCTGTAAAATGTGCGGATAAGGTTACCACCGTGAGCCCTACTTATATGCATGAATTAAAAGTGCATTCCAATGGATTGGAATCTTTGTTTGAATATGAGCAAGGCAAATGCATTGGTATTTTAAATGGGATAGATAATGAGCTTTGGAATCCTGCTACAGATGCGATGGTGCCTTATCATTATTCCCTAAAGGATGTCATGGAGGGTAAAAGGAAAAACAAGCAAGTGCTTTGTGATCGCTATCATTTAAATATAGAAAAGCCATTAATCGTATTTATAGGAAGATTGGTGGGAGAAAAGGCGGCAGACATTTTACCAGGTGCTATACAACATGCATTGGATAAAACGAACTGCGGGGCTAATTTTTTAATGATTGGTGCGGGCGATACTGCAGTTGAATCTGCTTTAAATTATTTAGTACAGTTATACCCTGGGGAATACAATACCTATATTGGTTATGTAGAAAGAACAGCACATGAGGCTTATGCGGGGGCCGATTTTTTATTGATGCCTAGTAGAGTAGAGCCCTGTGGATTGAATCAAATGTATGCACTCAGATATGGCACCATTCCGATGGTTAGAGATACGGGAGGCTTACATGATACGGTAGTGGATATGGGAGAAGTTGGCGGGTTTGGCATTCGTTTTTTACACGCTACAGAATCTGATATTGTGCATGCGATTGAACGTGCTATTTCTGTTTATAAGGATAAGGACCATTTGCAAAAAATGGTTACCCACGCTATGCAAATAGATCATAGTTGGGAGTCAGTGGTGCAGGAGTATAAAAATGTGTATCAAACTATTGTTCATTCATAAATTATTATACATGTCTAATTACGCTAAACAAACGGTCTCCATTATTTTAGGAGGAGGAGCAGGGTCCCGACTTTCTCCTTTAACTGCAAGTCGTTCTAAGCCGGCCGTTCCCATTGCAGGAAAATATCGTTTAGTAGATATTCCCATTAGTAATTGCATCAATAGTAATTTGAATCGCATTTTTGTGTTGACACAATTTAATTCTGCTTCCTTAAACCAGCATATTAAAAACACCTATCATTTTAGCGCTTTCAGTTCCGGCTTTGTTGATATTTTAGCGGCAGAGCAAACGCCGGACAATCCGGGTTGGTTTCAAGGAACTGCAGATGCAGTGAGACAGTCCTTAAGGCATTTGGATAAAATGGATTTCGAATATGTACTCATTTTAAGTGGTGATCAATTGTATCAAATGGATTTTAGTAAGATGATTGATGCCCACAAAAATAGTGGCGCGGCATTAACTATTGCAACCATACCTGTGGGAGATAGAGAAGCTCCTGAATTTGGAATTTTAAAATCAAATGAAGAAAACGTAATTACCTCCTTTATTGAAAAACCAAAAAAGGAATTACTACCAGATTGGGTAAGCGATACGGGAGCGGCCATGCAAGCGCAAGGAAGAAACTATTTAGCATCCATGGGTATTTATGTATTTAATAAGGAGATCCTTTACAAATTATTAAATGAAGTGCATGCCAACGCAACCGATTTTGGAAAAGAAATTATACCAGATTCCATTGCGCATTATAAAGTAATTAGTTATCAATACGATGGTTATTGGACCGATATTGGAAACATCTATTCTTTCTTTGAAGCCAATATTGCTTTAACGGATGAGATTCCTCCGTTTAACTTATTTGACAGTGCACAAACTATTTATACGCGTTCTAGAATGTTGCCACCTGCAAAAATCAGTGGCACGCAAATCAATCAAGCAATTGTTGCAGAAGGGTCCATTATTCACGCTGCTTCCATTACGAAGTCCGTGGTGGGCATTCGTTCTAGAATTGGTGCCGGTTCTATCATTAAGAACGCTTATATCATGGGCTGTGATTATTATGAAACCATTGAGCAAATTAACGAGAAGCATGCGACGGGGCAACCAATTTTAGGAATAGGAGAGCGATGTGTGATTGAGGATGCAATTGTAGATAAAAATTGTTCCATCGGGAATGATGTAACTATCAAAGGAGGATCCCATCTAGAAAAAGTAGATCATCCATTATATACCATTAAAGACAATATTGTTGTAATTAAAAAAGGAGCCGTAATACCCAACGGATTTGTGATCTAAAAATACAATTTATGAGTACAGCGTACACGGGAGTAAAAGCCAAATTGAGTTTTTGGCAAATTTGGAACATGTGTTTTGGATTCTTTGGAATTCAATTTGGTTGGAGTTTGCAAATGGGCAATATGAGTGCCATTTATGAGTTTTTAGGTGCAACGCCCGAAGAGATTCCAGGTTTATGGTTAGCGGCACCAATGACCGGTTTAATCATTCAACCCATCATTGGATATTTAAGTGATCGTACCTGGCATCCCAAACTAGGGAGACGTCGCCCCTTTTTCTTAGTGGGTGCTATTTTGAGTTCTGCTTTGCTTTTTGTCATGCCAAACTCCTCTTCGGTATGGATGGCTGCAGGGGTATTGTGGATTTTAGATTCTAGTATCAATGTAACGATGGAACCCTTTAGAGCTTTTGTTGCAGATAACTTAGATGAAAAACAGCGCTCTTTTGGATTTTCAATGCAGAGTATGTTTATTGGATTGGCTTCCTTTATTGCTGGTTATTTACCACAACTTTTAGTGAATTGGTTTGGGGTATCTAGAGAAAAAGTGAATGGCACGATCCCACAAAATATTTTACTTTCCTTTTATATTGGCGCTGCGGTATTTTTTGTAGCAGTCATGTATACTGTTTTAAAAAGTAAGGAGTATCCACCCTCTGCACCAAGTCAAAAAAACGAATCAGCGCCATCAGGTTCGATTGTTGCTGAAATTGTAGGATCTATTAAAAATATGCCTATCCAAATGAAAAGATTGGCCTTGGTAAATTTTATTACTTGGCCGGGATTGTTTTTAATGTGGTTTTATTATAGCACTGGGGTAGCTTCCCAACTGTTTAAGGGTGATCCTATTACCAACAGTAATGCCTTCACCATGGGGTTGGAGCACGCGAATACCACTTCTGCTATATTAAACTTAGTGACTTTTGGTTTTTCGTTTACCCTTTCCTTTTGGGTAGGAAAACTAGGGAAGAAGTATACCCATGCTATGTGTTTATTGCTAGGAGGTATTGGATTGGTATCGGTGTATTATGTTCAAAATGTAAACTTTCTTTATGTTAGTATGGGGTTGGTAGGTATTGCATGGGCATCTATTTTATCCATGCCTTATTCAATGTTAGCTGGATTTATCCCTGAGCATAAGATGGGAATTTACATGGGCATTTTTAATTTCTTTATTGTACTGCCGGAAATTATTGCATCTTTATTTTTTGGAAAGATCATGTCTGCCTATTTGCATAATGATAGACTCATGGCGGTGCAAATTGGAGGATTTTTATTGATACTGGCAAGTATCATTTGTGTCGTAATCATTAAAGAAGAAAATAACAAAACGACAAGCACGTATTAAGAAAATAATTATGAAAAAAGTAGTATTGGGATGGGTTGGATTTATATTCATTTGTAACACACTTTCTGCACAAGCAGTTGAGTTTTATCCAAGCAATTGGTTTGTTCAAATGAAAAACAAACAAGTGCAGGTATTAATTAGAGCTACCAATGAAAATTTATCAAATGCAAAACTGAAAATTCAGTATCCAGGTGTTAAACTGCAAAAGGTATATAATTTCCCCAACGGACATTATATCGCTGCCGATCTAGTAATTAGTGAAACGGCAAAGCCAGGCAATGTCCTTTTCAATATTGAATCTGAGGGAAAAAAAATAATTGTCAATTGGCAGCTAAAATCTAGGAGAAAAGGGTTGGGGAAACAGTTTGCTCAAGGTTTAGATGCTAGTGATTTAGTTTATTTTTTAATGCCAGACAGATTTAGCAATGGCGATAAATCCAATGATCGAATAGCAGGATTAAAGGATCAGTCCTTAAATAGAGATTCAATTTTCCTAAGACATGGTGGCGACTTACAGGGAGTTACCCAACATTTGGATTATTTACAAAAATTAGGCGTGACTAGTTTATGGATGACACCTGTTGTTGAAAACGATATGCCGGATAGATCAGAGCATGGTTATGCGGCTACGAATAATTATGCGATTGAAAAACGTTTTGGTGGCGAGAAGGCTTACCTAACTTTAAGTGATAGTTTGCATCGTAAGGGAATGAAATTGATCCAAGATATAGTGTACAATCATTTTGGTAGATTTCATTTTTTAGTGCAGGACGCGCCATCAAAGGATTGGTTGCATCAATGGCCTACTTATACACAAACACATTACAGAGAACAAGTTTTATTTGATCCTTATCATTCAAAATCAGATGAAGAAAAAATGATAAATGGCTGGTTTACAACGGAAATGCCCGATATAAATCATGAAAATGTATTTGTTGAAAAATATTTGACACAAAATGCAATTTGGTCTGTTGAAACTTATGGCATTGACGCCTTTCGTGTTGATACCTATAAATATTGTAATGTGGAAGTCATGAATCGTGTTAATAAGGCCTTGCTGGATGAATATCCTAAAATATTTACTTTCGGTGAATGCTGGGTAGACGGTGTTTCTTCACAAGCTTATTTTGTGGAGAATAATTTGAACATTCCTTTTAAAAGTAATCTGATGGCGACTTCAGATTTTAGTTTATTGTTTGGGGGTATCCTTCCTGCTTTAAATGAAGCGAATAACTGGAATAACGGGGTTATCAAATTATATAGCACGCTGGCACAAGATTTCTTATATAAAAAGCCAAGTAACAATGTTATTTTCTTAGACAATCATGATATGACTAGGATATTGTCGTCCTTAGGAGAAAGTATACCTAAGTTAAAAATGGCCTATGCATGGTTATTGACTTGTAGAGGTATTCCCCAAATGTATTATGGCTCTGAAGTATTAATGAAAGGCATTTCCAATCCAGATGGTTGGGTACGATTAGATTTCCCAGGTGGTTGGGAAGGGGATGCGAAAAATGCATTCACAGAAAAAGGACTTAGTACTCAGGAGGCAGACTTTTTGCATTATGTACAGCGTTTAGGAAATTTTAGAAAAAAGGCATCTGCCATCACCAAAGGGGCTTTTATGCAGTATTTGCCTGATAATGGGCTGTATGTTTATTTTAGATATGATAAAAAACAAACGGTAATGTGTGTGATGAATACAGATACCAAGGACAGAACTGTTGATTTTGCCAAATATGAGGAAAGAACCCAAGGGTTTAATAGTGGAAGAGACATTGTTAGTGAAAATAAAGTAGGGTCTTCATTTTCAATACCTGCAATGAGTATGCAAGTGATTGAATTAACAAATTAATTATGTCAAAATACGAAGACGAACATTTTGTAGATGCAGCGCAACCAGTTTGGAATTATTCTTTATTTACAGAAGAAGACATTTTTAATTTTCAAAACGGGACGCATTATACCCTGTATAAATTATTTGGCAACAAACAAATTGAAGTGCTTGGTAAACAAGGCACTTATTTTTCCGTTTGGGCTCCGAATGCTACCGCTGTTTTTGTAATGGGTAATTTTAATGACTGGGACAATGCTCAACATCCTTTAAAAGTTAGATTGGATAGTTCAGGAATTTGGGAGGGTTTTATCCCGGACGTACCTGCTGGAGAAGTATACAAATACCATATCCATGGATACAAAGGAGCCAAATTAGACAAGGGGGATCCTTATGCACATTTCTGGGAATTAAGACCATTGACGGCTTCCATTACTTGGCAAACCAAATATGAATGGAAGGACCAGCAGTGGATGGAACAGAGAAAAATTAGCAATCGAACCGACCAACCTTATTCTGTTTATGAAGTGCATTTGGCAAGTTGGATGCGTCCAGACAAGCACAATGAGGAAAGTTATAATTCTTACGAACAGCTTATACAATTATTGGTTCCTTATGTAAAAGAAATGGGATTCACGCATGTAGAATTTATGCCTGTAATGGAACATCCATTTGATGGAAGTTGGGGTTACCAGGGAATTGGATTTTTTGCACCTACTTCCCGATTTGGCAATCCCCAACAATTTGCAGCTTTAGTGGATGCTTTTCATGCAGAAGGCATTGGTGTAATCATAGACTGGGTACCCTCGCATTTTCCTTACGATAGCCATGGCTTGTTTATGTTTGACGGGGCAAATACCTATGAGTATGCCGATATGCGCAAAGGATACCATCCAGACTGGAACTCATATATTTTTAATTATAAACGTGGCGAAGTAAAATCCTTTTTAATTAGTAGTGCCCGTTTTTGGTGTGATCAATTTCATATTGATGGATTAAGAGTGGATGCAGTAAGCTCCATGTTAAAGTTGGATTATAGCAGGGAAGAAGGGCAGTGGGAAAGAAATGAATTTGGTGGCAACGGGAATATAGAAGCCATTGCATTCATCAAAGATTTAAATGAAACCTTATACCGAGATTTTCCAGCGATACAAACCATTGCGGAAGAAGCTACGGATTGGCCTGGAGTAAGTCAGCCTACTTTTATGGATGGATTGGGCTTTGGTATGAAGTGGATGATGGGTTGGATGCATGATACATTGGATTATTTTAAGTTAAACCCCATTATGCGTTCCGGTGCCCAAGATAAATTTTCTTTTTCCATGATGTACTATTATGATGAACATTTTATGTTGCCATTGAGTCATGATGAAGTGGTACATGGCAAAAGCCCGATGCTGTATAAGATGCCAGGAGACGAGTGGCAGAAATTTGCCAACCTAAGGCTAATGTATACCTATATGTTCACCCATCCTGGCGCAAAGCTTTTGTTTATGGGTAATGAATTTGCTGCTACCCAGGAGTGGAATTATACCACCGAATTACAATGGGATTTATTAGTTCATCCGAGCCATAGTGGTATGAAATTTTGTGTACAACAGTTAAATGACTTGTATAAAAACAATCCTGCTTTGTATGAATTGCAATACGAGAAAGGAGGCTTTGAATGGGTAGAGATGAATAAAAGAGCCGAGGGCGTTATTGCCTTTAAAAGAAAGGCCAAGGACTGGAGAGAGGATGTGGTGGTGGTCTTAAATATGACACCAGTTCCTAGAACCGATTATCCAATACATGTTCATGGCAATAAACCTTGGAAAGAAATATTCAATAGCGATGCCAAGTCCTTTTGGGGGGTTGGAGACCTTTACAATCCATCCATTCCGATGGAACCACAAGACGAGAAAGGCGAGTGGTTTAAGCTGAGTTTACAACTTCCTGCTTTAGCCGCAGTAGTGATTAAGTAATTTAGTTTGATTGAATAAATTAGACAAGTAAGTAGGTATGCATGAATTACAATATTCTTAATAGTTATAAGTAAGATTTTATCATAAGAAAAGCCACTTAATGGAGTGGCTTTTCTTATCTAATAAAGGAATGCTCCTTTGAAAGCTTTTGAAATAGATTAGAATAAACTTTTTCTCATTGTGGTTTTGCCTTCTCCAATTTTAAATCCATTGTGGTATACTTCCACTTTGTATTCACCTTCTACTAATCTTGAACTTTGTTTAATATCATAGCTTACTGGCAATACTGCGTTTTGCTCGTATTGAACTGTAATTTTATTTGAAAAAGTTTTTTGGCCATCTTCTCTAGTTGCAATAGAACCACCTGCGCCAAAAGCTTTTCCATCAGGACCTGTGATACAAACATATAAATCTTGAGCGCCACTAGGAGTGATTTTATTTTTGTCAATTTGGAAAGACAAACGAATCGTATTGGCTCTTCTTGTATTATTTGTTTGTCTTTCTGTTCCATCCTCTCTAATACGTAAAGATTGAATACCAAAAGTAGAAGCATGTAAAGTAGATCCAATATCTTGTAATCTTTCTTTTTCTTTAGTAGTTGCGTTCAAGTTGGTATTTAAGGTTGTATTTTGATTGGTTAAATCCTGATTTTGTGCAGTAAGTTGTTTGTTCTCAGCTTGGGCTTTTGCCAAGTCAGCTACCAATCCGTTTACTTTACCGTTCAATTCTGCAATTAAAGTTTTTGCTTCAGCCAATTCCTTGTCAGTTGCATTTTTCTTTCTAAGGATATTTCCAATATTCCCCTTCAACTTTTGGATCTCTGTTGTTTTAGCCAATAAGTCACCTGTCAATTGGGTATTTTGTTGAGTCAAAGAATCTACCTTAGCAGAGGCAGCTATAAACTCAGCTTGAATGATGTTTTTGCTGCTGTCAATAGCGGCAACTTTTACTTCGTTTTGTGCGATTAATTCAGTCTTGGAACTGTTAAAATAAATCCAAGAGCCAATAAGGGCAACAACTAGTACACCTATGATGATTTTGCTGCCATTGCCTGTTGATTCGTTACTCATAATTAGGGTTTTAAATTTGGCCACAAGTTACAAAAAAATTACCTATTTTTTTTATTTGTATATTTTGTGGAATTTTTTAACGGTTCCGTAACATGAATCTTTATCTTTGGACATGCCCACTTCGAAAATAATTGCCAATTGGAAAAAAAATGTATACGACGCCATCTATTGGTTAGAGGGGGAGGAGCCTTTTTATATAGACCAAGTGGTGGAATTTGCGGAAAAGCATTTACTGCCGGAGGCAGAACAAGCATTTAATTTAACTATTTTCTATGGAAAGGATGCGGACTGGGCACAGGTATTGAATGCATGCAAGCGTTATCCTGTTTTTGCAGAAAAACAAGTCGTTATTTTAAAGGAGGCCCAACATATGGGGCAAATTGAAAAATTATTATCTTATGTAGAACAGCCTTTAAGTTCTACTATTTTCATTGTAGCTCATAAAGATAAAAATGTAGACGGAAGGTCGGCTTTAGCAAAAGCCTTAAAGACCAAGGCTGTGGTGGTGAGTACTAAGAAAATGTATGATAATAAATTACCTGATTGGGTGATGAATTGGGTAGCAGAAAGAGGGTATCAAATAAGTTCCAAAGCGGTTCAAATTATCGTAGATCATATTGGCAATGACCTGAGTAGAATTCAAAATGAATTAGAAAAGTTGATTGTGAATTTAGGAGATCGAAAAAAAATGACCGAGGATG
>JACCDI010150923.1_pt1 | contig 16759 bp, 29 predicted proteins | sample 7442791 | NCBI WGS metagenome assembly JACCDI01 (sample SAMN15323434, study PRJNA562643) | freshwater metagenome | isolation source: river surface water | place: USA:Blue River Watershed | collected 2017-08-15 | reverse complement strand
TTTTTTATGCTTATTCTGTTGGATTTCTAATCTCAGTATTTTCCATACAACCAGGGAAGCCCCCATGCTTTTTCTTCCCCGCTTCGTAAAGTCCAATTGCAAACAGCACATTTTTTACCACATTGTTGAAACTATGAGATCCCCAGATGATCATCGCATCGTCTCTAAACATCTGTTTCAAAATATAGTTGCTAATTCCGAATAGGTATAGATTAAAGAAGAAGTAAAACAGCACCCCCATATTGATCCAAAGTACAAACAAATTAAAACGCTTGTCGGTACTCGGATTTTTAAATAAGTTGTAATAGCTGATACTGGCGTATGCAATCAACGCTATACATTCATAAACCCTCAGCAAGTGTTGAAATTCATTGAAACTTTGGTAAAACAAACTGTTTAGAATGACAAGAAAAGCATAAGCAATGACAATTAGTTTTATAAATAACTTATTGTTCATCAGGTAATGGTAAAACCGATTTAACAACAAAAACTGGATTGTAAAGAAGCTATTGATAATCAGAAAGCCATTTTGTCCTGCCTGTGTGTAACATTCATTTGCAATATCAGCCACAAGTGAAGCTAAAATCAAGCCCGAAATGACCGATCCGGCTTTAAAGTAATTCGGAAATGCCACATAAGTGATGATCGGGATCAACACAGAAATTAGGGAAATATAGGATAGGGTGATTGCAAATTGTTCCATGACATCAACGTTTAATTATTTATTGGACAATAGGGCGGACATGGTCTGGAGGCGTCTTCATAAACCAATGGATCCAATTCGGCAGCATTAGACAATAATAACTGAGCATTGCCTTTGTCATCGGTGGCATAGCTTGCCCTGATGACGCTGCAGTAAGGATCTTTCATCAGCCTTTCAAAAGTGTTGCTGCCAAAAAAATGCGCTTTAATGCTTCCCTTAAAATTGCTGATCCATTTTTGGGCAGTGCTCCAGTCCACATTCCCACTCTCGGTAGTTAATTCTGTTTGTTTAATGATGCTACCGGTTTGATCCAACCCGACAGGTATGACTATTTTTTCACCCTTGTCATCAACAGCATAATACAGGCAAATGCCAACTGAGTTTGAATTCTTTAAGATTTTCTGCAGTTCAGTCAGCAAAACAAAATACTCCATTCTGCCAGTGTGCGATCCTGTGTAATTTTTTATCCACTTCAGTCCGATCGTTCCATCAATTGGCGCACCCACAAATCTGTTAAAGCCAGATTCAACCTCATTGATGCTGATTTTCGGACTGTCTAATGTTCGGCCAAGCAATTCATCCTCCACCGCTAAATATTCGCCCTTGTTGCAGGCATTGATGCTTATCAGTGTAACTAATACCATGCAAGCCATTAACATGCTCATAAATAATACTTTTGTTTTCATAATAATTTAATTTAAAGTTTATATTTTATCAATTTATACACTTATACGGATAAAGTTTAGCTCAGGTTACAAAAATTTTTAAATTTTTGAATTAATACTTTTAATCATTAATAAAATTTGATGGAATTGTATTCAAAATAATGAGTTAGCTAAACATACTTTTTGATGGAGTAATCGGCGGGGAGCCCTGCAATAGGCAGACTTTATTTTTTTGGGCTAAAAGCTTGAAAATCAAAAAACGAAATACTACCTTTGCAGTCCTTAAAATTTAGGACAACTATATTTAAAACTAAAAGCAACAAATGCCAACCATTCAACAATTAGTTAGGAAAGGTAGAGTAGCTCTGGAGGATAAGAGTAAATCCCCAGCGTTGGACAGCTGTCCACAGCGAAGAGGTGTGTGTACCCGTGTATACACTACTACCCCTAAAAAACCAAACTCAGCCATGCGTAAAGTAGCTCGTGTACGTTTAACCAACGGTAAGGAGGTGAACGCTTACATTCCGGGTGAAGGTCACAACTTACAGGAACACTCTATCGTATTGATTCGCGGTGGTCGTGTGAAAGATTTACCAGGTGTACGTTACCACATCATTCGTGGTGCATTGGATACCTCAGGTGTAGATGGTCGTAACCAACGCCGTTCTAAATACGGTACTAAGAAACCTAAAGCTAAAGCATAAACGGAGGAAATCAACATGAGAAAGTCGAAACCAAAAAAACGAATTATCCTGCCTGATCCAAAGTTTAACGACGTAATGGTAACCAGGTTTGTAAATAACATGATGTACGATGGTAAAAAATCTATCGCATACGATATCTTTTATGATGCCGTAGAATTGGTAGAGAAAAAAACCAGCGAAAATGGTTTAGAGGCATGGAAAAAGGCCCTGAACAATGTGATGCCAGCTGTAGAAGTGAAATCACGCCGTGTGGGTGGTGCTAACTTTCAGGTACCAACCGAGGTTCGTCCGGAGCGTAAAATTGCTTTGGGTATGAAGTGGTTGATCTTATATTCACGTAAGCGTGGTGAAAAAACCATGAAAGAAAAATTAGCCGGCGAGATCATCGCAGCTGCTAAGGGTGAAGGTGCCGCAGTGAAGAAAAAAGAAGATACCCACAAAATGGCAGAAGCTAACAAAGCATTCTCTCACTTCAGATTTTAATTAGAAAAAGATGTCAAGAGATCTTAAATACACAAGAAATATTGGAATTGCCGCTCACATCGATGCTGGTAAAACCACCACTACCGAGCGTATTCTGTATTATGCCGGGGTAAGCCACAAGATTGGTGAAGTGCACGAAGGTGCTGCAACCATGGACTGGATGGCTCAGGAGCAGGAGCGTGGTATTACCATTACTTCAGCTGCAACTACCGTAAACTGGAAATACAGAAATCAGAACTACCATATTAATATCATCGATACTCCCGGACACGTGGACTTTACCGTAGAGGTAAACCGTTCACTCCGTGTATTGGATGGTTTGGTGTTCTTATTCTCTGCAGTTGACGGGGTAGAACCACAATCAGAAACCAACTGGCGTTTAGCAAACAACTACAACGTTGCACGTATCGGTTTCGTGAACAAAATGGACCGTTCAGGTGCTGACTTCTTAAAAGTAGTTAAGCAGGTGAAAGACATGTTGGGTTCAAACGCCGTTCCATTGCAGTTGCCAATTGGTGCAGAAGATAACTTTAAAGGTGTAGTTGATTTGATCAACAACCGTGGTATTGTTTGGAATGAGCACGATAAAGGAATGACCTTTACCGAAGTGCCAATTCCTGATGATATGAAAGAAGAAGTAGCCGAGTGGAGAGAAAAACTATTAGAATCAGTAGCAGAGTACGATGAATCATTGATGGAGAAATTCTTCGACAATCCAGATTCAATTACTGAGCGTGAAGTACTGGATGCTTTGCGTCAGGCGGTATTGGATGCTAAAATCGTACCAATGGTTTGTGGTTCATCTTTCAAAAACAAGGGTGTACAAACCATGCTGGATTATGTGATGGAATTATTGCCTTCACCATTAGATTCAGAAGGTGTTCAGGGTACCAACCCAAACACTGGCGAAGAAATGTTACTGAAGCCAGATCCAAAAGAGCCGTTTGCAGCATTGGCATTTAAAATTGCTACCGACCCATTCGTAGGTCGTTTATGCTTCATCCGTGTATATTCTGGTAACCTGGAAGCAGGATCATACGTTTACAATACCCGTTCTGAGAATAAAGAACGTATTTCACGTATCTTCCAAATGCACGCCAACAAGCAGAACCCGATCAACAACGTAAGTGCGGGTGATATTGCTGCCGTGGTAGGTTTTAAAGACATCAAAACTGGTGATACCCTTTGCGATGAGAAAAAACCAATCGTATTAGAGTCTATGCAGTTCCCTGAGCCGGTAATCGGTTTAGCCATTGAGCCTAAAACTCAGGCCGACGTGGATAAACTGGGTATGGCTTTAGGTAAATTGGCTGAAGAAGATCCAACCTTCCGTGTACAAACCGACGAAGAAACTGGTCAGACAGTAATTTCAGGTATGGGTGAGTTGCACTTAGATATTTTGATCGACCGTTTGAAGCGTGAGTTCAAGGTAGAAGTAAATCAAGGTGCGCCACAGGTAGCTTACAAAGAAACCATTACCGGCGAAACTGCTCACCGCGAAACATACAAGAAACAAACCGGTGGTCGTGGTAAATTCGCTGATATTCAGGTGGTGATTTCACCAGTTGATGCCGATTTCGAAAAAGGTGGCTTGCAATTCGTAAACGAAATTGTGGGTGGTGCGATTCCTCGTGAATTCATCCCTTCAGTGGAGAAAGGTTTTGCTGCCGCGATGTCAAACGGGGTGTTAGCCGGATACGAAGTACAGAACTTAAAAGTTCGCTTGGTGGATGGTTCATTCCACGCAGTCGATTCAGATGCCTTGTCTTTCGAAATTGCAGCTCGTTCAGCTTTCCGCGAAGCATTGCCAAAATGTAAGCCGGTATTGCTGGAGCCGATCATGAAAGTAGAAGTATTGACTCCTGAAGAAAACATGGGTGATGTAATGGGTGACTTGAACCGTCGTCGTGGCCAACTGCAAGGTATGGACACTCGTGCCGGTGCACAAGTTATCAAAGCCTTGGTGCCACTTTCTGAGATGTTTGGTTATGTAACCCAGTTACGTACCATTACTTCAGGTCGTGCAACCTCAACCATGGAATTCGATCACTACGAGCCAGCGCCTAAAAACGTTCAGGACGAAGTGATTGCGAAAGCCAAAGGAAAATCAGTAAACGCTTAATTAATTAAACAACCTGGGTTACAAATAGCTCTAACCCGGGTTTAAACAAAATAAACATGAGCCAAAGAATCAGAATTAAATTGAAATCGTACGATTACAACTTGGTTGATAAATCAGCCGAGAAGATCGTAAAGACTGTAAAACCTACAGGTGCTGTGGTAAGTGGTCCAATTCCATTGCCTACAGAGAAAAAAATCTACACCGTGTTGCGTTCACCACACGTGAACAAAAAAGCACGTGAGCAGTTCCAACTGTGTGCATACAAGCGTTTGTTAGACATTTACAGCTCTAACTCTAAAACGGTAGATGCACTTATGAAGTTAGAATTGCCAAGCGGAGTAGAAGTAGAGATAAAAGTCTGATTTCGCTCAGATCATTCAAACATTATAAACCCTGTTTGAAATTTCAAACAGGGTTTATTGTTGAATTAAGGAAATGGAGCTTTCACAGGCACCAGCTCCGATCTGTAGTTGAGATGAATAATTTTTTAAAAAATAGCAACTTAGGTGTTTGAATATTAATAAGCAATGCCTATCTTTGCCGTCCCTTTAGAGGGGTTTACCATGCCTTGAACGAAGCCCTACTGCTTCGATGGGCACAAATGAATTAAGTAAAATGTCAGGAATTATTGGAAAAAAAGTAGGAATGACCAGCATTTTCGATGCTGAAGGGAAAAACATCCCTTGCACAGTAATCGAAGCTGGCCCTTGCGTGGTTACCCAACTACGTACCGTTGATCGCGACGGCTACCAAGCCGTTCAATTGGCTTTCGACGAGAAAAAAGAGAAAAACACTACTGCCGCATTAAAAGGTCACTTCGCGAAAGCGAAAACTACTCCAATGCGTAAACTGGTAGAATTCAAAACTTTTGAAGACGAGAAAAATCTGGGAGATACTGTAACCGTTGAGATTTTCGCCGAAGGCGATTTCGTAGATGTAGTTGGTACTTCTAAAGGTAAAGGTTTTCAGGGTGTAGTTAAGCGTCATGGATTTGCTGGGGTAGGTGGTCAAACCCACGGTCAGCATAACCGTATGCGTGCACCAGGTTCATTGGGTGCCTCATCTTGGCCTTCAAAAGTATTTAAGGGAATGCGTATGGCAGGCCGTACCGGAGGTGACAGAGTAAAAGTTCAAAACTTACAAGTTTTGAAAGTTTATCCTGAGCAAAACCTGTTGGTCATTAGCGGTTCTATCCCAGGAGCAAAAGGTTCTTACGTAATCGTTGATAAATAAGATGGAAGTTAAAGTAGTAAATATCTCAGGTAAAGAAACAGGTGCCAAGGTGCAACTTCCTGATGCGATCTTCGCGGTAAAACCGAATGATCACGCTATTTATCTAGACGTAAAGCAATACCTAGCTAACCAACGCCAGGGAACGCACAAGTCTAAGCAGCGTAACGAAATTGCCGGTTCAACCCGCAAATTATATAAGCAAAAAGGTACAGGCGGTGCTCGTGCAGGTAACATTAAATCCCCATTGTTCAATGGTGGAGGTCGTGTTTTCGGGCCGCAGCCACGCGATTACAGCTTCAAATTGAATAAAAAATTGAAGTCAGTAGCTCGTAAATCGGCCTTAACTTACAAAGCTCAAGATAACAACATTGTAGTATTAGAAGATTTTACCTTCGATAGCGTAAAGACAAAGAGCTTTGTTCAGTTGGTAAATAATTTAAATCTTGCTGATACCAAGACACTGTTGGTATTGCCAGCACCAAATAACAATGTTTATTTATCAAGCAGAAATCTGAAAAAATCAAAAGTGGTTACCGCCGCAGATCTAAATACTTATGATGTATTAAATGCAGGTACCCTTTTGTTGACTACAGAAACTGTAAAAAAATTGGAGGAGGCATTTGCCAAGTAAGATGGAAATTTTAAAGAAACCAATTTTAACAGAAAAAGCAACCGGATTAACTGAGAAGTTAAACCGTTATGTATTCCAAGTTGACCCAAAAGCCAATAAATTACAGATTAAGGATGCAATCCAAAAGATGTATGGTGTAACTATCGAAGCGGTAAACACTGCAGTAGTTTCTGGTAAACTTAAATCACGCGGTACCAAAGCCGGAGTTGTAACAGGTAGAACACCTAAGTACAAGAAGGCAATAGTAACGCTGAAAGAAGGTGAAGTTATTGACTTTTATAGCAATATTTAATTAGATCATGGCAGTAAAAAGATTTAAACCGGTTACCCCGGGTACCCGCTTCAGAGTGGGTGCAGACTATTCTGACGTGACCACTAACGTACCTGAAAAATCGTTGGTAGTTTCGATCAAGAAGTCTGGTGGTAGAAATAATACCGGTAAAATGACTATGCGTTACATCGGTGGGGGGCACAAAAAGGCTTACCGATTAATTGATTTCAAACGCGATAAACACAATATCCCCGCAACTGTTGCCACAATCGAGTATGATCCCAATCGTACCGCTCGTATTGCCCTGTTAAATTATGCAGATGGTGAGAAGCGTTACATTGTAGCTCCTGAAGGTTTACAAGTTGGTCAGGTCATTGTATCTGGCGAGGCTGTAGCTCCGGAAGTTGGAAATGCTTTACCATTGAAAAGCATTCCATTGGGTTCAATTATCCATAATATCGAATTAAATCCGGGACAGGGTGCTTCAATTGCCCGTTCAGCTGGTACTTATGCCCAGTTGGCTGCCCGCGATGGTAAATACGCCATCATCAAATTGCCTTCAGGCGAATCTCGCATGATCCTGTCAACTTGTATGGCTACTATCGGAAGCGTATCTAACTCTGAGAAAGCAAACGAAGTTTTAGGTAAAGCTGGTAGAAAACGTTGGTTAGGCCGTCGCCCTCGTGTAAGAGGTGTGGCAATGAACCCGGTAGATCACCCTATGGGTGGTGGTGAAGGTCGTTCATCAGGAGGACACCCACGTTCACGCAAAGGTTTATTGGCTAAAGGCTATAAAACCCGCAATAAGAAAAAAGCATCAGATCGTTACATCATTGAAAGAAGGAAGAAATAATGGCTCGTTCAATTAAAAAAGGACCTTATATCGATCATAACTTAGAAAGTAAAGTACTTTCTCAGAATGAAGGTGGTAAGAAATCGGTGATCAAAACCTGGTCACGCCGTTCAATGATCTCTCCGGATTTCGTTGGTCATACGTTTGCTGTTCATAACGGAAATAAATTTATTCCGGTTTATGTAACCGAAAACATGGTTGGTCATAAATTAGGCGAATTTGCCCCAACCCGTACATTTAGAGGTCACGCTGATAAGAAAAAATAAGCATGGAAGCAGTAGCAAAATTAAGTAATTGCCCTACCTCACCACGTAAGATGAGATTAGTTGTTGATCTGATCCGTGGCGAGCGTGTAGAAAAAGCATTATACATTTTAAAGTATACCAATAAAGAAGCCGCTATTCGCGTTGAAAAACTCTTGTTATCGGCTATCAAAAATTGGGAAGCTAAAAATGAAGGCCAACGTCCTGAAGACAGCGAATTGTATGTGAAAACCGTAATGGTTGATGGCGGTCGTCAGTTGAAACGTTTAAGACCAGCACCTCAGGGTCGTGGTTACCGTATTCGTAAGCGTTCTAACCACGTTACTTTGGTGGTAGACAGTAATAAAACTAATAACTAATTAGGAGCAATGGGACAAAAAGCACATCCAATAGGTAACAGATTAGGAATCATCAAAGGTTGGGATTCTAACTGGTTCGGTGGCAACAACTACTCCGATAAATTAGTTGAGGACGAAAAAATCCGTAAATACATTGCTGCCCGTATCAACAAAGGCGGAGTGGCAAAAGTAGTGATTGAGCGTACTCTGAAACGTATTACTGTTACTATTCACACTGCCCGTCCGGGTATCGTGATCGGTAAAGGTGGTCAGGAAGTTGACAAACTGAAAGAAGAATTAAAGAAATTGACTAAGAAAGACGTACAGATCAACATTTTCGAGATCAAACGTCCGGAGTTAGATGCTCAATTAGTTGGTGAAGGTATCGCCAAACAATTGGAAGCACGTATTTCTTTCCGTCGTGCCATGAAAACATCTATCGCATCAACCATGCGCATGGGTGCCGAAGGTATCAAAATTATGTGTTCAGGCCGTTTAGGTGGTGCCGAGATGGCTCGTACTGAGCAATATAAAGAAGGAAGAATTCCATTACATACTTTCCGTGCAGATATTGATTACGCTTTATCAGAAGCTTTAACCACTTACGGTAAAATCGGTATCAAAGTTTGGATTTGTAAAGGTGAGGTTTACGGTAAACGTGATCTTTCTCCAAACATTGGTCAAACTGCCGGTTTACGTACCCGTACCGAAGGTGCTCCAGCATTTGGAGGCAACGATCGTCGTCAAGGTAATGATAACAGAAGAGGTGGCAATGACAGACGTGGTGGTGGACAAAACCGCGGTGGTTTTAAAGGAAAAAAATAATTGATTTTTAAGTATCGTTTACGATAAAATATAGACAGCAATGTTACAGCCAAAAAGAACGAAGTTCAGAAAGATGCAGAAGGGTAGAATGAAAGGAAACACCGGTCGCGGTGCAGAACTTGCATTCGGTTCTTTCGGAATCAAAACCTTAGAAGCAGCATGGATTACCAGCCGTCAGATTGAAGCAGCCCGTATTGCGGTAACCCGTTATATGAAACGTGAAGGCCAGGTATGGATCCGTATTTTCCCTGACAAGCCAGTTACCAAAAAACCTGCAGAGGTTCGTATGGGTAAAGGTAAAGGTGCGCCAGAGTACTGGGTGGCCGTTGTACGTCCGGGAAGAATGATTTTCGAAGCAGAAGGCGTGCCTTTGGCTGTAGCTAAAGAAGCTTTACGTCTGGCAGCTCAAAAATTGCCGGTACAAACCCGCTTCGTAACCCGTAGAGATTACGTAGAAGCGTAAAAGGAACAAGACAATGAAAAATTCAGAAATATTAGAACTGTCAACTGAAGAGATTGTAGACCGTATCACAGAAGAGAAGGCCAATCTTACAAAATTGAAATTCGCTCATGCGGTTTCTGCTATTGAAAATCCATCAAGGATCAACAAAGTAAGAAAAGACATCGCACGTTTGAATACCGAACTGACTAAGCGTAAAGCTGCTAATGCTGCTGCACAACAGTCTGCAGAATAAGTATAACACAAGTCGAAATGGAAAGAAAATTAAGAAAAACAAGAATCGGGCTGGTGGTAAGCAATAAGATGGACAAATCTATCGTAGTTGCCGTTGAGCGTAAGGTGAAGCACCCGATCTATGGTAAGTTCGTAAAGAAAACTACCAAATTTATGGCTCATGACGAAGCAAACACTTGCGGTATTGGCGATACTGTAATGATCATGGAAACTCGTCCGCTGAGCAAATCCAAAAACTGGAGATTAGTTGAAATTTTAGAAAGAGCTAAGTAATGGTACAACAGGAATCAAGACTGAATGTTGCTGATAACAGCGGTGCTAAAGAAGTTTTAGTGATCCGTGTGTTAGGTGGTACTGGAAAGCGTTATGCTTCTATTGGTGACAAAATTGTAGTCACCGTAAAAAGTGCCTTGCCATCAGGTAACATCAAAAAGGGAACGGTATCAAAAGCCGTTGTGGTGAGAACCAAAAAAGAAGTAAGACGTAAAGATGGGTCATACATCCGTTTCGACGATAATGCAGCCGTTTTACTCAACGCCCAAGATGAACCACGTGGAACGCGTATTTTCGGCCCAGTTGCCAGAGAATTGCGTGAGAAACAATTCATGAAGATTGTATCCTTAGCACCGGAGGTATTGTAACATGGAAAAGAAAAATAATCAACAGCCTAAATTGAAAATCCGTAAAGGAGACTTAGTGCAAATTATTGCCGGAGACTCTAAAGGAAAACAAGGGCGTGTTTTAGAAGTAATGTTGTCTGAAAACCGGGCAATTGTAGAGGGTGCTAACATGGTATCTAAACATACCAAGCCAAATGCAGCCAATCCAAACGGCGGTATTGTAAAAAAAGAAGCCCCTATTCATGTTTCAAACCTGATGGTGGTTGATGCCAAATCAGGCAAACCAAGCCGTGTAGGTATTCAAAAGAATGCTGCCGGAAAAAATATTCGCATAGCAAAAAAATCTGGGGAGGAAATTAAGTAATGGCGTACGTACCAAGATTAAAATCGAAATACAAAGAAGAAATTCGCACTTCGCTGAAAGATAAATTTCAGTACAAGAGTGTAATGGAAGTACCTAAATTGCAAAAGATCGCGATCAACCAAGGTATTGGCGGTGCAACCACCGATAAAAAATTGATCGAGAACGCAATTAAAGAGTTAACTACCATCACTGGTCAGCAAGCAGTTGCTGCTAACTCTAAGAAAGATATTTCTAATTTCAAATTACGTAAAGGTATGCCAATTGGTGTGCGTGTTACTTTGCGTGACAATCAAATGTTTGAATTCCTGGATCGTTTAATTGCTGTTGCATTGCCTCGTATCCGCGATTTCAAAGGAATCAACGATAAAGGTTTTGATGGCCGCGGTAACTATACCCTGGGTATTTCAGAACAAATCATTTTCCCAGAGATCAATATCGATCAGATCAATAAGATCATGGGTATGGATATCACATTTGTTACTTCTGCAAAAACAGACGTAGAAGCAATGGAATTATTAAAACAATTCGGTTTACCATTTAAGAATCAAAATAATGGCTAAAGAAGGTTTAAAAGCACGTGAATTGAAGCGTGCTAAATTAGTAGCTAAATACGCGGAAAAAAGAGCAGCTTTAAAAGCAGCTGGCGATTATGCAGCATTGGATAAATTGCCTAAAAATGCTTCTCCGGTACGTTTACACAACCGTTGTAAGTTGACTGGTCGTCCACGTGGCTACATGCGTCAGTTTGGTATTTCACGTGTTACTTTCCGTGAAATGGCCCTGGAAGGAAAGATCCCGGGAGTGAAAAAAGCAAGCTGGTAAATCAGTCCTGAGTTTTGAGTTTTTAGTCGGAAGTGTATTCCAAACTACCTACTCACAACTCCAAACTAGAATTTTTAACCGGTAGCAGGTCCGCAAGGAAACCATTACCATAAACAAATAAAATGAATACAGATCCAATAGCAGATTATCTTACAAGAGTAAGGAATGCCATTAAGGCCAACCATCGGGTTGTTGAAATTCCTGCATCAAACCTCAAAAAAGAAATTACCAAAGTTCTTTTTGACAAAGGTTACATCACGAACTACAAGTTTGAGGATACAACCGTTCAAGGCGTGATCAAAATCGCATTGAAATATCATCCGATTACTAAAGTTCCTGCTATTCGCACCCTATCTCGTGTGAGTAAACCAGGTTTGAGAAAATACGCAGGTGTTGAAAAAATGCCACGAGTGTTAAACGGTTTAGGGATTGCGATCCTATCTACTTCTAAAGGTGTAATGACCGATAAAGAAGCCAGAAACCTGAACATCGGCGGTGAAGTTTTATGTTACGTATATTAATAGAGGAGGAATCACACGATGTCAAGAATTGGAAAAGCTCCCATTGCATTACCGGCCGGTGTAACCGTAACGGTATCTGCAGATAATTTGGTCACTGTAACAGGTCCAAAAGGCACATTAACTCAACAGGTTGATGCCGATATTAAAGTAGTTCAGGAAGGCGAAACCTTATTGGTTCAACGTCCATCTGAGCAAAAACGTCACAAAGCATTGCACGGTTTATACCGTTCATTGATTTTTAATATGGTTAAAGGTGTAACCGAAGGATATAAGATCGAGCAGGAATTAGTGGGTGTAGGTTACCGTGCCACCAATCAGGGTAATACCTTGGATTTAGTTTTAGGTTATTCTCACCACTATGTGTTTGAATTACCTACAGAAATTAAAGTTGCTACTACTGCAGAAAAAGGTAAAAATCCTACCATTATTTTAGAAAGTATCGACAAACAATTACTAGGTCAAGTTGCCGCGAAGATCCGCTCATTGCGTGCTCCAGAACCTTACAAAGGAAAAGGTATCAAGTTTGTTGGTGAAGTATTACGTAAAAAAGCAGGTAAGTCTGCAGCTAAAAAATAATCATCATGGCAGGAATTAAATTATCTCGCAGAGAGCGAATCAAAAGAGGAATCAGAAAGAGATTATCTGGATCTGCTGAGCGCCCACGTTTATCTGTTTACAGATCTAACAAAGGAATTTATGCTCAAATTATCGATGACAATAATGGCAAAACTATTGTTTCAGCGTCTTCTATCTCTAAAGACTTTAGCGCTAAAGGAAACAAGGTAGAGCAATCAAAAGCTGTAGGTAAAGCGGTTGCCGAAAAAGCATTAGCCGCCGGAATCAATCAGGTTGTTTTCGATAGAAATGGTTATTTATACCACGGTCGTGTGAAATCATTGGCTGAAGGTGCACGTGAAGCTGGTCTAAACTTTTAATCCGAAAAGAGATGTCAACTATCAACATAAAAAGAGTAAAATCAAGCGAAATCGAATTAAAAGATCGCTTAGTGAGCATCCAGCGTGTTGCCAAAGTTACCAAAGGTGGACGTACCTTCAGTTTCTCAGCTATCGTAGTAGTAGGGGATGAAAATGGTGTAGTAGGTTACGGTTTAGGTAAAGCTAAAGAGGTAACTGAAGCCATTGCCAAAGGTGTAGACGATGCTAAAAAGAACTTGGTGAAAGTTCCGGTAATTAACGGAACGGTTCCTCACGAACAATACGGTAAGTTTTCAGGTGGTTTTGTATTCATTAAACCAGCTGCAAATGGTACTGGAGTAATTGCCGGTGGTGCGATGCGTGCGGTTTTAGAAAGTGCTGGTATCCACAACGTATTGGCTAAATCAAAAGGATCATCTAACCCTCACAACGTGGTAAAAGCAACGGTTACGGCCTTAGCGCAAATGCGTGATGCTTACACCGTAGCACAGCAACGTGGTGTAGATTTAAACAAAGTATTTAACGGATAATGATCATGGCGAAGATTAAAATCACTCAGATTAAAAGCGTAATCGACAGAAGCGAGCGCCAGAAAAAAACCATGCAGGCTCTAGGTTTAACTAAAATCAATCAGTCTGTAGAAGTAGAAGCTACCCCGTCTATCATCGGGATGGTAAGAAAAGTTAATCATTTAGTAGCCGTAGAAAGCATTTAATTATGAACTTAAGTAATTTAAAACCTGCAGAAGGTTCAACAAAAAATAGAAAACGTATTGGCCGTGGTACTGGTTCAGGCCGTGGTGGTACTTCTACCCGTGGTCACAAAGGTGCCGGCTCTCGTTCTGGTTATACCAGCAAAGTTGGTTTCGAAGGCGGTCAGATGCCATTACAACGTCGCTTACCTAAAGTAGGTTTCAAAAACATCAATCGTGTGGAGTATGTGGGTATCAATTTAGATACTTTGCAAACTTTGGCTGATAAATTCAAATTATCATGCATCGATTTCGAAACATTAAAAGCACATGGTTTAGCTTCTAAAAACGACTTGATCAAAATTTTAGGTCGTGGTGAAGTAAAATCAAAATTAGAAGTTAAAGCACACGCATTTACTGCTACTGCTCAAAAAGCTATTGAAGCAGCAGGCGGAACCAGCGTTAAATTGTAAGCATGAAAAAGCTGTTTTCAACTTTATCAAACATTTGGAAAATAGAAGATTTAAGAGCGAGGATTTTATTCACGCTCTTATGTCTTTTAATATACCGTATTGGTTCGTTTATTGTATTGCCTGGAGTTAATCCGGCTTCCTTAAGCAGCCAGGAGAAAGAAGGTTTATTAGGCCTTTTAAACATGTTTGCTGGTGGTTCATTCTCAAGAGCCTCCATTTTTGCTTTAGGTGTAATGCCTTACATCTCTGCCTCTATTGTGGTACAACTATTGGGCATTGTAGTTCCTTATTTCCAGAAACTGCAAAAAGATGGTGAAAGCGGAAGAAAAACCATGAACCAAATCACCCGCTACCTCACCATTGCCATTACGGCGGTGCAGGCGGTTGCTTATGTACGTTCGCAAATCTCTCCAGATGCAGTAATGATGGCTGAACCTTTATTCAGCATTTCATCCTTATTTGTGTTAACCGCAGGTACACTCTTTGTGATGTGGTTAGGGGAGAAAATTACCGATAAGGGTATTGGAAACGGTATCTCATTGATCATCATGGTGGGTATTATTGCCCAGTTGCCTTACGGCATCTTTGCAGAGTTTGCTACCCGTATGGAAGGCAATGGAGGCTTAATTCCTTTCATTATTGAAATTGCGGCTCTATTCTTTGTGGTGATATTTACCATTTTAATTGTGCAAGGAGTTCGTAAAATTCCGGTACAATATGCTAAGAAACAAGTTGGTACCCGCCAGGTTGGTGGGGTACGCCAGTACATTCCTTTAAAAGTGAATGCAGTGGGTGTAATGCCAATCATTTTTGCCCAAGCGATTATGTTTGTACCTGCTACGGTTGCCCAGTTCTTCCCAGCAGCACAATCATCGTTCTTAACTTCATTCAGCGATTATACTTCATTCGCATATAATTTTTCATTTGCATTACTGATCATCATCTTCACTTTCTTCTATACAGCCATTACCGTAAACCCGGTTCAAATGTCTGATGATATGAAAAAGAACGGTGGATTTATTCCGGGTATCAAACCTGGTAAAACTACCGGCGATTACATTGATGCAGTAGTTTCTAAGATTACACTTCCTGGTGCCATCTTTTTGGCCATCATCGCTATCCTGCCTTCCTTCGCAAACAAGTTAGGTGTAAATAGTCAGTTTGCTAATTTCTTTGGAGGTACCTCTTTATTGATTTTAGTAGGAGTGGTATTAGATACCTTACAGCAAATTGAAAGTTATTTGTTGATGCGTCATTACGACGGTTTGATGAAGTCGGGCCGTATTAAAGGTCGCAGTGCAGGTTCGGCAGGAAGCATTTAATTTTCAATGTCGAAAATCTATTATAAGTCTGTCGAAGAGATAGCACTCATAAAAGAGAGTTCTTTGATTCTTTCCAAAACTCTTGGTGAAATTGCTAAAGTAATTGCACCGGGAGTAACCACAGCCAGCCTTAACCAGCTAGCAGAAACTTATATTAAAGATCAGGGCGCAGTTCCTGCATTTTTAAATTACAGTGGTTTTCCATTCTCGCTTTGTATCTCTGTAAATGATCAGGTGGTACATGGCTTTCCTGGTGATTATGTCATGCAGGAAGGTGATTTGGTTTCTGTTGATTGTGGTGTGATCTACCAAAATTATTATGCCGATTCGGCCTACACTTTTGCCATTGGCGAAGTAAGCGACGAACTAAAGCAATTAATGAAGGTGACCAAAGAGTGTCTGTCAATTGGTATTGAGAAAGCCGTGGTGGGTATGCGTACTGGTGATATTGGTTTCGCCATTCAACAGCATGCAGAAAAACACGGTTATGGTGTAGTAAAGGAGTTGGTTGGTCATGGTGTAGGTGTTCAATTGCATGAAAAGCCCGAAATTCCAAATTATGGCAAAAGAGGAACCGGCATCAAGTTAGAAGAAGGAATGGTGATTGCGATTGAGCCGATGATCAATTTAGGTCGTGCGGGTGTGAAGTTTTGGGATGATGGCTGGACCGTCAGTACGGTGGATGGAAAACCTTCCTGTCATTATGAACATACAGTGGCAGTAAAAAAAGGCAAAGCAGATGTATTATCAACATTTGATTACATCGAAGAAGTTTTAGGACAAAAAAATTAGAATATAGAATTATTTTATTTAATTTTGCGTCCCCGTTAATACGGGTATAATTGAGTAAAAATCAATAAAATATGGCCAAACAGGCTTCAATTGAACAAGACGGCATTATCAAAGAAGCGTTATCAAACGCAATGTTTCGTGTCGAATTAGAAAACGGACACGAGATCATTGCACATATTTCGGGTAAAATGCGGATGCACTACATCAAAATTTTACCTGGAGATAAAGTGAAACTGGAAATGTCGCCTTATGATTTGACCAAAGGCAGAATAACTTATAGATACAAATAAAGATGAAAGTTAGAGCGTCCATCAAAAAGCGTAGCGCTGATTGTAAGATCATCCGCCGTAAGGGTAAACTTTTCGTGATTAACAAAAAGAATCCGAAGTATAAACAACGTCAAGGATAATATTTTAATATATGGCAAGGATAGC
>JACCDI012002926.1_pt1 | contig 16774 bp, 15 predicted proteins | sample 7442791 | NCBI WGS metagenome assembly JACCDI01 (sample SAMN15323434, study PRJNA562643) | freshwater metagenome | isolation source: river surface water | place: USA:Blue River Watershed | collected 2017-08-15 | reverse complement strand
AGACCTCGGTCAGCAACTCCCAAGCCCACTTGAGCGACTCGCGCTTGAAGTAATCGCCAAACGACCAATTGCCCAGCATTTCGAAAAAAGTGTGGTGACGCGCGGTGTAGCCCACGTTTTCCAGGTCGTTGTGCTTGCCGCCCGCCCGCAGACAGGCTTGCACCGAGGCCGCACGCACATAAGAGCGCTTGTCGGAGCCCAGGAACACGTCCTTGAACTGCACCATGCCGCTGTTGGTGAACATCAGCGTCGGGTCATTGCCCGGCACCAGGGGGCTGGACGCCACCACGGTGTGGCCCTTGGACTCGAAAAAGTCGAGGAAGGTCTTGCGGATGTCGGCAACGGAGAAAGGACGGGTCATGGTGGGCAATCGGTTGGTCGGGCGGCGCGGCTTAAGCAAAGCGGCGACAAAGCTCTGTATTTTCGCAAAAACTGGACCCGCCCCCCGGACCCCGCCTGCGGTCTGCCCTGGCCAGACCCGAAGCAAGGGTAAGTCCTGATCCATATTTTTTGCACAGGACCATTTTTATGCACAAAAATGCACCTGTGCAAAACACCAACACCTCGGCCGCCCCCCTCACCCGCACGGAAAGCGCTTTCCTGCAGCTGCGTCGCGACGTGCTGCAGGGCGTGCACCCGGCTGGCGAAAAACTCAAGCTGGAGCTGCTGCAGGAGCAATACGGGCTCTCGAGCAGCCCGCTGCGCGAGGCCCTGCACCGACTGGCCCAGGAGGGGCTGGTGCGTGCCGACGAACGGCGCGGCTTCCGTGCCGCCCCCATGTCGGTCGATGACATCCACGACATCACCCGCATGCGGCTGATGATGGACCTGCCGGCGCTGACCGAATCCATGGCGGCGGGGGGCGATGCCTGGGAAAGCGAGGTAGTGGCCGCCTTTCACCGGCTGGAAATCCTCGAATCGCGTCTGAGCGACGGTCCTGTGGTGCTGGACCAGGACTGGAGCCAGCGGCACCGGCAATTCCACATGGCCCTGCTGTCGGCCTGCCCGTCTGCGCGTCTGCTCAGTCTGAGTGCCAGCCTGTTTGACCAGGCCGAGCGCTACCGCCACCTGTCGGCACGGCACCGCCAAAACGCCCGGCGCAAGAGCGAAGAGCACCGCCGGCTGATGCAGGCGGTGCTCAAGCGCGATGCCGCCACCGCCTGCGCCATGCTCGAAGAACACATCCGGGGCACCGAGAGGAATGTGCTGCTCGCGCTGAAAAAGCTCAACACCACGCCCACTTGACCCCGTTTGCCCCCACACCCCACAGGAGAAGCCCGCATGGTCCAGGTCCTGCGCCCCACGCCCACCCACTTTGGCATTTTTGTCACCGACGTTGAACGCATGGTGAACTTTTACAAGGACGTTTTCGATCTGGTCGAGACCGACAGAGGGGTGGGCAAGACCTTCAAGGCGCCGCTGGTGTTTCTCAGCGCCAGCGCCGACCAGCACCACCAGCTGGTGATTGCCGGCGGACGACCGCCCGAGGCCACCTTCAGCACGGTGATGCAGATTTCGTTTGCCGTGCCCGCCATCCAGGACCTGCGGGACATCCGTGCCCGAGCCGAGGCCCGCGGCGCCACCCGTGTGCTGCCGCTCAACCACGGCAACGCCCTGTCGGTCTACTTTGCCGATCCGGAAGGCAACACGGTGGAAACCTACATCGACATGCCCTTCTACATCGCGCAACCGCACGGCGACCCGCTCGACCTCTCCAAGGACGACGCCACCCTGATGCGCGAAACCGAAGCCATCTGCCGCAGCGACCCGACCTTCATGCCGCTCGAAGAATGGCAGGCGCGCTTTGCGCTGCAGGCCGTCCGGCATTGACCCCTACACACACACCCTACCGACAGGAGTCCCATGAAACTGCTTTCCTTCATCCACCAAGGCCGTGAAACCTGGGGCGCCCTGAGCGGCACCGACGGCGTGATCGACCTCGGCCGAGCCCTGCCGCGCTACCCGACGCTGGCCGATTACATCGCCGATGGCGGCCACCTGCGCGCGGCCCAGGATGTTGCCGGGCGCGCGCCCGATGCACGCCTGGCCGACATCACTTTCCTGCCCGTCATTCCCCGGCCAGAAAAAATCGTCTGCGCCGTGCGCAACTACATGGATCACCACCAGGAGGTGCTGGCTGCCGGCATGCACCGGGAATTGTCCGAAGAGCCCCCCATCTTCCTGCGCGTCTGGCGCTCACAGGTGGCGCATGGGCAAGCGATCGTGCTGCCCAAGGTCTCCGAATCGCTGGACTGGGAGGGCGAGCTGGCCGTGATCATCGGCAAGCCCGGCCGCTGCATCCCCGAAGACCAGGCCTGGGAGCATGTGGCGGGGTATTCCTGCTACAACGACGGCAGCATCCGCGAATGGCAATTCCATGCCAAGCAGATCGCCTCCGGCAAGAATTTCGAATCGACAGGCGGCTTTGGCCCCTGGATGGTCACCGCCGACGAGATCGCGCCTGGACGCGAGCTCCAGTTGGTGACACGGCTCAATGGCGAGGTCGTTCAGTCCAGCCACACCGGCCACATGATCTTTTCCATCCCCAAACTGATCGCCTACGCGTCGACCATCTTCACGCTAGTGCCCGGCGACGTGATTGCCACCGGCACCCCCGCCGGCGTGGGCTGGAGCCGCAAGCCGCCACGGTTCATGAAACCGGGCGATCGTTGCGAAGTCGAAATCGAGGGCATCGGCACGCTGGTCAACCCAATCGTGGCGCAGGCCTGAGGCGCAGCAAGCGATGCGCGCCATCCAGGTCCATGTCCCGGGCGGTCCGCAGGCGCTGGTCGAGGCCGAGTTGCCCCTGCCAGAGCCTGGCCCCGGGCAGCTGCGGGTGCGGGCCGAGGCCATTGGCGTGGGCCGACCGGATGTGCTGGTGCGCTCGGGCCGCTACAAATGGATGCCGCCTCTGCCAGCCATCCCGGGCGCCGAAATGGCGGGCGTGGTGGATGCGGTGGGCCCTGGCGTCTCGCAGTGGCAGCCTGGCGACCGCGTGCTGGTCAGTGCCCGCGACCTGCCCGTGCGCGCAGGCTGTTATGCCGAGGCCATCGTGGTGCCCCAGCAAGCCCCCTACGCATTGCCGGCCAGCCTCTCTGCGGTCGATGCCGTGAGCCTGCCCAACCTGCAACTGGCCCAGGCCATGCTGCTGGGCCTGGCCGGAGGCCGCATGACGGCCCGGACGGTGCTGGTCACCGGCGCGGCCGGCGGCGTGGCCACCATGCTCACACAACTGGCATGCCACCATGGGGCACAGGTGATTGGCACCGCCCGCTCGGCCGCCAAGCGCGATTTCGCTCGCGCCAGCGGATGCGTGGAGGTGCTTGACCCTGCGGCGACCGACCTGCCAGAGCAGGTCAAAGCCCTGACCGGTGGCCGCGGGGTCGATCTGGCATTCGATTCGGTGGGCGAGCGTCTGTTCATCCAGGCGATCCAGTCCCTGGCGCCGCTGGGCACGGCCGTGTCCTACAACATCGTCGCCGGACCGCCGGCCGAAGACGTTTTCCAGGTGCTGCGCAGCCTGCTCGGCCGCAGCCTGGCGGTGCGCTGTTTTTCGATGCACACCTTTGACGAGGATGTGGCCCAACGCCGGGCCCTGATGCAGTCGGCCATCGAACTCATGGCCCATGGGCATGTCCGGGCGCCACAGGCCACCCTGCTGCCCCTGTCGCAGGCCCGGCGCGCCCATGAGCTCATCGAGGGCGGGCAGACCATGGGAAAGATCGTGCTGCAACCCTGAACCCTTTTTCACCCGCGCCAGAGCCGATGCCAAGACGTCAGCCGGTGCTCCACCCACCCTTGAGGAGACAAACCATGCAACGTCGACAATTCCTGCGCTACAGCGCCCTCACCGCCAGTCTGGCCGCCGCCGGGGCGGCCCTGGCCCAGTCGTGGCCAGATCGGCCCATCAAGATCGTCCAGGGCTTTGCCCCGGGCGGCAACGCCGACAACATTGCCCGCGCGGTCAGCGCCGAAATGGGCAAAGGACTCAACCAGTCCTTTGTGGTGGAGGCCCAATCGGGCGCCGGTGGCACGATCGCATCGGCTGCGGTGTCTCGGGCGCGGCCCGATGGCTACACCCTGTTGCTGGCCACAGGGGGACACGCCGTGGCCGGAGCGATCTACAACAACCCGGGCTACCGCACGGTGCAGGACTACGAGATGGTGGGCACCATCACCTATTTCCCCTTCCTGATCGTGACCACCGCCGACAGCAAGCTGCCCGGACTGGCGGCGCTGCTGAGTCAGGCCCGCGCCAACCCCGGCAAGGTTGCCTACGGCACGGCGGGCATCGGCTCGACCCACCATCTGGCAGGCGAATTACTGGCCTCCATGTCCAAAACCGATCTGCTGCATGTGCCCTACCGCGGCGACTCCGCCTCGCTGACCGCCTTGCTGGCGGGCGACATCCCCGTGATCATCGCGCCGCCCACGGCGGTGATGGCCAACATCCGGGCCGGCAAGCTGCGGGCCATCGCTGTGACGGGGCCCGCTCGCTGGCCCGGGCTGCCCGAGGTGCCCACCGTGGCCGAACAGGGTGTGCCCGGTTACGACGTGCGCTCCTGGGCTGGCCTGATGGCGCCTGCCGGCACGCCACGTGCGGTGATCGAGCGGCTCAACGCCGAACTGCTCAAGGCCCTGCAGGTGCCATCCGTGCGCACGCGCCTGGAGGAAATGGGTGGCGAAGCGCGCGGCAGCACGCCCGAAGAAATGCGGGCCATGGTGGCCGCCGAAACCCAGAAATGGACCCAGGTGGTGGCCGACGCCAAGATCCCCAAGCAGTGAGCACCCTAGAACCACGAAAGACCCCCCATGTCCCTGATCGAGATCCGCAAGCGCAGCCTGACCATCGAGACCATCCACCACGAAGGCGGGCCCGCACCGGCCGAGCCGCTCAAGCTGGCTGCGTCCTGTGCCGTGATCCGCAACCCCTATGCGGGGCGATACGAACCCGACCTGATGCCCTTCATGGCCGAGTTGCGCAGCCTGGGCACCCTGCTTGCGCAAGAGCTGGTGGACACACTTGGCAAGGACAAGGTGGAGGTCTACAGCAAAGCCGCCATCGTCGGGGTCAATGGTGAGCTCGAACATGCCGCTGTCTGGCACGAGGCGGGCGGCTGGGCCATGCGTGCCGTGCTCGGCGAACCCAAAGCCATCGTGCCGGCGAGCAAGGCGGTGGCCAGCACCGGCTACCGGCTGATGGTGCCCCTGCACTACATCCATGCCTGCTATGTGCGCAGCCACTACAACAGCATGGAGATCGGGATACAGGATGCCCCCCGACCCAATGAAATCCTGTTTGCGCTGGTGATGGGCACCGGCGGCAGGATTCACTCGCGTCTGGGCGGACTGACCAAGGACAAGGTCAGCGTGCACGACGGCCAGCGCTGAAGAGAACCAAGCCCTGAGGAGACGACCCATGCGCCAGACACCCCTTGCCGGATTGACCCTGATCGGCAGCTTGCTGATGGGCGCCTGCAGCTCGACGGGCAGGCAGACATCGGCGCCCCCGCTGGCGCCCGCGCAGGCGGGCAGCCTGATCGCTTGCGAGCAGCTCGCGGGTTTCAGCTTTCCTGCCACCACCATCACCGCCGCACGCCTGCTGCCTTCGGGCGCGCTGAGCAATGGCGGTCAAGCCGTGGGCGAACACTGCGTGGTCACCGGGCAGATGAACCGCCGCACCAGCCCCGTCGACGGGCAAGACTATGCGATCGGCTTCGAAATGCGCCTGCCCCGCCAGTGGAGCGGCCGTTACCTCTACCAGGGCAATGGGGGAACCGACGGGCTGGTGGCCACGGCCGACGGCGGTGCCGCCCTGGGCAGCGGTGGCCTGCTGCGGCATGGCTTGCAGCAAGGCTTTGCCGTGATCAGCTCCGATGCCGGGCACAGCGCTTCACAAAACCCGCTGTTCGGGCTCGACCCCCAGGCCCGGCTGGACTATGGCTACCAAGCGGTGGGCGCACTCACCCCCATGGCCAAGGCCCTGATCCGGGCGGCCTACGGCAAAGGCCCCGACCGCTCCTACATTGGCGGCACCTCCAACGGCGGGCGACACGCCCTGGTGGCGGCCTCGCGTTACGCCAGCGAGTACGACGGCATTCTGGCCAATGCGCCCGGCATCCACCTGCCCAAGGCGTCGGTGTCCAACCTGTCCCACGTCAAGCGCTGGAACTCGGTGGCCACCACCCAGCTGGTCAATGGCCTGCCCGACCTGGAGTCGGCCTTGCCAGCGATCGAACGTCGGTTGATCGCCCAGGCCATCCTCGCGCGCTGCGACGCGCTCGATGGTCTGGCCGATGGCCTGGTGCAGGACACAGAGGCCTGCCGCAGCGCCTTCGACTTGCAGCGTGACGTCCCCAGCTGCAGCGGCGCGCGCGACGGCACTTGCCTGACCACTGCGCAGAAATCCGTGGTGGCGACCGCCTTTGCCCCGGTCCGGCGGGCCGATGGGGAGGTGTTCTACCCCGGCTTCCCCTTTGACCCTGGTCTGGTGCAACCGGGTTGGGCGGAATGGAAGTTCCGCAACTCGGTCCGGACGGCCCGCAATCCGGTCTCCGTGGGCTTCATTTTCTCGACGCCACCGTCTGCCGATCTGGCCAAGGCCCGGGATCCCTTGCGCACCCTGGCCTTTGCGCTGAACTTCGACATCGAGGCGCAGGCGCCCAAGATCTTTGCCACCAACAGCACCTACCGCGAAAGCGGCATGTCGTTCATGACCCCGCCCCAGGCACACCAGATGGATGCGCTGCGGGAACGGGGCGGCAAGATCATCGTGGTCCACGGCACGGCCGATCCGATCTTCTCGATCGACGACACCATCGCCTGGTACAAGGCACTCGATGCGCACCACCGGGGACGGGCCGATGCCTTCGCCCGCTTCTTCCCGGTTCCGGGCATGGGCCATTCTCGCGGCGGGCCGGCCACCGAGCAGTTCGATGCGCTGAGCGCGCTGGTCGAATGGGTGGAATACGGGCGGGCGCCCGAGCGCATTGTGGCGGGCGTGCGGGGCCCCGGGAACGCCGGCGGCGCCAACCCCGATGTGCCGCCCACATGGTCACCCACACGCTCCCGCCCGCTGTGCCCCTACCCATTGGTCGCACGCTTCAAGGGGGGCGACAGCGAGTCGGCAGCAAGTTTTGCCTGCGAACGCTAACATAGCCCCACCTCATACAACCGCCAAGTCAAGCCATGGACATGAAGACCTCCCCCCTCGCCCTGCTCCAGGACCCCTCCTTGCTCAAGACCGATGCGTTCATCAACGGTCAATGGGTCGGGGGCAGCAGCCGTTTCGAGGTGACCGACCCGGCCACCGGCCTCAAGCTGGCCGATGTGGCCAATCTGGGCGCGGCCGAAGCCGAAGCCGCCGTGGCCGCCGCCAATGCGGCCTGGCCCGCCTGGCGCAGCAAGACCGCCAAGGAGCGCAGCATCGTCATGCGCAAATGGTTTGAGCTGCTGATCGCGCACACCGAAGACCTGGCCCGGCTGATGACCGCCGAAAACGGCAAGCCCCTGGCCGAGTCGCGCGGCGAGGTGGCCTACGGCGCCAGCTTCGTGGAGTGGTTTGCCGAGGAAGCCAAGCGCATCAACGGCGAGACCCTGCCCCAGTTCGACAACAACCGCCGCCTGATGGTGATCCGGCAGTCGATCGGCGTGTGCGCCGCCATCACGCCCTGGAACTTTCCGCTGGCCATGATCACCCGCAAGGTGGCCCCGGCCATCGCCGCTGGCTGCCCGGTCATCATCAAGCCCGCCGAGCAAACGCCGCTGACCGCCCTGGCCGCCGCCGAGCTGGCCCAGCGCGCGGGCATTCCGGCCGGCGTCATCAACATCGTCACCGCCGATGCCAGCCAGTCGATTGCGATTGGCAAGGCCCTGTGCGCGAGCGACACCGTGCGCCACATCAGCTTCACCGGCTCGACCGAAGTCGGCCGCATCCTGATGGCGCAGTCGGCCCCCACCGTCAAGAAGATGTCGCTCGAACTCGGCGGCAATGCCCCCTTCATCGTGTTCGACGATGCCGACATCGACAGCGCGGTCGAAGGCGCCTTCGCCAGCAAATACCGCAACGCCGGCCAGACCTGCGTCTGCTCCAACCGCATCTATGTGCAGGAAGGGGTGTACGAGCAATTCGCCCAAAAATTCGCGGCCAAGGTCAAGACCGCCAAGGTGGGCAATGGCTTCGAAGACGGCGTCAACCAGGGCCCGCTGATCGAGCCCTCGGCCGTGGAAAAAGTCGAGCGCCATGTGCAAGACGCGATCGCCAAGGGCGCGCGCGTGCTGACCGGTGGCAAGCGCCTGCAGGGCCAGTTCTTCGAACCCACCGTGGTGGCCGACGCCCGCGCAGACATGGTTTGCGCCACCGAAGAGACCTTTGGCCCCTTCGCCCCGATCTTCAAGTTCAAGACCGAGCAAGAGGTCATCGATGCGGCCAACAACACCATCTTTGGTCTGGCCAGCTACTTCTACAGCCGCGATGTCGGCCGCATCTTCCGCGTCAGCGAAGCGCTCGAGTACGGCATGGTCGGCATCAATGTGGGCGTGCTGGCCACCGAACATGTGCCGTTTGGCGGCGTCAAGCAATCGGGCCTGGGCCGCGAGGGTTCGCGGCACGGCATCGACGACTACGTCGAAATGAAGTACCTCTGCCTGGGCGACATCCTCAAGTGAGCGTCAGCTGGCCCCATGAAAAAAGCGCCCTCGGGCGCTTTTTTCATGGCTTGGGATCGGCCTGCCAGGTGTCGCGGAAATCGAAGTCGCCCAAGAGCTCGCGGTGCACCCAGGCCACCGGGTCGGACCAGGCGGGCTCGGCACGCAGGCTCCACTCCACGAAAGGGGCCAGGAAAGGCTTGTCTTGCCAAAGCGCCGGCCTGGCCACCTGGCTGTAGCCGGGCGAGTCGACCCAGGCATTGGCCTGCCACCAGGTGGCGACCATGCAAACGAGCACCAGCCCGGGGAGCAAGCCACTATGTAGCCAGCCTGGCCACCGTCCCTCCGCCCTCCTGGAAAGAAAAAACAGGACCGTACCGGCCAGCAGCTGGCACAGGTTGAGCAAGCCGAAAAACAGGGAGGTGCCCAGGGCCACCGGCATCATCACCGCCTTGCGGTAGGCGTCGCGCAGCTGGCGTGGCGAGGGCGAGACCATCATCCAGCTGCCGGCCAGCTGCGCGGCGCCGGCCGTGACTTCCAGGTCATCGGGGGTGAGCCCCAGCACGCTGGAAGACCACAGCGCCGTCATGATCGGGCGCAGCTGCGGCGAGGCCGGGCCGTCGAGCACCGGCTGCCCGCGCAGCTCGATGCGGCCCTTGAGGGCCTCACTGGTGCTCAGGTGCGATTGCACGCTCATCTGCATGTCCTTCTCGTCGGCGCCGGCCACGATGGCGTCGACCAGGGCCTTCTGCAGGTGCCACATCAGCAACAGCCCCACGGTCGCGCAGGACAGCACCAGCCACAGGCGCGAGGGAATGAAACGCTCGAACCAGCGCATCAGCAACAGGGCCAAGCCCAGGCCTGAGACCACACGGGCCCAGTGCTCCATGGCCTGCACCCGGGTGGCATCGACACCGGTGAGCATGCCCCCCGCCACCTCCAGCAAACGGTGGTTGAACGAGAGCTCGAGCACCGCATAGGCAGCCAGCAGAAGCAAAAACCAGGGCTGCAGGGAGAGTCTGGCGGTGGGGAACGGCGATTGAGGCATTGGGGGTGATTGTAAATTTGACAAGCACCCCTTCCGAAAGCGCAGGTCATTTGGGGCATTGCTCTACAATTCCCAGCCACGCGGGTGTAGTTCAATGGTAGAACGGCAGCTTCCCAAGCTTCATACGAGGGTTCGATTCCCTTCACCCGCTCCACATTCCCCCGCTCCACCATGCGCAAGGCCCCTGTCGGGGCCTTTGTTCTTGACGGGGTTCAGCCCCAGGCCTGCAGGTATTCCTGCCAGTGCGGCTCCCCAGGCGCCAATGCCTGCAGGTTCTGTTGCACAAAGGCGATTTCCTGTGCGTACTCGGCCTCGGTCAGGCCGCCCCGCATCTTCTGAAAACGGCAGTAGAGCAAGTAGGTGTTCATGACATCGGTCTCGCAATAGCGCCGCACGTCTTCGGTCTGCCCGTTCAGGTACTGGTCGTAGACCTGAGCGCCGTCCATGCCGAGCTTGCCCGGAAAGCCGCAGAGCCGGGCCAGGGCGTCCAGCGGTGCATTGGCGCGCGGGGTGTACTTGGCCAGCAGGTCCATCAGGTCCAGGTGCTTGAGGTGGTAGCGGCCAATGTAGTTGTTCCACTTGGACTCGCGGTCGGTCTCGCCCATGTCCCAGTAGTGGTCGGCCACCACCCCGTGCATCAGCCCACGGTAATGCAGGACCGGCAGGTCAAAACCACTGCCGTTCCAGCTCACCAGCTGCGGGCTGTGCTTTTCGATGGCGTTGAAAAAGGTCTGCACCACCCTGCCCTCGCCCTCGCCATCGCGGTCGACAAAGGAATGCACCCGCAAGCCCTCGGCATTGCGAAAGACGCAGCTGATGCACAGCACGCGCTGCAGGTACAGCGGCATGAAGTCGCTCTGGCCTTGCGCGGCGCGTTCGGCCTTCCATTGCGCGTACAGCTGGGCATCGCTGGCCTCGGGGTCGCCGCCATGCAGGCGGCGCCAGCCGGCCATGTCGGGAATGGTCTCGATGTCGAAGACCAGGACAGGCCAAGCCATGGCCAGCGCTTCAGCGGGCGGCCAGGAAACGGGTCGGGTCGACCGGCTTGCCCTGGCGGCGCACCTCGAAATGCAGCTTGACCCGGTCGGCGTCGGTGCTGCCCATCTCGGCGATCTTCTCGCCCTTGCGCACCCGCTGGTCTTCCTTGACCAGCAGCTTCTGGTTGTGCGCGTAAGCGGTCAGGTAGGTGTTGTTGTGCTTGATGATGACCAGATTGCCGTAGCCGCGCAGGCCCGCGCCGGCATAGACCACCTGGCCATCGGCGGCGGCCAGCACCGGGTCACCGGCCTTGCCTGCAATGTCGATGCCCTTGTTCCGGGCTTCGTCAAAACCGGCAATGACCTGCCCATTGGCCGGCCAGGCGATGCTGAAGTCGTCGGCCGCTGCCGTCTGGCCCGAAGCCGGCGGCGCCGAGCCTGCCCCCGAGGGGGCCGAGGCCGCCGCGCGGGCGGGGCTGGAAGCGGCATTGGCGGGGGCAGCGCCCGCCGAGGGGGCGATCGGCCGGACCACCACGCCGCTGGTCTCCACCGAGGCGCCAGGCGGCACCACGCGCAGGACCTGGCCGACTTCGATCACATCGGGGTTGCTGAGGTTGTTCCAGCGGACCAGGTCGCGCCAGCCCTGGCCATGGTCGAGGCCGATGCGGGTGAGCGTGTCGCCCTTCTGGACGGTGTAGTAGCCAGGCTTGCCGGCATTTTCTGCGCCGGGCAAGGTGCTGGGCGCCGCGCCCGCTTGGGCACCGCTGGGCGTGGTGGTTTGCGCACCGGCCTCGGCCGGTGCGGCTGGGCGTGGCCGTGCCGTGGCACCGCGGTCTTCCACCGGGGCGGGCTGGCGGGGGCCCGAGCCACAGGCGGCCAGCAGGGACAGCAGCGTCACCGACAGGGTCCAGGCGGACATGCGTGCGAATCTGGTTTTCATGGTTGCAGGCCTTCAGGCAACGCCTGATTTTAGAGGCACAAAGTGTACTGCTTCGAGCACCTGGCGCTCGATGCCGCGGCGGGTTTTGTGCATCACCACCAGGGCCTGTTGGCCCGAGGGCGTGACGGTGGGCGCGACCAATCGACCGCCTTCGGCCAGTTGCTCGAGCCAGGCGGCAGGCACCGCATCACCGCCCGCGGCCGAAATGATGCCGGCATAGGGCGCCCCCTTGGGGTAGCCGAGCATGCCGTCGCCAAAAATCAGGTGCACATTGGGCAGGCGCAGGGGCCGCAGGTTCTCGCGGGCCTTCTCGTGCAGGCCTTTGAGCCGCTCAATGCTGTAGACCTCGGAGGCCACATGGCTGAGCACAGCGGCCTGGTAGCCGCAACCGGTGCCGATTTCGAGCACGCGGCCCAGCTTGCCGGCCACGCCTTCGCGCAGCAGCTCGATCATGCGGGCCACGACATTGGGTTTGGAAATCGTCTGGCCCAGCCCGATCGGCAGGCTGGTGTCTTCGTAGGCCTGGTTGACCAACGCGCTCTCGACAAAGCGGTGGCGCTCGACCAGCCCCATGGCTTCGAGCACGGCCGCATCGTGCACGCCCTGTTCGGCCAGCTTGCGCACCATGCGCGCCCGCACGGCACCCGAGTCGAGCCCCACACCGACCGGCGTGGGCACACGCGGGGGCGTCTGCATGGCCCGGGCCACCGGGGCGGCCGCGCGGCCCTCGCGCGTGGGCGTTCCCGAGGTGTTGAGCTTGACCGGAAAACCCGGACGCTGGCTCATGCCGGGGCTCCTGCAGGCGGCAGGTCCGACAGGCTTTGCGCCCAGTGGTCCAACTGTCCGTACTCGGTCAGATCGACCTGCAGCGGCGTGACCGCCACCTGGCCTTGCGCTGTGGCGTGGAAGTCGGTGCCCTCGGCATCGTCCATGGCCGGGCCGGCATTGCCGATCCAGTACATGGTTTCCCCGCGCGGGTTGAGCTGGGTGATGACCGGCTCGGCCGCATGGCGGCGACCGAGGCGGCACATCCGGATGTCGCCGATCTGCGCATAGGGCCGATTGGGGATATTGACATTGAGGAGCCAGGGCCGGGTGCCCAAGAGGGACTGCCGCTGCAGGTGCTGCACCAGGTCACGGGCCTTGCGGGCCGCATCCTCGATGTGCGTCCACCCCTTATCGACCAGAGAAAAAGCGATGGAGGGGATGCCAAAGAGGTAGCCTTCCATGGCCGCCCCCACCGTGCCCGAGTAGAGCGTGTCGTCACCCATGTTGGCGCCGTTGTTGATGCCCGAGACCACCAGATCGGGGCGGTAGCCCAGCAGGCCCGTCAGCGCGATGTGGACGCAGTCGGCCGGGGTGCCGTTGACATAGCGCACGCCGGCCGCCGCGGTGTGCACATACAGCGGGGCATTGAGGGTGAGCGCGTTGGATTTGGCGCTGTTGTTGTGTTCCGGCGCCACCACCTCGACATCGGCGATCGCCGCCAGCGCCGTGCGCAGCGCCTGCAGGCCTTCGGCCCGGTAACCATCGTCGTTGGATATGAGAATGCGCATGGGATGTCCCGTTAAAACACGATTGTAGGTGGGCGTGGCCGCCCTGGCGTCGCCCTCCACCCGGGGCGCGCCCGTCGCTCCCGGGACAAGCGCCGGGGATGGCCACTGCCTAAGATCGGGCGTCACACCAAGCAAGAGGAGAGCCCATGCACGCCTGGCTATGCGAGAACCCGGTGGGCGTTGACGCCCTGACCTGGAAAGAGCTGCCCACCCCACAACCCGGCGCAGGCGAAGTACTGCTCGAAATCCAGGCCGCCAGCCTGAATTTCCCGGACCTGCTGATCGTGCAGAACAAGTACCAGATGAAGCCGCCCCTGCCCTTTGTGCCAGGCTCGGAATACGCCGGTGTGGTGCGCGCGGTGGGCGAAGGCGTGCAGGGGCTGCAGGTGGGCCAGGCGGTGGCATGTCTGTCGGGCACCGGCGGCTTTGGCACCCACACGCTGGCCCCGGCCAAGCTGTGCATGCCGCTGCCCGCGGGCTTCCCGGCGGTGGACGCGGCGGCCTTCATCATGACCTACGCCACCAGCCACCACGCCCTGATCGACCGCGGCCAACTGCGGGCGGGCGACACCGTCCTGGTTTTGGGTGCTGCCGGCGGCGTGGGCACTGCGGCCATCCAGATCGCCAAAGCGGTCGGCGCCAAAGTGATCGCCGCGGCCTCCACCGACGAGAAATGCGCGCTGTGTACCGCGCAGGGCGCCGATGCAACGATCAACTACAGCCGCGAAAACCTGCGCGAGGCGATCAAGACCTTGACCGAGGGCCAAGGCCCGGATGTGGTCTACGACCCCGTGGGCGGCGAGCTGGCCGAACCGGCCTTCCGCTCGATCGCCTGGCGCGGGCGTTACCTGGTGATCGGTTTTGCCGGGGGGCCGATCCCGGCCCTGCCGCTGAACCTGCCCTTGCTCAAGGGGGCCTCGCTGGTGGGCGTGTTCTGGGGCGACTTCGCACGCCGCGAGCCCAAGGCCAATGCCGCCATGATGGGCGAGCTGGCCCAGTGGTACGCCCAGGGCAAGATCAAACCGGTGATCGACCGCACCATGCCCATGAGTGAACTCAAGGCCGCCTATGCCCGCATGGGCTCACGCGCCGTCATGGGCAAGCTGGTGATGGTCAACTGAGCCATCGGTCGGCGCCGATCGCCCATGAAAAAAGCCCTTCCGGATCCGGAAGGGCTTTGGTGTTTTTGGGGTGGCTAATGGGACTCGAACCCACGACAACCAGAATCACAATCTGGGACTCTACCAACTGAGCTATAGCCACCGCAGAGGAGAGATTATAGCCCGAAGCTCAGGGCTTTTCCTTGCTGGCCGGGGTTTTGGCCTCGGACACGAGGATCTCGGCCTTGTACGCTTTCTTGAGCGCGGCCAGATAGGCCTGGACCTCGGCCTGGCTGCGCAGCTGCGCAAACTGCTGGCGGATCAGGCGGGCTTGTTCAGCCGATTGGGCTTCACGCGGCACGATCTTGTTGACGCGCAGCACGGCGTAGCCTTCGGCGCCCAGCTCGACCCCGAGCAGGGCCGGCAGCTTGGCCGGATCGGCGCGCAGGGCCGCATCGAGCAGCGCCTGCGGCTGGGCTTGCGTTTGGTCGCGCGAGACCACCAGCGGCTGCCCGAGCGTGGCCGCATCGGGCTTGGCCTTCCAGTCCGCCAGACGGGCCTGGCCTTCGGTTCGGGCGAGCTCGAGGGCGCGGGTCTGCACAAACTGCAGGCGCACGGCGTCACGCACCTCCGAGAAGGGACGCACCTCCGAGGGGTAATGCTTGGCGATGCGGGCCGAGACCAGGGTGTTGGGCGCCACTTCAATGGCTTCGGTGTTGCGGCGCTTGCCCACCGCATCGTCCGAGAACAGGGCCTGCAGCACCTTGGGGTTGGCCAGCTCGATGGGCAGGCCCGCGGGCAGGCGCGTCACGCCCTTGGCCTGGCGCAGGGTCAGCTTGAGTTTGTCGGCCACGGGCTTGAGGGCATCGGCCTGTTCGTAGACGCTGTTGCTGAAGGCATCGGCCAGTTCGGCGAACTTGCGCTGGGCCTGCTGCTTGCGCAGATCGGCCTCGAGCTGCGGGCGCATGGCCTCGAAGCTGGGCGCCTTGGGGGTCTTGATGCCGGTGAGCTGGATGATGTGAAAGCCAAAGTCGGTCTCGACCAGCTCGCTGATCTCGCCGTCCTTCAAGCCAAAGACCGTGTCTTCGAAGGGCTTGACCATGGCGCCACGGGCAAAGAAATCGAGGTCGCCGCCCCGGCTGGCCGAGCCCGGGTCTTGCGAGTTCTTGCGCGCCAGCTCGGCAAAGGCCTTGGGCGTCTTACGCAGCTGCGCCAGCAGCTCCTGGGCGCGGGCACGGGCCTTCTCGCGCTCGGCGGCGGGGGCGTCCTTGGCGGCCGTGATCAGGATGTGGCTGGCGCGGCGCTGCTCCTGGCCCGCCAGGCGCTGCACGTTCTGCTCGTAGTAGGTCCTCAGGTCCTGCTCGGGCAGCGTGATGGTCTGCATCAGGCTGCCGATGTCCAGCACCACATACTCCACATCAGCCGACTCGATCGAGCGAAAGCGCTCGGTGTGGGTTTTGTAGTGGTTTTCCAGATCGGCGTCGGTGACCTGGACCTTGGCGGCGAAGTCCCGGGCCGGGAATTTCTGGACCTGGATTTCGCGGCGCTGCAGCCAGGCCTGCAAGGCGGCGTCGGTGGGCTTGGCCAGCGCCAGCGCCGAAGCCTGCAGGGGCTGCAGCACCTGACGGCTGGAGATGTCCTGGCGGATGCGGGCCTCAAACCCTTCGGGGGTCAGGCCCTGGCTGGCGGCGAGCTGGCGGTAGCGCTCCATGTCCAGTTTGCCATCGGGTCCGCGCAGTCCGGCGATCACGGGGTTTTGCTGCAGGTCGCGCGCCAGACGCGCATCGCTGGTCAGGAGCAGCTGTTTTTGCGCGGCCACGGCCAGCAGGCGTTCATTGACCAGCTGGTCCAGGGTGGCGCGTCGCGCTTCGGCCGAATCCAGGAATTTGGGGTCGACGCCCGGCATCTGGGCACGGATGCGGTCGACCTCGCGCTTGTGCGCCTCTTCCCACTCCTGCCGTGTGATTTTCTGGCCATCCACCCGGGCCACGGCGGCGTCGTTGTCCGTGAAGCGGCTGTAGCCCTCGACGCCGAACAACACGAAGGACGGGATGATCAGCAAAAACAACAGCCCCATCATGACTTTGGAGTTGTTGCGGACGGTATCGAACATGACAGTCTCTCGATGAAAAAAAAGGCGAACATCCATGTTCGCCTTGCGTGGGGTTGGTGGGTGCTGAGGGGCTCGAACCCCCGACCTACGCCTTGTAAGGGCGCCGCTCTACCAACTGAGCTAAGCACCCCACCTGAAACACGAAGCCGGTTCAGTGCAGTTGGCGATTCTAGCCTCTAAAACGGCAGCGGTCGGAACCGCGACCTCAGATCAGGGCGGCAATCGCCTTGCCGACATCGGCGGTGCTGCCACTGCCGCCCAGATCGGGCGTGCGCGGCGCACCGCTGCCGGGCTGCAGCATCTGCTCGATGGCCGACAGGATGGCGTCGTGGGCATTCTTGTGGCCCAGGAACTCCAGCATCATGGCGCCGCACCAGATCTGACCGATCGGGTT
>JACCDI011608138.1_pt1 | contig 16778 bp, 11 predicted proteins | sample 7442791 | NCBI WGS metagenome assembly JACCDI01 (sample SAMN15323434, study PRJNA562643) | freshwater metagenome | isolation source: river surface water | place: USA:Blue River Watershed | collected 2017-08-15 | reverse complement strand
CCTGTGTAACCTATTGAAATAATAATTTGAACAGATGAAATTGCCATACATTGTATGTGGAATTAATGATCTTTTACATGTCAGATATTTCAACATATTTGTTTATCCCTTATTATCCTTGTTTGTGTGCAGAGCCCTTATCACATAACAGGCCATGGTAGTTTGACATCACATCTAGCTCGAATTCCTCTGAGTAATAAATGCCACATAGATTGGTGAAATTGAATTTTTCTAAATCCATTGATGTTTTTATGTTTGCAGGTTTCTTTTCTTGGATATATCATCTGGATAAAAAACATATTAAATGATGTTATGACTTCAATGAGTTCTTCATGAAATAATTAGTGTAGTTCCTCAATGGAGAAGCTGGCATCTATTTCCAGAATACTGAGAGATAACCAAAGGGTTTATGATGAACACTTTTGAAGAAGGCAAATATTTCTGTTTTGTCTACATAGCTTTGTCTTTGTAACCTGTCCAAATCAAAATTAGAGTTGCTTGATCATTTTGTGTTAGAATCTATAAACAGATCCATAATGAAGCATTAAGAAAATAACTCTCCATCAAATTTGATTTACAACCTCATGTTCAAAAATGAGTGAGTTGTAAATTTGAATTAGTTAATCTGGTTCTCTCTGTGATTGCTTCTAACCAAAGAATATAGAATTATTCATATATAACATCAAAATTTATAGCATCTCATATTTTCATAGTTAATAGCTACCTCACCATCTACCATACCATTAGGATGTTATATATTTATCATGCTTGGATCTTGTTCTTTCAAACTCAACCATATTTGTAATGAAAACCAAGTCATTTACCACTATTAGGGATGAGGAATGAAATATCCTACTTTAGAATGCACTCACATCTAACCTTTTTGTTCACACATAATGATATCATTATTTTTTGTTGATGAAGACAAAATATGATATCATTCTCCTATCTTCTTTGGATGTCAAAGAAATCGATCATGTGAGAAAACTTCTTGTGGGTTATTCCAAAGCAGTATCTTCTTGGCACACATTTTCATACTATGTCATGTATTATAGTCCTTCATTCATGCTTTTTTAAGCTACAGTTCAAGTTCAGATGATGAGGTTTTTTACCTGATTTTTTTGTCACAGAAAAATTATGAGATCTGTGTTCAATGATATTGGAAAGCCATTTTAGAGTCAAGAGTTGAATCTAAAATGTTCAATTTGTCATTATCTCTTCATCAAGTGTTACTTTGGAAATTCATTTGTGAGATGAGTCAGTTTCATATTGATACTGTTACCATGATAATTTTTTTCATTGGCTATGTTGCTAATGATAACTCTTGGTAACTTGCAATTAATTTGCTTAATACTTTCCCATGCTAAAAATTCTATTGAATTATCTTGCATTCAATGCTCCCAGTCTGATTGGATTCATGAGAGGTGTTACAGATCAAAGTCTAATCCCAATACTATTTGCAAGGGTTCCATGCCATTGCCATTGCCATGGTCATGATGGTAAGATATCATAGATATAAGCATTGTCAGTTCTGCACCAGAGTTTGTATGTCATTTTATTGGTATGGCATATTGGAAGGTCAATCTCAAAGAAGGTAGAAACAGAAGCCATTTTCCAGGCTTAAGATGTCACTCATCCACATTAGCAAAAACAAATAAATACATGAAATTCAATAAGATTCAAATCAGGTTTGTACCAATGAGGTTGGATCCAGATGGACATATGACCATGAGGTGTCCATTATGAGACACCCTATTAGGAAAAGGATACTTTTAGATAATCAATATTAAAAACTGGTTGCAAAAAACAGTGCAGAGTCTCAATGATGTTTACAACATGTTTGATAGACAAGTATATGCAGTTCTTGATATGAATCATATGACAGGAATCTTTAGGTTCCAGTTACAAGTTTTTTGATTGGTATTGTCCTTGAAGTATAGTGCCAAATCATTTTGATTCTGCAAGTGGAGGCTTTGGCTCCAAAACCAAGGAGTCTATAAAAATAAATAATGCAGACAAACATCAGTGCTCTAAAAACTATGAAAAGCTTTGGATGGAAAATTTTGGAATACAATCAGTAGAAATTGGAAATAAGACTTTGTATCCTGAACCCTGATGTGCAATGTGCTGATCTTAATTTGAACTTCCCTACAGTTAAAGCATACAGATGTAAATCATGAACCAAGGAGACTATTTGAACCCAATCAGCATACATCATGTATAATGCCTTGAGTTGAACTCCTTGTGATTTATTACATGGTAATAAGTCTCCAAGGGTCTCATTGCCTCAGTCATTCAATTCAGGGGAATCATGGGAAGATGACTATCACCCTGTATCAAATCCCCTTGTAGTAAAAATGTAAATACCATGCAAGTCCATTAAGATGGATTTACTATTCCTTCACTAGTAATTAGGATGTGATTTCAAGATAATGATAAGGGTTAGTCACAATAATATAGCAACCCAATACCTCCATGAAGGTGAGCATAAGGAGATAATATTGAAACAAAAAAATTAAACATACAATTGCTTGAGTTAAAATATTTGCTTATTCTGGCCATCATTGACACAAAGCTTTTTAGATGCTAGGCAAATCAACATCACAGCACTATACATTGTTGATTCCTAAAATGACTTCAAACTAGTGATGCAAAAATACAATGCTATCAAATATAATTTTGTATATCAAAAGTTGCAAAACCTCCACTTGCGGTTGTCATTTTCAAGGCATATAATTTATGCAACATTATTAATTCCCAACAGCATTGTGATTTGATGCATAAAACCAAAGATGACAAAACCTAATTTTTTGCACCAAAACAAGGTCCAAAGCCAATATCATAGGGTGGTTTCAAGGAATGTCTTGTCCATTCATTCCACCTTCCTTAGGACTACCAGTGATTCAATCAAAACAGAGGAATTTTTATATTACTCTCTAAAAATGAGACATTAACGTATAAAAGATAAAAGTTTGTCACATTTTTACAAATTTAAAATAAGTTATCAAATACAATAACAAACATCAATGATGTAAACCTTACAAATGAACAGACTAATTTCCACAACACTCTCAAACAAGATTTGTTCCTATCAACAACTTCAAGATATGTCCCCAAAGCAAACGATTGTCAAATGGAGCATCAATGCAACTATTTATATAAGTTGATGATACTTGTATTCAAAGTTAAATACTCTTGGATTCAAATATTTACAAGTCAATGACGTTTTTTAATATCTCAAAGGGAAAGTAAAAGCAAGATAGTGCAATAATACCAATTATCAAAGCAGAAGCTCCTCAAAAGATCCTCACAAGATCCTCACAAGATCCTCAGAGATTGCTAAGTATGTCCAAATTTATAAATAGTTTTACTTTATCTGAAAAAATAAATCTTTTGCACATACTTGTTGAAAGACAATCCGAATGAAAACTGAAAACATTGATACCTTCCAGTACACAAATTGATATTCAAAATGACATGATATGATATTCTTACTTCAAACGATTCTCCCAATGCCAACTTATTTGACAAATTCTCTTGAGGACTCAAAATTTAGATGCTACATTGATTTTTTCAGCTATTTAGTTCTTGCAGGTGATGGTTGTGGTACCTGTCACCATGCATGACCTATTGTTTGTATGTATCATTGTCTTGATGGTGGGTAAATGTATTTGAAGACAGACAAAGTCATTTTTTGGGGGAAATATCTCACAAAACAACAACTGAATCAACATAAATACAATGCAATTAACAATAGAAAAATCACAGACAATCTAGAATTTATTATCAGTCTTCTGTTTACAAAAGTGACCTCACCATGGTTGAAAAATGGGGTGAAAATTTGTTACAGTTTCATAATTTTATTGAAAAAATCTAACAATTTAACATCAATTCAAACATGTTCATTCAATTATGCTTTGCCTGAAAGTGCACTGAGAAGAATACTACCTATGACAATCATCCATTCTGAATCATTGATACATTTTTCTTTGCCATTTCCATTGCAAATCAACTTACTTTTTTAGGTGCTACCACAATTGTAGATGAGTTTTTTTTGTTTCAAGACACTAGCAAATCTCAACATTTTGGAATCTTGGACAATTTTCTTCTTTTCTTGCAAATCAACCTGAAAATATATTAGGACAAGCATAAAGTCAACATTTGAGAGAAACAGAATTTGAAATTTGATAACAAGACAACAATCATTACACAAAATCCATGATGGACAACTATGTTTGGGGGATAAATGTCAATATCATTGATTATTTACAATGTTTCGTAAGAAAAGTGGAGTGATTCATATCCTTTGGAAAAATTAACAAAGTAGTCACTAGTTTGATTATGGGAACTACAATTGATGATAGCCTGCTGCATCATACCCATAACCACCTTTGTTGGATATGTTGGTGACATGCTGGCAAAATGTCAAGAATTTTAGCAAGTGTCAATAAATTTAACTGTAAACCCAAAAATTTCACGCCACTGGAATGGGATTGAGTTGCATGGGCATTTTATGTAGGTAGATTGAATAAAGGAATGTCCAGTAAAAAATCATATTTTCATGTTATACTTTTTAATGCATTTTGAGATCCTTAGGACATGAGGAACACAACACATACATGAATAATAAAAATGCAAGCTCAGAAATATGTTTTTGCCATTCAGAACTCTTTGAACTCTTTTTGATATGTCAGTGATATGTCAGAAGTGTTGCTTCACATGGTCCTTCAAATGACATATCAAACAATTGATATTTCCAACAAAAACAATCACTATAATTGCAATTTTGTGATATTGACTCTTAACTCTTTACCTCTATCAAGGTAAATGTTTCTGTGACTTTTCATCATAATTTTGATTCCAAAGGACCCAATTGGCTAGATCAGTTGCTCATTTTCCTTGTAAAAATGACATGTACTAGTTTATTATATTATCCCTGAACTCTCCTTTCATGCTCTCCTTGTCCTTTTTTCTCATATTTGGGACTCTTTATCATTTATCCTGCTCATGCAAATGATGAACTAAACTTGCTCAATTTTTGCAGAAGGATGGAGTGGTGTGGTGTGGAGTTATTCAATGAAGCAACAAGAATAGAGAAAGACTCAATAATCCATGGAAAACTTGATAACCAAGCAAAAAGAGGAGTCCTGAGTTCATAGCTGGATATGATGTGGACAATATTTCTTTCACTTGATTCCAAGCTAAATCTTATTGCCTAGAAACATTATGCCAAATCATAGAAACAAGATATTTTCAAACTTTATGCAGCAATTTTATACTATTATTAGTATAAATGATGACAGAGTACATCTCAAAAATGATTAATAATGCTTTAAATGACATTTTATGTACAAAATTGTTATAATGTATAATGGGAATGTGTTCTTGGTTACAATGGCTCATCTCACTCGATTCTATGATAACACTTTACATAAGATTACCAGACTGTCTGCTTTTCTAAGCACATGACAAATTACATACAATGCTTTTCCAAATTGTATTTCAAATGAAAAAAACTTGCTCATGATGTTTGAACCAGATCACTTTTCAGAATTTCATTGAAAGGCTTTTTCTCAACATATAAAATTTTGGTGGTTGTGATCCAAATACATATCAATCAAAATCAATTGTAACTTTTCCTGTGAATTCTTTATCTGTTTTATGTTAAATATTTCAATCAACAAGATAACACATTCACCTAAAAAACACCATCCCATTGCTTTAAAAATTTATTTTTAGTTTCTTATTATGTAGATTTCTTGTGATGTCTCCAATGAAAAGATAGGTCATTATTAGTATTAACATAATAATTGATATATCATGACTAGGGAGTCTCATCAATACATTAGACTCATTAACATACATATTGCACCCCCTGCACTCTCAAGATATTGAAACTGTCGATTTGTCACCAAATCACCCAAAATCTGAGAGGACTTGTGATACAATATTTAGACATGAGTAAAAGATATTAATGTGTTGAAATTCAGTCCCAAAAATAAGATGAAAATATTGTGTTGTTGATATCATTCCAACTTGGTATCAGTTCAATTGAATGCTGAATGGATTCCTGTTTTTTTTTCATTTCTTTGATTCCTCAAGCAGAAAATGACTACTACAAATTTCTACTTACATAATCTCATCAAACTCAAACATCAAAAATTATAATTCATAATAACCAATGATCACTTTTTGCTCTTAATAATGAATTGCCTACATGGTTGAACTGGTTTGGACTCCTTCTTCTTCCACTTGTCCTGTTTGTAGGTTGTTATTTACCGCTTTTCAGGAACCCCCATACCGTGGAAAATTCCCCTTGAAGTAGTAATTACACTGTAATTATATTTTAACAAGCATTATTGGCCACAGTCTATCATGATTTTGAGTTGGTAAGGAGTAAAACAATTCACAAAGCCTGGGAAGTAATACACCTGACATGGAACTCAGACCCATTACTAGTCACCATAAACATACCACCAGAGTTGATGTTATCAAACATCCTCATTGACCCATGCCCATTGAGAATATACAGGGAACAAATTCATGATCTGTTTATTATATTCTAGTGATGTTGGCCTACATTAGGTTTTAGTCAGTTGCAATCCCTTGGCTATGCTGTCATGATTGACCTATTGCAAAAAGCTTTGAGTTATAGATTTCAACAACAAGAAATTCTTCATTACCCGCCAAATTGAAGTTATTAATATCATATCTATTCCATTTGAAGTACCAGCAATTAACCTAGTAAGCTGAGATGATCAAAAATTGTTGGAAATTATTATCTACTTGTCTACTTGTTCATTTAGCTACATTGTTCATTTTTGTCTTGTGACCACTCATCATCTATCCATGCTGATTCAACTGTCATACATTTCATTGACATACTTGTATTTTTGTCTTTTTACCAACAGAAGTAAATCATGGTATTTCTGATTAATAACATAGCTGTTCTTCCTGCCTGATTTGTTGTGTCCACTTCTCCTCCTCTCCATAAAAATATTTTTTTGAAAGCTTGTAATTTTGCTATCTACTAATCGATAAAAACCTTCATGAAAAATCCACACTGTGTCTAATTGGTTACTGTTCACAATTTTTTTTCAGTTCACAGCAGTTTTATTTTTCATGAAAGATAAAATATCAGAATAAGTAAAATGAGCAAGTTCAATCTGAAAAAGAACCAGAAGAACAAAAGAACCAGTCATGGGGAAGCAATCATTTGTATAGAATGTTCCTTCAATAATTCTGATTGAATCCTTTGAGCAATAATCCTACTACAAATATACTGCAACTTTTCCTTAAAGCAGGGAATTTTTCGTTATTGAGATATGTGAGACTTATATCTGGATAAATAATGCCAGTAACACATGAGTACCTACACACACATATTTCTATCTGATCCATATCTTGAGAAAGTCTATTTACTATGAGAGATCCCAACTCCTTGAAAGCAAATACTAGTTCCATAATGTGTAGGTAAATACCTCAATTTTTGAGACATATTTGAGTCCATAATTTCCCTACTGCCTACTGGTGGTACCAAAATCTGATGAAGAAATACCAATATGATTCCATGACACACAGAGAACAATTATAGATGGCTTCCCCAAAACCAAAATGAGCACTCCACCAAACAAAATTATGGTTTCAACCATAATTAAAAATAAATGAATTTCCATTTTTATTGAAAAGATCCATCACAAGAAATACTATCAATCTAAAATTGGTGGCTAAAAGAAAAATAATAGACTAAATACAGGATTTGAAAATTCAGTAAACATTAGTACAATTTAAAATCTTTCCAATAGAAACATTATAGAGATAACACTAAATGGTGAAATAGCTTAAAATACTTTTAAGAAGAATTATTTCATAAATCGGTAGAGATCTACATTTAATACACACAAGAATTGTAAAAATATGAAGTTTTGTCTTTCATGAAATCATCAAATAAACTCACCAATAATCAGTAAAATTGTCATTGCTGGCTCAAAAATTTTACATAAAATGTTCCAATAATTTACAATCGGTAGATAAATAAACTAGTAATATTAAAAAATGTTCAATAAAAATAAGAAATTGAAAATTTTGGAATCAATTTTCAGGAATGATGTAGATCTAGATTAAATTGGTACACATTTTTTTAAATGTATATAGACATTCGTCAAATACACATTAGAACTAAAGATAATTTGTATTTAGCACAATATCTGGTATCCTTTTCATCATCTTTTTGACTTGAACATTGTAAAATCCTGCTTTGACTTGGACCTGTTCTTTGAAAAAGTAGTTTTTCCTGTTTGGGATCAATACTAAATATTTTTAAATAGTTGTTTGATTGTCATGCAGCGCATGTGGAGGCTGTATTGTATATTTGTATAAAATTGCTCTGTGCACAAAGTCACAATGAATGAAAACATAACAGACAATCGTTAATTTTGGAATGCATATGTATCTGTACAAACTACAATTCACCATGAAAAGTGGTGTATGTTGTAATTTAACTCATTTCCACAAAATTTGTTCATGATAGTACAAGTTTTTCAATAGTATACAAGAGAAGCTTGTCCTCTAGAGGAAAATTTTTCATTTTGAGAATAATTGCACATGCCACCCTGAAAATGGGCATGATGAAATATCAAATTTGACATCAAGGATTTTCCTTGTTGGACTCAACAATGTATGGCTTTTTCAAGATTTGTACACAGTTACAAAATGCAATAACACACCTTAATGAAGCTGTTAATTTGATATTCATTCCTGGAAAAGAATTTCCCTTTGATAAAGGTGGAATTCCTTGTACATCAAACTACAATCCTGTTCAAAACTACAATAATAGCAAACTAGAAAAAAAAGAATTGACTACTTTATTCTTCCAAATGCAACTGGTTGTCATAAATTCACACACCACATCAACATGTATCAGGGAAATAATGAAACAGTATTTTGATTCCTCCTGATCTATGACATCTCCTAACAACTCAAAAAGCAGTTGTGAATTCAGTTGCTTCTACAGGGCTTCTAAAGAACAAGGCAGGTTCAGAAATTCTATATGAACAATTGAAATTCTCCTCCACACTGTTTGTAATGTTGAAGATGCAATACAAACTCCTAGCTTGTAGCCCTGTTTGTACAAATAGAAAATGATATGATCAATCTACAATGAATTTTTCTAAGCATGCAACAATGAATGAGTCAAAATGTAATTTCAATTCAATCAATGACACATCATTTGGATACTAGAAGGACAAATTGGTACACTCCTTCATATCTACATTGCCACTAGTGGGCATTGGAACAACTACATGAACATGTTGAAGTGAAAAAGTTTGTTTCACTTTCCCAAAAATACTTCAAGAATATAATCAATTCATGATATGTGTGGATCTGTTTGATTATGACAAAATTGGTGTTTTAATCACAGCAAAAAGTCTATTCAAGAAATGGTACAAACAAGGATTCCTTGAGATAATGGATTTTATTTTGGTAAACATATTGGTAGCATGGAATATGTCTATGGATATTAGCAGTTTTATTCAGGAAAAGGTAATAATTTGAAGTGAAGAGTTTACCCTGCCAAGCTATCATCAATGAGCCCATTTATTAGCATGTAGAGCACTTCATTTTCCAATAATGGTAGATACATTTACTGGAAATTGAAGACAATGGGTGGTATGTGGTTTAGAATCAGGCATGTGTAAACATCTTGGGGTCCTGAAACTGTATACATGTGATATGTTGTCAAATTTAATGGCAAGATGTAACCATCAAGCTTATGTTATAAATACACACATGATTCAACAGGGAATAGATGATTAATTTTTCAAATCCCAGAATTTGCTGGTTTCACTTGTTTTGAAATAGTACATGACAATAAATTGTCATATTTATCACCAAAGAACAGTAATAACACAAATCAATAGTCTCCAAAAAGATATGTCAAGTAAGAACAACAAACCTCTCATTGATTATGTTAGTATAATCAAAATGAAGAAAAAGAAAATTTTGAATCTTACAGCAATTGAAGTGAATAGTGTTGCAAAAATTTCAAGTCCAATGTTAAACATCAATAATGATAGTCATTGTTGTCCATTAAGGAAGAATTAACTGTGGATTATTTTATTTCCATTATATTTGTTGACCCTTTTCATTACTAAAATTTGATTTATCACTTTTCTCTCAATGTTGTTGATTACAATGTGAATGTCAATTGGAACCATTTCATTGCCTCATTTGTTTATTAAAGATGATGTTTTGCAAAGATATATTTCCATAAATTCGATCAAGTACATCTCAAGGTCAATGGTTTTGTTTGAATATGACTCATTAATCATCAATACTGTGTTCCTAGTTAAACTGGCATCTACAATTAATTATATTTTTCTTCCACAACTCCAATGTGAGTAAATTGAATTTGATCTTCAGCAATAATCAGTGCTCTAATAGGTAAAGACTCATGGTCATTGAAACATCCTAAATAAGGAATTTCTTTCAAATTGTTTCTATTCTTGATAGGAGGAAAAAAATAATATATTAAAGCTTGTTAGGGACTAACACCTATGAAAGATTGTATTAAATTGGTAATGTTGGAAGATACTTAAAAAATTATACAAATGTTGATGATGTTAGCAATTACTATGAACTAATCATTTCATGTGATTCAACATATACCAGTTATTGTCAAAATTCTAGACACCCAAAACTGAACCCTAATTCTAGACTCTGATAGAAAATTGATAATTAACTTATAAACAATCGATTTTGATGTTAAATGTTGATCTGAGCTCCAAGCAGGAATCCTTACAGAAAGATGAACACTTTGATATTTCATAAGCTGGGGCTACTCCAAGTTTTGACTTCCTTATGACCACTCAAAGCCACACCACTGATGTTCAAAGATAAAAATTTGATGGGTTCACTTTTATTCCATGGTCATACTGCCATTGTACAACCATGCACACTTGAATGTTTGAATTTTTTAGGTGATTGGTTTGCTCAAGACTGAACCCTTGACAGCTGATGTTCCTTTGCAGAAAGTGAGTGTAACCCTACATGAGCGTCCAATTATTTGACAATTTAGTGAACCCAAATCTATCACATACAACCCTGTAACTCTCCCGATTGCCTATACAGACCAAAACCCTTTGCATAAACATCCCAGGGGCCATCTTGAGCAACATTTACGCACAACCTTTTGTATGTAGAGCAATATTCTACTAGTTATTCGAGATGTGTCAATAATTTTGACAATAACTGGTACTATTTTTCTACTGGTATGTAGACTAGGAAAAGTCAGATAAGTATATTTTCATGTATATTACAACATAGGTACTAAAACAAATACAAAAGCAATCCAAACCAGTCATACAAGATCAGAACAAATCTTTGTTGACATTATGAATCAACACTTGATGACCATATATGCTACAAAATAATACATTCTGAAGTTTACCTAGTGACATTGCATCAAAATCTTTTGCAGGGGATTGTATCATTTGTATTGTCTGTAATGGTAATGTATACAGAGGTCAACAATACTTGATACTAAAATGCATAATTACAATCATATCAAGTCCACTATCTACTAAATTCACAGTTGAATGTGAACAATGATATATCCAAAGGACAAGACAAGACAGAAGAGGTGGATGGTGCACTCCCATTTGCCTCTATATTTTGCTTCTATTTAAATGATTCTATATAAATTATTGACATAAATAGTTCATAACAATGGTTCATGTTTCCTCAAGATGACAATTATTGTGATCCTGATATTCTGCATGGTAAACAAGGAGGAGGGAAAAAGGAGGAGGAAGAGACCAACAAATCATGCAATATTCAATATAGGTTCTATGAGAGAACAACCATTGACAAAATATTCTATAGTTACAAAATTCATTAGATTCAATGAGTTTCCAATTCCTCAAGAGATATCAATGTAGGGATGCTAGATGTAGCTAGGAGCAAACAAATTATTGAAGAGATAGAGACATAGACAACTGATGGTGATGCCTATTAGGAATTAGACCACAATGAGTTCTAAGTCAACTACACACTCTCCCCTACACAGTCCAACAACTTTTCAAAATTTACCAATCTACAGCAATCTACAAACAAGTTCATTGTTCCATGTTTTATATTGAGTAAGTGCTCAGTGTCTTTTTATTGTACATTACTTTTTTCATTAGTCACATTTAATAATTCACTTACATGCATGATTTGGAAATCCATTGGGTATCTTCATATTCACTATTCACTACTGCCTATTTTGTGATGTATCAATGACCAAGGTATGAGACTATTCAATATTTACATTGGCAGTATTAAATAACAATGGTTATAATGGACCATATACAGACAGAGATTGTTTCTTGGATCACATTAATTGTTTTAGTGTAGTTGATGGAAATCATGTGAAAGGTAGATATCATGGTTTGTTATATCTTTTATGACTGCATTGGAGCTGCAACTAAGTTGGTTTAATTTTACAAACACTACATTTAATGTTTGTTTCTTAGCTTCTGTGTATTATTAGTTCACATTTCATAGAAACATAAGTCACTATTATTGATGTAATTGATATTAGCACAAATGTAGAATGCTTTCACAATCAAAAATTTTCAGATCACAGCCATATGTTTATAATGATGTGTCAGGTATTTATTGTTTACTTACCCCATTATGATGTATTTGTTTATACCTCTTGTTTATGACTGAAAAGTTACATTACTGTGTAAACACCATTTCTTTTCCATTATATTTCAACTAATTTGTTGTGGCACAAATGTTCATTGCTACTATTATTTGACATACAAAACAAATTTATTTATCCATGTCAATGACTTACTCTTCAAATATGGCTAGACATAAGAGACAATCCAAAGATGGACATAAATATTTGTGTTACAACAGAAGGTATTGTCAACAATGGTGTAATTGCAGTGCATATATAACATGGAAATCTTGTTGCAGAATGTATGGCAAACAATAGATACAGCATAAGATCGACACAATTGGACAAAACAAGGTAACAATTCAATTACATTGAATTGTTGAGAATGCTCCCTGATGTCAATAGTAAATTGTCATTCTTTATCAAAATGATTTCATCACTGGACCAAATAATCCCACAGAATGATTCTGGGTTGGCAACAATACTTTGGTGATATAAGAGATTTCAATCACATGGTCACAGACTAAAAATAATGGTGATAGTTAACTATCACAGTTATTATCTGTGATAGTTAACTATCACAGATAATATTGGTTACAGTTAATTATTAATATCATTTAGGGTAATGGTGTATACAAAGACAATTTATTGGTAACAGTTAATAATTATCAATGTTAACTATAATAATTAACTATCACAGATATGATTGGTGATAGTTAACTATCAGAGATAATATTGGTGATAGTTAACTATCACAGATAATATCTGTGATAGTTACTTAGTCATGTGATTCCACATAAAAATGAAATAATTCATTAAAAAACATTGCCATTCCATTGTCTTCCAGTTGAAGTTGTGATGTAGGTTAGTTGCACTATAACAATTTGAGACAAAAGGTGAAATCATCAACAAGTTCAATAATACTGATTAAAGAAATATTAATGTTTCAGAGATGATTTCATGGAAATGGACTTGCCCTGGTTTTTACTTGTCTTTGTTTCTGATGATGAGGGAAGCAACAAACCTCACATCCTATCTTGTCATTTTAGAAGCCAAACATATGAAGATAAGATTTTATTTTCCAGATCCCATAAAAAGATCAGGGCACTGAAAAACAGTAGAACAAGGTTGATGCTTCTTTTAATGGAAAATGGACCATTCACACAAGTTGGTATTTCTTATTTGAACAAGAACGCTGTTAGCTTAGCATTCATAATTTAAATTGTTTGAAAAACCATGCTAGGATTATAGGCTCATGACACTAGTCAATCTAGAAAGCAAATTCAGCAATTTTCCAGTTGTGAGAGCAAATGGATCTTTAGGACCTCGACAACCCTTTACAATATCTTTTGTTGAAGCAGAGGATGACATTATCATTGATTTGGTATAATATATTCAATTCTCATTTGCAAATATTTGATAGCAAGCATTGTACAATATGAATTTGAAGAGACTGCTTCATAACCTAAAATAGATATGATTAAAGCTCTACATCACTTAGCACTTAGTGTAATATATTTTTGGTTATGGGTCACATCATTGTTAAAAAAGTCTTTGTACACATGGATATTATAACAATTATTTGTTGACATTAGAATTTTCAGTATTTTCAACCACAATATTTCATTTTTCATTTTGTTAATGTGTACCCAGTGTAGGTTCTACATTCTGCATGTTTTTGTAGGAGTAGTGTATAGATTGGATAAAATTTTTGAGATTGTTGAAATTTATCTCAATCTCGTCACCTCCCATGAATGAGATATTCCCATGCAGGTGGATTTTGTGAGCAATGAATGAGTTCATCTGTCTTTTTGTCATGCCTTTGACATGGACATGGAACAATTCATCTTTTTCTAGTTGGCACTCATTGAGTTGATTAATCATCATTCCATTGACATATCAAAATCCTGTATTTCTGTTTACATCTGGACTACAAGTTTGTATGAGTTCTGTTACACAGATTGGAGTTGGAATGAAATTGCAATGGCCAAGCTGGGTTCCATGGACTTTCTTGGTATATTTGGTGTATAATTCAAAACAAATTTTCTCAAAATCCATGAGAGATGACCTGGACAGATTGATTTGAATATCATGTAAACATGATAGTTTCTGTTTACAAGTCAAGAATTCTTTATACAAGAGATGCGGTCCATGTTTTTGCCAAGTAATTTTGTTTCAACAGTTGATGTGAATTGATATTTTGTTTGTTATGATAATACAACGTTTCTGCTAGATTGGTGTCTGGGATTTAATTTGCAGGAATGATGGCTGCATTGAGATTTATTCATGTTAAAGGAATTATCTATAGAAATTGCTTATTTGGTGTCAAAATGCATCCATCAGTGGCCAATCACATGTCAAGGGAAAGATCTTAGACTTGGTTGAAAACTACTTGTCCTGTAGGTAGAGAGGACTAGTTTAGTTCTGGCAGCAAAAACTCGTCCTTTAGAGAGGGTGAGTTTTCGTGCAATTTAGAGTTGCTTGAACGGGTTAATATTGAAACGTGCTCATCTCAATCCTTCAAGTCGAGTCGTGCTCTCCAATAATACTGGCAGAATGAATGCCTTTTAGAGAATATGGTAGGTTACGTACCCCCGTATCCAATATGGCACACCTACAAAAAATAGGGTGCAAGTTTCATCTGAGAAAGAGCGAGAGAGAGTCCTTTGGGTTCTTTATTTTTTTATCTCTCTTCGTGATCACGATTGCGAAGTACTCGTATGAACCGAATTACACCTGCAAAGGCGTCATAGAAAAAACGCAAAAATCAAAGGATTGCTAAACAACACACGAAGATAACATAACAACAAACAATACTTCAAACGACCTGGACCGGAATAAACATAAAATCGAACATACCGCTCTCAAATCCACTCAAAAGACGCTTTCAAAATGGCATTCAAATCAGACAACTTTTCCTTCGAGCCGGTTGAAACTCACGAAGCAAGTCCGATTGCTCCCATCGCAGAAGCCGTCCCATCGTCGTCTCCACATGTGACGGTCTCCGAGGAAAATGAAGATCCATCAAATACAGCAGTCATGGTCGGGTGTGGTCTCGTCGGATGGGTAATCGCTGGTCCATTTTTGGCACTCGTTACTGCTCTAGGAGGTGCATATGCGGCTGAACGCAATAAAGGACCTATTGGAGAAACATCTAAGGCTGTTGGGAGGATCGCTGCTGCGGCGGGGAAGAAGGCGAGGGAAGAGCATCTTTGGTGCAAGCTCAAGGCGGCGGTGAGGTCTCTCTTTCAGAAGAGGAACTGTAATTGTGCCAGCTGCAGGAATAATGGTTGCACTGCCAACTCGAAGTGAATCTTGAGGAAAGCAGAAAAGAGCTGAATGTTTTGATTGATCATGTCGATTCTTGTCTCTCTGGTAACTCGTCAAGAATCTGCTTGCTGCAATGTATAGAAAACTTGAATATTCATTAATTGTCGAATAGGATGTGATGTTTCGTGATGATACAAACTAAATTGAAAAATATCATAAAATACCTCAGATGATTAAAAATTTTAGGAACCTTCATGAAACTAAGGAATACGAGAAATGATGACTGACGAAGACTTGACCAAGAAAAAAAACACGCCTAATGAATCCAAGATATTAGGATCGGAGATTCATTGTTACCAGAAGATTTAGTCCTTACTATGTCGGAATGTCGGTGTGTCTGCTTCGTCCAAGGAAATAACAAATTTTGTAAAAACAGTTCTTTGCATTCAATCGACGAATTATAAATGCACAAATGAATCAAATCATTACGTAGAGTTTACACCTCAGAAGAATTTGCAACGAGCTATAAACCTTATTGCCACAAGGTTTTCTCTCAAAAATCGTCTTGCCGACCACGATAATGATTCTCTGGCAAAGAGCACGACTTTTCCAGCCCCAACTCTTTCAACTTGGAAGCACGTGACAAACGCACACCTCTCCTGCTCTCTTCACAATTATTCAGTCGATTGGGAGACTCGGCTAGTTGACCCATAGATCCCCGCGCTTGTCGCTTCGGTAAAAGCGGATTGCAATGCGTGGAGTTCAATCGAGAAGCACTATTTGTTCCAAATTTCCGAGAGCGACGTATTGGACTTGCATCCTCTTCCGATCTACATTT
>JACCDI011197688.1_pt1 | contig 16819 bp, 19 predicted proteins | sample 7442791 | NCBI WGS metagenome assembly JACCDI01 (sample SAMN15323434, study PRJNA562643) | freshwater metagenome | isolation source: river surface water | place: USA:Blue River Watershed | collected 2017-08-15 | reverse complement strand
GTGGGAAGCAACCTTTGATGCCAGAGATTATGCAAAGGGAACAGCAATCTCTATCGTCTTGTTAATTATGATTGCCGTAGTAGTTGTACCTTACCTTCGTTATAACAACAAACAACAGGCGTACCGCTGATGAGTAAAGATATAGTCGACTTAATTACGACAAAGCAAGATGTGCGTAATAAGAAGCGCAAATTAAATGGCAAAGAGCGGTTCTGGTTGATTTTCCGCTATGTCTCACTGATCTTTATCTGGTTCCTAGTTGTTATGCCGATTTATGTGATGGTAATTAACTCACTTAAAGGTGTAAAAAATGTTTACCTAACCAACGCGTTTAAGCTGCCAGAGAAGTTGGATTTTTCAGCCTGGTCAGTGGCTTGGAGCGGTACTGATTACTTCCCACAATCAATCTCTGATTCAATGAGTAGAACTCTATTTTTTGTTATTCAATCTTCGATAATTTCGGCGATTATTGGATCGATTAATGGCTATGTCTTTGCTAAGTGGAAGTTCAGAGGATCAAATTTAATTTTCACCCTATTTTTGTTTGGTATGTTCATCCCATACCAGGCAATCATGATTCCTTTGGTAAGAATTGCAACAACTTTAGAGATAAATAAATCTATATATGTGCTAGTCCTAGCACATGTTATTTATGGTATTCCGATCTGTACCTTAATTTTCCGAAACTACTATGAAGCAATACCTAATGAATTGATTGAGGCGGCTCGAGTTGATAAGGCATCGATGGTTCGCACCTATCGATCAATTATCCTGCCACTATCAATTCCAGCATTTGTGGTGGTGCTAATTTGGCAATTTACCTCTGCTTGGAATGATTTCCTCTTTGCGATCTTTTTAACTGGCGGATCTCCTAAATTATCGGTGGCAACTACCGCCCTAAATTTCATTACTGGTTCTTCAAACCAGGTCTATTACGGGGTTAATATGACCGCCTCATTAATTGTTTCACTGCCTACCTTGATTGTTTATATCTTCTTAGGTCGTTACTTCCTACGAGGACTGCTCTCTGGCTCGCTAAAGGGTTAAAAATGCCGATCGCAGTTGAGGTTTTTGATTCAAGACGCAATCAATTAGGTGAAGGACCAACTGCAACTGGGGATAAGAACTCTCACATCCAATGGTGTGATATCTACGGCAAAGCAGTTAGATCAAAAGATCTGATAACAGGAAAAGTTGATGAGTACTTTGCTAACGAACACATCGGATTTCAAATCCCACGAGTTAAAGGCGGAGAAATCCTAGGAACAGCAGATGGTCCGGTGCTTCGAGATAAAGATGGCGCAATACATAAGCTTCCTACCAGGGCAGATGTAGATGGTGATAATCAATCAGGAGTTATTCGTTGGAATGATGCCAAAGTTTCACCAGATGGAAATCTATTCCTAGGTTCAATGGCTTATGAAAATCAATCAGATCAAGGCGCTTTTTATCGATTAAGCAAAGATGGTAAGAAATTAGAAAAACTTTTTGGTTCAGTTGGTATCTCAAATGGTATGGACTGGTCGGTAGATTTATCGAGGATGTTTTATATCGATACATTGTCTATGCGGGTAGATCAATTTGATTATCAAAATGGTCAGATTTCTAATCGCAGGCCACTAGTTCAAATTACAGATGGCATGGGATTTCCAGATGGTATGTGCTCTGATGCAAATGACAATCTTTGGGTGGCTTTTTGGCTTGGCTCATCCGTTAGATGCTTTGATGGTAAAACTGGCAAACAACTTGATGAGATAAAACTGCCAGCACAGAAAATAACCTCATGTGTCTTTGCAGGAGAAAAGTTAGACAAATTGATTATTACCTCAGCAGTCGGAAACCCTGGGGAGCAAATAGATTTAGATCAATATCCACAATCAGGTTTTACCTTTATTGCCTCCCCAGGAGTGGTCGGTAAGAAAACAACCTTGTACGGTGCTTAATTGAGCACAGATTTATTTACCTTTGGCGAAGCTCTCTCGGTTTTTATCTCAACTGACACCGACTCGGTGATGAGTGCCAAATCATTTGAACGGGTAACTGCTGGGGCTGAGGTAAATGTGGCGGTTGCAATCTCTCGTCTTGGCTTAAAGTCCCAATACTTTTCCAGATTTGGAAATGATCAACTTGGTTCAGTAATGCTGGCAGATATTGCAGCAGAAGGTGTTGATGTTTCACTTGCCAAACGGGTTGATTCATTTACAGGTGCGATGGTGAGAAACCCAGGCAAATCTGCCCCTGTTGAGTTAAGTTATTTAAGGAAGGGATCGGCTGCATCCACAATTGAACCTTCAGATATTTTAGATTCCTATATTTCATCAGCTAGATGGGTGCATACGACAGGAATTACCTGCGCCATCTCTAAAAGTGGGGCAGAGGCGGTAAAGATCGCACTGGAAAAAGCAGCAGCAATGAATGTTAAATCTAGTTTTGATTTAAATATTAGAAGAAAGTTGTGGAGTGAGGCGCAAGCAAGAGAAGTTTTAGAGCCGTTGGCAAAAAATGTTGATTTACTAATTGGAGGTGAGGATGAGTATTTAGCAGTCTTTGGCGGACAAGAGCCAAAAGATATATTGGCGGAGGCTAATAAGCGGGGTTGCAAAATTGCAGTTATGACTAAGGGCGATCAAAAAATGAGATATAGCATTAATGGAAATTATGCTGAACTCACACCTCCTAAAGTTTTAGCTGTAGATCCAGTTGGATCAGGGGATGCCTTTACCGGTGGAGTAATTGCTGGTTTATTAAGTGGCATGAAGGCTGAGCAAGCACTTGAGCAAGGCAGTATCTGCGGGGCATTGGTTGCAAGTATGTTTGGGGACTGGACTGGGATTCCAACTGGTGTTGCCGGTGTGGTCAGTAATCAAATAGTTCAAAAGGTGAGGGGTAATTAATGAAATCACTAGATAAATTACTTTCTGAAAAGATGATGACCTTAGTTAGGTGTAATACCCAAGCAGAAGGTCAAGCCATGGCCGATGCTTTGGTTGATGCTGGAGTTAAAATCATTGAAATCACATTGACGACACCTGGTGCTTTAAAAATAATTGAGAAATTATTGAAAAATAAAGATTTGTTAGTTGGTGCTGGCACAGTTAGAACTGTCAAAGATGTGAAGAAGGTTGAGTCAATCGGTGGAAAATTTATTGTCTCCCCTGATACTAATGAGGATGTAATTGAAGCAACTAAGAAATTAAAATTAGTTTCGATGCCAGGTGTTTCAACTCCAACTGAGGTAGGAATTGCAGTTGATGCTGGTGCAGATATTTTAAAGCTATTTCCAGCCTCGGTTTTAGGTCCGGCACATCTAAAATCAATTAGAGAGCCATTTCCAAATAATCGTTGGTGCCCAACCGCCGGGGTTACCTTGGAGTCGATTCCAAAGTGGTTTGAAGCAGGTGCTGACCTAGTTGGCTTAGGTGGTCCGCTTACCAAAGATGGGGTCAGCGGCGTTAGAAAAAATGTTATCGCCTTCAAAAGTGCAATTGATGCCGCTAGTAAGGTAGTTTACAAACATGAAATTAGCCAATAAACATATCTTTGTCACTGGCGGAGCCAAGGGAATTGGAGAAGCCATAGTAAAAGATGCTGCCGCTGAAGGTGCTGCAGTTTCATTTATCGATATCGATGTTTCATCTGGTGAAAAATTAGTCGCCGAATTATCAGCACTTGGCCAAAAAGTTTTCTTTGCAAAAGCCAATGTAAGTAGTTTTGAAGAGCTGAAATCTGCTTTTAACCAGGCTGTTGGTAAATTTGGTGAAGTTACTGGCGTAGTCAACAATGCTGGCGTTAACTCCCATGCTGATCCGGTAACAATGACAGACAAAGAGTGGGATGATTTTTTTGCAGTTGATATGAAACCTGTTTGGCTAACAGCAAAGTTAGCACTTCCAGCGATGAGAAAAGCTAAGGGTGGATCAATAGTAAATATTTGCTCCATTCATGGCCGCCTTACCTATCCTGGATTTTTCCCATACGGCGCAGCCAAATCAGCTGTTCTTGGTTTAACTAGAAATTTAGCACTCGATGAAGGAAAGCATGAGATCAGAGTGAACGCAGTTTCACCTGGTTACATACTTACCGATTTAACCAAGGGTTGGTTGGCGGCAGAGGCTGGCAGAAGTGAACGAGCAAACTCAATTCAACCATTAGGAAGAATGGGCGAGCCAAAAGAGGTTGCCAAGGTTGTGACATTTTTACTCTCTGATAAATCCTCATATGTCAGCGGCTCCGACTGGGCAGTTGATGGCGGATTGGGAGCGAGGAGTGCATGATTTTAAAAGGTGAACATTTATTTGTTACAGGCGGAGCTGCCGGTATTGGTGAAGCATTAGTAATCGGTGGCGTTAAAGAGGGTGCCAAGGTTTCATTTGTTGATATTGATGATACAAAGGCAAATGCATTAGTGGAAAAGCTAACTAAAGAGGGTCATCAAGTTCAATATCAAAGAGCTGATGTCTCTAAATTTGAAACCTTCAAAGCCGGTTACGACAAGTTAGTTTCTACCTTTGGTCCAGTAACTGTTGCAGTATCTAATGCCGGTCGCAACTCATACGCTGATGCAGTTGAGTATGCCGAAGAGGAGTGGAATGACTTTTTTGCATTAGATCTTAAATCAAGCTGGTATTTAGCAAAATTATGTCTACCTGATATGCGGGCGAAAAAATATGGATCAATTGTAAATATCTCATCAATTCATGGCCGAATGTCTAGGCCAAACTTTTTTCCATACTCTGCAGCCAAGGGTGGAATCATCGGCTTATCTAGGAACCTAGCCTTAGATGAGGGTAAGTATGGAATTAGAGTTAATTCTGTTTCACCTGGAACTACCGCAACACCACTATTAAAGAGTTATATGGAGAAGTTTCCTGATGAGAAAGCTCACGCCTTATCAGTTGCACCAAATGCCAGATTTGGATCCCCTGAAGAGATTGCAAATGTAATTTTGTTTGCCCTTTCCAAAGATGCATCCTTTATTACAGGTGCTGACTTAATGGTTGATGGCGCTTTACATGCGCGGTATGCCTAATTAAAACAGATTTAATTTGTAGGCACGATTTGCTGTTGCTGCCCAAAAATCTTTTTGCTCAGCAGGAGAAAAGTCCTTTGTAAACTCCTCCATCAATTCAATGCTTTGCTTGTAAGTGGCAGCCAGTAAACAAACAGGCCAATCTGAGCCAAACATCATTCGAGATGGGGTGAAAGTTTTTGTTACATGTTCTAGATATGGCCAAAAATCTGAAGCTTTCCAATTCTTCCAATCTGCTTCGGTAAACAAACCAGATACTTTAATAACAACATTTTCAAAGCTGGCTAATTCACTCAATTTATCTGCCCAAGGTTGCATTTCACCCTTTGCCATATATGGCTTTGAAATATGATCCAAAACAAATTGGGTATTTGGCGCTTGCTTAACTAGATCAATCGCTGCTTGCATATGTGGTGTTTTAGTTAAGAGATCGTAAACTAAGCCTCGTCTACCTAATTCTTGGACATTTTTAACAACCTGAGGTTTAGCTAAATAGCCAATATCTTCATAATCATGTGCAATGTCTCTGATTCCAACTAAGTTCTTAAAACCACGCATCGATTCATAATCATCAAGGTGTGGAATTGCATCAGCTGAATCGATCTTTAAGAAGCCAACAACTCCTGCAACCAACTCATCATTTTCTGCCAGCTCTAGCAACTCTGGTGTTTCATCATAATTTGTTACAGTTTGCACCACCACAGTCTTTTCGATTCCGCATCCAGAAATAGCTTGTCTTAAATCATTAATTGAGAAATTCTTTTTTATTGGATTTAAAGCCTCACCAACCATCCAACCCTGCTCGCGCACAGACAAATCCCACACGTGGTGGTGTGAATCTATTCTCATTCCTCTCCCGCCCTAAATCTCAATAGACCGCTTATGCTAGATGAAAAACCTCTGGAATCTCATGCCACCATTCATTTTCACTTTTTTGAGGTACTGGATTTTGCATTGGAGCTGTTACCTTCCACCAATCTTGAGTTATTGGGTCAGCTGCAATCATTGCCATGTCAGATTCATAATTTGAGCCACTATATTCCATGTAAGAAAAAAGCATATTTTCATGACGGAAGATAGAAAACTTCGTTACATTTGCACGCTTTAGTGTGGCCAGCACACCAGGCCAGACATCAGCATGGATTCGCTCATACTCTGCTATTTGATCGGGTTTGACGCCGATTACTGAACCAATTCTTTTGATTTCCAAGAAAGTCCTTTCCCTATTTGATTATCGTATAGGATTTTAAGTAGTAAACGAATAGCGCAGCAACAATTTATTCAGGAGGAATTGTGCCGAAGGTAATTGGATTTAAGACGACAGATGTTCGCTTCCCAACCTCTCGAGGTTTAGATGGTTCTGATGCCATGAACCAAGATCCAGATTACTCAGCTGCTTATTTAGAGCTTAAAACTGATGATCCCAATTTGTCTGGGTATGGCTTAGTTTTCACAATTGGTCGTGGAAATGATTTGCAATGTGCAGCAATAGATTTAATTGCTCCTTATGCAGTTGGTAGAGAAGTTTCAGAGCTAGCAAAATCAATGGGTGATTTTGCTAAGTCTTTAGTCCGAGATTCACAAATGCGTTGGCTTGGACCAGAAAAAGGGTTGACCCACATGGCCGCAGGCGCAGTAGTAAATGCAGCATGGGATTTGGTTTGTAAGGCGAGCGGAAAACCCCTTTGGGAGTACCTATCAGATCTTTCACCTGAAGAAATAGTTGATTTAGTTGACTTCAGATATATCTCAGACGCAATTACTCCAACTGAAGCTTTAGAGATACTCAGAAAAGCAAAAGCCAACCGAACAAAAAATAAGGCAGACCTAATTGCAAATGGCTTACCCGCCTACACAACTACTCCAGGCTGGTTGGGTTATACCGATGAAAAGATGATCAAACTTGCAAAACAGGCAGTAGCAGATGGCTTTAAGTTGATTAAGTTAAAGTGTGGTGTATCGCTTGAGGATGATAAGCGAAGATTAAAACTTGCTCGTCAGGCAATTGGGCCTGATATTAAGTTAGCAATTGATGCAAATCAAGTTTGGGATGTAAATGATGCTATCAACTGGCTAAATAATCTTGGTGATGTGAATCTTCATTGGATTGAGGAACCTACAAATCCAGATGATGTAGTAGGACATGCAACAATTGCAAAGGCAATTGCGCCAATTAAAGTGGCCACTGGTGAACATGTTGCAAATCGAGTAATTTTCAAGCAGATGATGCAATCTAAGTCATTATCATTTGTGCAAATTGATGCCTCCCGCGTTGCCGGAGTCAATGAAAACATAGCAATTATTTTGATGGCGGCTAAATTTGGATTACCAGTCTGCCCGCATGCTGGTGGTGTTGGCTTGTGTGAAATGGTTCAGCACCTAGCCATGTTTGATTTTGTTTCAATAGGCGGAGAACATCCAGATCGAGTTGTTGAATTTGTTGATCACTTGCATGAGCACTTTGTTGTACCAACTGATGTGAGAAATGCCAGATATATGCCACCTACAAAGCCAGGTGCTGGTGCTGAGATGCTTAAAAAATCAGTTGAGGATTTTGCTTTTCCAACTGGCAAAGAGTGGGTCGGCCAGATTTAGCTAAGAGTATTGGTACATATAAAATCTAAAGTAAGAGTTTAGGGTTTCTGACATTTCTTTTTTTATCAAGCGTAAAAATCACAGATTTGTTATCTCTTTACCCCCTATCTGCATTGATTTAACTCCCAGAAAGGAGAATGCTGTCGCCAACCGTATTCCTACTGTTTCCTGTGAAATCAGTAAGGGGTTAAGTAAATAACCGAAAGGATGTTTAATGAAGAAATCATTAATAGCGTCACTGTCAGCAGTTGCGCTACTTGTAACAGGTTGTTCAAGTTCTTCTGATTCAGCGGATTCAGGTGGAGAATTTGGATCAATCAAGGTAGCTCTTGTGCCTGGTGGAGCGCACCCATATTTCCAACCATGGAAAGATGGTGGTGCAGCAGCTGTAGCTGAATTCGGAATTGGCGGAACAGAATTCAACGAAACTGGCGAGTGGGATCAGACCAAGCACAACGCCGCAATCGACGCCATGGCAGCTCAGGGCTATAACGCATTTGGTGTATTCGGAGTTTCACCAACAGATATCAACACCACATTTGCCGGATTAAAGGCAAAGGGTTTTGCAGTTGGTTCCCTTGCTTCATGCCCAGGTGGATATGACATTGTTAAAGAGCCACAGAAAAACTCAGCAGACTTCTGCTTGAGCACCGACACTGGCAAAGCTGCTTACCTTGCAGCAACTGCAGTTATTGAGCAGATGGGTGGCAAGGGAAATCTTGTTCACTTAACTGGTAACGCAGTAGATGCAAACACAATCCGTCGTATGGATGGTGTGAAGCAAGCAATTGCAGAGACTGGTGGAAAAGTAAAACTTCTAACCACAATCACTGACATTGATTCAGACCTACAGTCAGCTACAAAGGCTGTCACTGATCTTCTAGCAGCAAAGGGCAAGCAGATTAACGGAATCGTTACAACTGCATACAACCCAGCTGTTGCTGCAACTGATGGAGTTTCATCAACTAAGCTTCCAATTAAGGTTATTGCAATTGATGATGACCAAAAGATTTTGGATGCAATTAGATCTGGTGTAATTGCTGGAACAGTTGTGCAGAATCCTTGGGGACAAGGATATGTTGGATCATGGGTTCTTGCAGCACTTGGCACTAAGAAGTGCACCATGAATACACCTGGTCTATACGTAGACTCCGGTTCATTCTTGGTAACAAAGGAGAACGTAGATACCTACAACGAGACTCGTCAGGCAACTTCAAAGGAAATCCTTGCTGCTTTCCAGAATGAGTACATGACCTGTAACTAAAAGGGTAAGTCGAGGTTGGGCGATCAGGTTTCTTCCTGATCGCCCTTCCGCAATTAGCAATGTCAGAAATCTCTTTTTTAAATGAAAGGACTTTCAGTTGAGCATAATTACCAACACTGAAGCCTTTTTAATTGATATTCCAGTTGAGACAGTGAGAACAGACTCAGTTCAAGCATTTCTAAAGCAAGAGACATTATTTGTAAAAATTACAACTGAAGATGGCAATACCGGAGTTGGTTATAGCTACACAATTGGAACTGGCGGTAGTGCCGTTCTAGCAATGCTTCGTGATTACTTAGTACCAAAATTAAAGGGTATGGATAGCTCTCGGGTTGAAAAAGTTTGGCACGACATTTATTACTCAACCAGAGCAACCGAAACTGGCGCCATTACATCACTTGCAGTCGCAGCAATTGATACTGCAATTTGGGATTTAAAGTGTAAGCGCGAGGGACAAAGCCTGGCGGTGGCCGCAGGAGGTTTTAGGGATCGTGTTCCCCTTTATGACACAGAGGGTGGTTGGCTACATCTAACAACTGAAGAGTTAGTAGCAGGAGCGATCGCCTCTAAGAAAAAGGGCTGGCTAGGGGTAAAACTAAAGGTTGGAAAGCCAAAGGCTCATGAGGATGTTGAAAGATTAATGTCAGTGCGTGAGGCTGTTGGAAAAGAAATGCATATCATGGTTGATGCCAATACCTCATTTACAGTTGCTGAGGCAATTAAGCGAGCAAAAGCTTTTGAACCAATAGATTTGTTTTGGCTAGAGGAACCACTCCCAGCTGATGACGTAACTGGTCATGCTCGATTGGCTGCGGCAACAAGTATCCCAGTTGCTGTTGGAGAAACTATGTATTCTGCGATGCAATTTCAACAGTACTTACATCAAAATGCAGTGGGCATTGTGCAGGTAGATGTGGCAAGGGTTGGTGGAATTACGCCATGGCTAAAGGTCGCCCATATGGCAGAGAGTTTCAATGTAAAGGTCTGTCCACACTTTTTGATGGAGATTCATGTCAGCCTAGCTGCTGCAATTCCAAATGGTTTGTATGTTGAGCACATCCCACAGTTAAGGGGAGTTACAAATAGTGAGATAAAAATTGAAAATGGTATGGCCTTGGCACCAACCTCCGTAGGATTAGGTATCGACTGGAACTTTGACGCTATAGAGAACAAGCGGGTGAAGATTTGAAGATCAAGTCAGTTTTAAATGATCAAAGAGTTGTACTTACATTACTAACAGTTGCGCTTTTTATATTTTTTGGTCTACAAAATCCAGCATTTTTCAATGTTGATTTTGTTATTTATCCGTTACTTAGAGATGGCGCTACTTTAACGGTAATTGGGCTAGCCCAACTTTGTGTTCTTTCAATTGGTCATTTGAATTTAGCAGTTGGAAGAATGGCTGCAGTTTCAGCATTAGTTGCAGGAGCTTCCTACCAATACTGGGGTTTAAGTTTGGTGCAAGGTGCAATTCTTGGAGTCTTAGCCGGCGCTCTTTTAGGTGCAATAACTGGCTGGATAATTGTTAAGTCACAAGTAAATGCATTTATTGTTACTTTAGCTATGGATTTTGCACTTCTGGGATTTGTAACCTTTATCTACGTAACCTTTACCGGAGCAACCGCAGCATTTACTACTAAGCCAGAGGGAATGGATTTTTGGCGTAGTAAGTCATTTGGTGATGTATGCCTTGGTCCAATTTGTGGTCCTAGTGCAATTCCAATGATGTTGTTACCAGCAATTGTTTGCTTGATTTTAGTTGGATTTATGTACTCCAAAACAAGATTAGGGCGGGAGTTGCTCTCAACTGGATCTAATTTAAGGGCTGCAAAGTTATCAGGCATTCCAACTGAAAATAGAATTATGACTGCACACATCTTCTCTGGAACCTTGGCTGGTATTGGTGGGCTGATGTTGGCTTACACAAATGGTTCATTTACCGCAGCAATTGGCAGCCAAGTTATGTTGCCATCATTTCTGGGACCAGTACTCGGTGGCACACTTTTAGCAGGTGGTGCGGTTGCTGTGCTTGGCACATTTATTGGAACCATGATGACTTTGGTAATTCGCCAAGGATTATCAGTGCAAGGCATTGGCTTAGAGACTTTAAACATCGCATTAGGCCTAGTCTTGCTAGCAGCTTTATCTGTTGGGCAGATTCAAAAGATGTTTATATCTCTTAAATTAAGGGTGAAAAAATGAAGCTGCCATCATTTTTTAGAAACCGAATGACTGAGGTTTCACTAACAGTAATTTTTGTACTTGGCTTTCTTGCATTAGTGGTCACCTCAAATGGAGTTTTTCTAAGTCGAGCCTCTTTACAAGGCTTTCTCACTTACTTAGCAGTTCCTATCACAATCGGCTTAGCCCAAATGGTTGTCTTAAGTATTGGCCAAATGAACCTGGCAGTTGGAACTATGGGTGGAGTTAGCTGCGCAATCATGGCGGTGTTAATGGCAGATCACAATGTTCCTATCTGGCTGGCAATACCTATTGGCTTACTCTCTGCAACTTTAATGGGTGCTATTAATGGTGCATTAGTTGTCTTAACTCAATTAAATGGTTTTATTATTACTCTTGGTACCTACACAATTTTGCTTGGGTTCCAATATAGATTGGTTAAAACATTCACAATAGATAAATACCCATCCTCACTCCCAGAGTTTGGTAAAAAAGCATTTCTTGGCTTTCCATACATATTGGTAATTGCCATCATGACAGCAGTACTGCTCTCATTATTCTTTAGTAGAACAATCATGGGAAGAAGAATTCTGGCAACTGGTGGTAATCCACTAGCAGCCCGGTTATCTGGCGTTTCCAACAATAGATCTGTTTTTCTAGCTCATACTCTTTCCGGTCTACTTATTGGAGTAGCTTCGGTAATTACCATCGCATCCCTACCTGGAATTAATCGCTCAATTGGTGGTGATTGGTTGCTGGCATCCTTTGCTGCCCCAATTATTGGCGGCGTATTAATGTCGGGTGGCACAATTGCAATTTATGGCACAGTTATTGCTGCTGGTGTAGTTCGCTTAGTTGATATCGCTAGAGCCCAATATTCGCTGGATCCAAGTATTGTTTCATTAAGTGTTGGCGTTGTAACACTATCTACTGTGGCATTAAGTGAGTGGCGCCGCCGGCGAACAGAACGGGCAAATGAAGGAATTAAGGGTGTTCAATGAGCGCTGAGTTGTTAATTCAGAAAGTTTCAAAGGAGTTTCCTGGCGTACTTGCATTAAATGCAGTGAATTTAAAGCTGACCGGCGGCACTGTGCACGCACTCCTTGGTGAGAATGGTGCCGGTAAATCAACCTTAATTAAAATTATCACCGGCGTATATGTTGCAGACTCTGGCTCAATGAAGGTAAATGGTGAAGAGAAGAGCTTTAACAACCCTATTGAATCTACTGAGGCAGGTATTGCAGTTGTTCATCAGGAGAGAAATTTAATCCCAGAGTTTTCCGTGGAAGAGAACATAACTCTGCATAATCCACCATTGAAATTTGGCGTTATCGATCGAGCAGAACGAACCCGGTTGGCAAAACAAGCGCTACAAACCTTAGGTTTTGAAATTGATCTAAATGAACGGGTTAAGAATCTTTCCGTAGCCCAGATGCAGCTGGTAGAAATTGCAAAAGCCTTAGTGACTAATGCCAAGATAATTTTGCTAGATGAGCCAACCGCTTCAATTACTGGTAGTGAGACCACAAAACTTTTTGATGTGGTTAGAAAGTTAAAGGCTAAGGGCACGGCGATTTTATTTGTTAGCCACAAATTAGAAGAGGTTTATGAAATCTGTGACACAGTTACAGTCTTGCGCGATGGCGTGAGTGTTTTAGAGTCAAAATCTTTATCTGAGTTCAAACAGGGTGAAATCGTAGATTTAATGGTTGGCCGGCACTTAGCGGAGCGCAAAAATGTTATTCGCAAGATTGACCGAACCATCACCCCAGTTATTGAGTTGAAGAATTTGTCTACAGCGCTTGGACATAAGAATATAAATTTAAAGCTTTACCCCGGAGAAGTTCTTGGTATGTATGGCTTAGTAGGTGCTGGTAGAAGTGAATTAGCGCGTTCAATCCTTGGACTTCACGAAGTGACAGCAGGTCAGATTATTTTGAATGGTAAAGAAATAAAAATTAAGAATTTTAGAGATGCGCTACATAAATTCCGAATTGGCTATGTGACTGAAAATCGAAAAGAAGAGGGCCTATTTTTGGATTTTCCAGTTAGAAAAAATATTTCAGTGACAATTTTGTCTAAGATATTGCAAAAACTATCAGTAATTAACCCTAAAAAAGAGGATGATGTTGCCAGCAAGTATGTTGATCGCCTCGGAATTAAAGTTGTTGATAATAATCAACTAGCACTCACCCTTTCCGGTGGAAATCAGCAGAAGGTCTCGGTATCAAAGTGGTTAGCAGCTGAGACTAAAATCTTGGTAATTGATGAACCAACTGTCGGCGTGGATGTTCGAACCAAGGCCTCATTTCATGAGCTGATTACTCAATTAGCAGATGAAGGTTTATCAATCATCCTAATCTCAAGTGATTTAGCGGAGATGGTGGCAATTGCTGATCGGATTCTGGTTATGAGAAGGTATGAGTTAGTTGGTGAACTAGATAATTCAAAGGAATACCAAAATATGTCTAGATCTATCATGAATAGTATTCAAGCAAGTTAAAAATGATTAGATCCAAACGTCAATTCCCAGATCTACCTCACTTTGCCTCATTAATTGAGTGGAAGCTACCCTCCATATTTAAAACTAGAACTAAACTTGCCAGAGCCTTAACCGTTAATGACTTGGCTAAAATTGCCAAAAAGAAAGTGCCAAAAGTTGTATTTGATTATGTTGAAGGATCAGCTTTGGATGAGGTTAGTTACGGAAGGTCTAAAGCAGCATTTGATCGAGTTGAATTTACGGCCCATACCTTAAGAGATGTCTCAAAAGTAGATCCCTCAATCGAAATTTTTGGAAAAAAAGTTGATCTGCCAATTCTTTTTTCACCCACCGGTTACACAAGATTTATGTACCACGTTGGTGAGCCGGCAGTTGCAAATGTTGCGGCTCAAAATAACTTGATTTACTCCTTATCTACCATGGGAACAACTTCTCCAAAAGAGCTAGCTGATCAAGTTCCACAGGCGCGGAGATGGTTTCAACTTTATGTAATGCAAAACCGCAAGGACAGTTTGTCGGTTATTAAACAGGCAAAAGACTCTGGCTTTGAGGCATTAATTCTTACTGTTGATACCCCAGTGAGCGGATTACGTATTCGGGATATTAAAAATGGTTTAACCATCCCACCGCGAATTAGGTTAAGTACAGTCTTTGCAATTGCTCGTAAGCCTATTTGGTGGCTTAATCTATTTACGACAAAAAAGCTCGAGTTTGCTGCTTTTAGAGGTTGGAATAAGTCTTTGGTTGAGTTGGCTGCGGCAATTTTTGATCCGGCAACTAAATTCGAGGATGTTAAGTGGTTGCAATCTGTTTGGAGTGGTCCGATTATTGTAAAAGGTGTGCAGAATTTAGATGATGCAAAGCGCTTAGCAAAAATGGGAGTTGATGGAATTATTCTTTCGAATCACGGTGGCCGACAGTTAGAAAAAGGTCCGGTACCACTTGAGTTACTACCTGAGGTAGTTAAGGCAGTTGGCAAAAAAGTAGATATCTACATCGATGGCGCAGTGCTCTCAGGCCAAGATGCTTATGCAGCTGTTGCAATGGGGGCAAAGGCTGTATTTATTGGTCGCGCCTACCTATACGGAATTATGGCCGGCGGTGAGCGGGGAGTTCAAAGGGTTGTTGAAATTATGAAACGAGATTTTGTTAATACGATGGCATTAACTGGCGCCAGAAATATTGCTGAAGTACAAAAAATTGGTGCCAAGATTCGCCCAATTTAAATTACTATCTAATCGGTTTTGGTCGGTATTTCTCACACATACTTAAAGCAAACTCTTCAACTTGATAAGCTCTATTTTCACTTTCAATCCAGAATTTTCCTCCAGGCATTAAATCCCGTTGAATATTTCCTTGCGTTAGAGCAAGATTCCACTGTTCACTTTCAGAGGATAGACAATTATCATATTCAATTAATTCAACCTCATCATACTTAGATGAAGTATTCCCGGTGCTTGCGCAGCCAGTTAGGGCTAGCATTGAAATAAGTGTGGTAGCCAATAGGCGAAAATTCATTTCCTTATCCTAGTTCTTTCACACCTGTAGCACTAGTGTCAAAGTTTGTTATTTGATCAAACTCAATTCGTTAATCTCATTTGCTCCAATACCGCAACAGCCACCAATGATCTGAGCGCCAGCTTCAACCCACTCCTGAATCAATTTGTTGCTAAAGCCTGACCTCGCACTTCCTGTCCAGATCTTTTTATCTGCATCCCAGATTCTGCCTGAGTTGGGATAGATGACAAATGGCTTACTTGATTTGGCAGAGCGCATTAGCTCTGTAATCAACTCTGGCTTGGTGCAGTTAATGCCAATCAGCGCAGCTGCTTCTGCAACATCGATAGCACTTTGAAAACTTTGCCCAGCATTAGTTTGATTACCCTCTTTGCAAGAGTAAGAGATCCAATATGGAATTGGACAATCTTTCAGTAACTCAACCAACACCTCAACCTCAAAGGTATCTGGCATAGTCTCAAGAGCTAAGTAATCAGGTGAGGTTGAAATTAAAATATCAAGGCGTCTGGCATGAAAATCCTTTAGTGCAGATTTACTTAATCCGTAATCTCCTTTGTACTCAGAGCCATCAGCCAAAGCCGCGCCATATGGTCCAACTGAGGCAGCAATTTTCACATCTCTACCAGATTTATTTACAGCAGCTTTGGCAAGAGAGGTTGAATCCCTTAGCGCTTGTTCAACCTGCAGATCACTCCAACCTCTTTTTTCACACCCTAAGTAGGAGATTTGATAGGAGGAGGTAATAATTATCTGAGAGCCAGCATTAATAAAATCTAAATGTGCTCTGGTAATTTCCTCTGGCTTGGATCTAATTAGCTCACCACTCCAAAGTGAGGTTTTTAAATTATTTCCATTGTTTTCCAGGGCGGTGGATAGGCCACCATCTAACTTAATCATTTTTAGATCGTATTTGATCCCGTAATAATGTGGTCGCAATAAATAAGGTGGAAATAAATAGGGTGATAGCAATCAGCATTACAGGAGCGCCAGGATCATCTGCCTGAACTGCAATAGAGATAAAAACTGTTACTGCGGTAAATAGTGCGTACTTAAATGCCTGTACCAATCGATCCAACCACTTCAAGGCTGTGCTGCTATAGATAGAGGCGAGTGAAATTTGCCCCACAATTTTCCAAAGGCAAAGCAATGCAAATTGAGCAGTAAATAACCATATCGCCAGTAGTACTGTCAGCCAGATTTCAAAAATTAACTCAATTGATCCAACTCTGCGCATATGAGCAAATTGACCGGGAAAGGAGAAGATCTGCAGCATCGTGACGATGGCAAAGAGAAGAATTATTGAGAAACGGGCATAAAAAATTTTGAAATTCGCAGGGATCATACCTACAGCATAACTCAATTAAGCATTAAACAAACACAATCAGTAATCATTGGTTACTGATTGTAATCTTTTATCCACAGAAATTATGTTGCTGAGAAAAATTGCATTTAACTTTGGTTTTATCGCTAGGTGAAAAGAAGAGATTTAATTCGTAAATTAAGTAGAGCTGCCAAATTAATTGATGATTCATTAATAGGCATTGACACAAGAGGTAAACACGATAAATTACTCTATAAAGATTTAAGGGTGCCAATACCTAGACACCCTGAGATCTCAGAGGGTACAACTCGAGCTATATTTCAAGCTTTTGAAGGGTACTTTGGAAAGGATTGGTGGCGAAATGATTAGAACTAAGTTCTCAGCAAACGTCACAAATACAGGAGAGGG
>JACCDI012235351.1_pt1 | contig 16821 bp, 12 predicted proteins | sample 7442791 | NCBI WGS metagenome assembly JACCDI01 (sample SAMN15323434, study PRJNA562643) | freshwater metagenome | isolation source: river surface water | place: USA:Blue River Watershed | collected 2017-08-15 | reverse complement strand
CCTTCCGCTATTACGCCGAGGCCATCGATAAGGTGTATGGCGAAATCGCCCCCACCGCCGAGAATATTCTGGCCCTCGTCCACCGCGAAGCCGTGGGCGTGGTGGCCGCCATCGTGCCGTGGAACTTCCCCTTGATGATCGGCGCATGGAAGATCGCACCTGCCTTGGCGATGGGCAATTCCATCGTGCTGAAACCGGCCGAAACCGCCTCTCTGACGCTGATCCGGCTTGCGGAACTGGCGCTGGAGGCGGGCGTGCCGCCGGGCGTGTTCAACGTCGTCACCGGGCCGGGCCGCATCACGGGCGAGGCCTTGGCCCTGTCGATGGACGTCGATGTGATGGTTTTCACTGGCTCCGGCCCCACGGGGCGGCGCCTTTTGCAGTATTCCGCGCAATCCAACCTCAAGCGCTGCTATCTGGAACTTGGCGGCAAATCCCCCAACATCGTCTTTGCCGACGCGCCCGACCTCACGGATGCTGCAAAGGCCGCCGCCACCGCGATCTTCCGCAATGCAGGCCAAGTCTGTGTCGCAGGCTCGCGCCTTCTGGTCGAGGCCTCGGTGCATGACGAGTTCGTGGCTGCCCTTGCTAAGGCCGCTCAAGGCATGAAACTCGGCAACCCCTTGGACCTTGCAACCCAAATCGGCGCGGTGAATTCTGAGGGTCAGCTTGAGGGCAACCTTGGCTTCGTGGCCGATGCCCGCCGCGACGGCGGCGAGGTGGTTCTTGGTGGCAACCGCGCCATGACTGACACCGGCGGCTATTACATGGAGCCAACGGTCGTCGCAGGCGTCCAACCGACCCATCGCCTCTTCCGCGAAGAGGTCTTCGGCCCGATCCTCGCTGTGACCCCTTTCACCACCGAGGATGAGGCGACCAAACTCGCCAATGCCACCGACTTCGGCCTCGCTGCGGGTGTCTGGACATCAAACCTCAGCCGCGCCCATCGCATGGTGCGCGCCATCCGCTCGGGCGTTGTCCACGTCAACACCTATGGCGGGGCCGACAACACCGTGCCCTTGGGCGGCATGAAGCAATCGGGCAACGGGCATGACAAATCCCTGCATGCACTCGACAAATACACAGACCTCAAAACCGCGTGGATCCAACTCTAACGCCTTCAACGTGGTGGAAATATCCCACGGGGGCGCGGGGGTGTGAAACCCCCGCTCCGCCGTCAAACCAAGGACCTGCATTCGGGGGACCTGCCCATGGGCAACCGCATTCTGATCGTCGGCACCTATGACACCAAGGACGACGAACTGACCTATATCTCGGGCGTGATCGCCGGGCAGGGCGGCGTCGCCTTGACCATGGATGTCTCGGTCCTTGGCAACCCGACCGCTCCGACCGATTGGTCCAAGCATGATGTGGTCGCCGCTGCGGGCACGACCATTGACGCCATCATCGGATCGCAGGATGAAAACATCGCCATGCAGGCCATGGCGCGGGGCTCTGCGGCACTGGCCGCCCGGCTCTACCATGAGGGGCAGTTCGACGGGGTGATTGTGCTGGGCGGCTCAATGGGCACTGACCTTGCCCTTGATCTGTGCGCGGCCCTTCCCTTGGGCGTGCCGAAATACATCGTCTCTACCGTCAGCTTTTCCCCAATGATTCCGCCGGAACGGCTGGCAGCGGATACCCAGATGATCCTTTGGGCCGGCGGGCTTTATGGGCTGAACTCGGTCTGCAAAGCCTCTCTCAGCCAAGCCGCCGGTGCGGTGCTGGGGGCCGCGCGCGCGGTGGAACCGCCGCGCCGCGACCGCCCACTGATCGGTATGACCTCATTCGGCAAGACGGTCCTGCGCTATATGACCACGCTGAAACCCGCGCTCGAGGCGCGCGGCTATGAGGTGGCGGTGTTTCACGCCACCGGCATGGGCGGGCGCGCCTTTGAATCCCTTGCCGCCGAAGGCGCCTTCGCCGCCGTGATGGACTTCGCCCCGCAAGAGGTGGCCAACCATCTTTTCGGCTCGGCGATCAGCGCAGGCGCCGACCGGATGGAGAATGCCGGGGCCAAGGGCATCCCGCAGATCGTGTCGATCGGCTGCTATGACCTCATCGACTTCGTCGGCTGGCAGCCCTTACCCGAGGCGTTCAAGGACACCCCGGCCCATGCCCATAACCGGCTCTTGACCAGCGTCGTGCAAACCGCCGACCAGCGCCGCGACCTTGCCCGCGTCTTCTGTGCCAAGCTGGCCAAGGCTCAGGGCCCGGTGGTGTTTCTGTTGCCAACTCAAGGCGGGAACGAATGGGACCGCCCCGGTGGCCCCTTGTCCGACCCCGAGGCGCTGGCCGCCTTTGTCGACGAGATGCGCCATGCCTGCCCGCCGAATGTGCAGCTGATCGAGCTTGACGCCCATATCAACGACCCGGCCTTCCACGACGCCGCGCTTCAAGTCTTTGATGTTTGGGCCAAGGCCGGCGCCCTCTAGCGCCAGGAGCGTTCTGGCCCCTGCGCGCTATTGGTGCAGGTCGGATGCCTCCGGCGGGAGTATTTCAAAAGGCGCAAATCCAAAGGCGGAAGGCTGATGGTCTTGCGCCTTTGCAAATACTCATCTTTTCTGGATCTCAGCCGCGCAGCCTCAGGCCGGGATGCGGCTTGCCAGATATTGCGCGAACTCGAAGTTCGGGCGCTCCAGATGCGACAGCGGGCCCGGTTCGGCCATGCCCGACAAAAGCCCGGCATAGACCTTTTCCGTGCAGCCTTTGTCCTCGACGTTTACATCATCCAACAGCGCCTTCACGCGCGCCAGATGCTGTTCGGCCGCCGGATCGGCCAGCCAGTCTGCCGACATGCCCATGCCAAAGAGCACCGTGACATGGCCCGGCCCGTCCGGTGTCAGGGACAGATACCAAAAATACCCCGGTGTCAGCGTGATGAGGAGCGAGGGGTAGATCGCCAGAAGCCAGGTCTTGCGCCGGTCATCGCCCATCAGTGCGGTGTTCGACGGATGCGCCAGCGCCAAGGGCACGGAGTCATTCTTCAAGATCCAATGGTAGTTAAACGCCTCGGTCCCTTCGGGGCAGACCATCTCTTCCAGCTTTGAGGCCCCGCCGATGGTGCCAGCATGGCACACGGGCAGGTGGTAGCTTTCCATGAAATTCTCGGCCAGCACCTTCCAGTTGGTCGCCCAGCGGAAGGTTTCGCGGTAGGTCTCGGTATAGGTCGACATATCGAGATTGGGGATCAGGTCGCGCACGCCTTGCAGCGCCTGTTCGGGTGCGGGGGCGTCTGGGTTCAGTGTGACCATGATCCAGCCCTGCCAGACCTCGCAGCGGATGCGGGGCAGGGCGATGGTGTCTTTGCAAAACCCCTCGTTCAGCGTCTTGGCCGGCGCGCAGCGCAAAGAGCCGTCCAGGTTGTAGGTCCAGGCGTGATAGGGGCAGACGATAGCGCGGGTGTGCCCGCGCCCCTCCAGCAGCGTTGACATCCGGTGGCGGCAGACGTTGGACATCGCCTTGATGCTGCCATCGCGGTCGCGCAGCACGATCACCGGCTCTTCGGCCAGCGTCAGCGTTAGGTAATCGCCGGGGTTGGGCAGGGTTTCGGCGCGCCCGGCACAGATCCAGTCTTTCGCAAAGATATGGCGCTGTTCCTGCGCCAGAAACTCGGGGCTGGTGTAGACCGACTTCGGCATGGCATGGGCGCGTTCAAAGGGCACCGAGACGTTCAGGTGCAATTCGCGCGCGGGGCTGATGCGGTCATGGGCGGTCATATCGGTCCTCGTGACGTGATCCTCTTGGCATCATGCCGCCAAGGGTTGGCAAGGACCATGACGAAGTTTCAAAGCGCTGCCAAGTCGTGGCCTAATCTGTCACCAGCGCGCGCTGCTCGGGCAGGCCCATAGAGATCACAATCGGGCTTGCCGCCTGCCGTGCTTGGAAATCGGCTTTTGAGGCCAAACCCTTCCAGTTCCCCAAGATCAGCGATTGCGCCACCGCCCCGCCCATCGTGCTGCCGGGGCCTGCGATGATGAAAAGATCGGGCGCGAATTCGCGCGCCGCGCTGCGGATCGCGGCGGTGAAGTCATAGGTTTCGGTCACTTGGTGGCCCAGCGTGTAGGCGTGCAAGCTTGCGCGCGTTGCCGCCCCCGGCCACCAGACATGGCCGCGGCCGTCGATCAGCGGCAGTTGGGGACGGTCGAACAGCGTCTCGGGCAAGGCCGCGCGCCCAAGTGCGGCGATGGGGGCCTGTAAGGCGGTGTGGAACGCGGCATGATTGCCGAGCCGCATCGGAAAGCGCCCCTCAACGGGCGGCACGGCGGCCTCAAAGGCGGCAAGCCCCGCCTCATTGCCCGCCAAAACCAAGAGGCCGCCCAGATCGATTGACAGGGCGAGCACATGATTGGGCCGCGCGTTGATCTTGTACGTCAGTGCAAGAAGTTCGGCCTTGCGGGCAGGGGCCGCGGTCCAGTCTGGCCCCATGAAAGGATAGATCAGCTGGCCACCGATCAGATGCTCCTGCATCAACCGGCCCATGGTGTTGGCCACCTCAAACCCCGCCTCGGGCGCGAGCGCCCCCGCGCAGGCCAGCGCGGAATACCAGCCCATCGAATTGCCGGTCACCGCCACCAGTTTGACACCCCGCAGCGCCATGGCATCGCCCAGTGAGCAGGCATAGATCAGCGCGCTCGCGTTGTCGCCGCGGGTGTGTCGGGCGACCGAATAGATTGCTGTGCTGTCCAGATCGCTCAGCGTATCTTGCCCCTCGGCCCGCCGCTGCGCGTCAAAGCGTGCCAGCAACTCGCGGTCGGGAAAACGTGCAAGGCTGCCCAGTTCCGCCTTGGTATAGCTGCCGCGACCGGGGCAGATCAGCACGGCGGTTTTCATTTGCACAGCTCCAGCGCGGCCTTGGTGATGCTTTCGGCTGAGGGCATGGTGGCGGCATAGGCTGGCCCTGTGGCGATGAAACTGTCTTCGGCAGTGACTCGCGCCAGTTTGGCCGATGTGGTCTCATGGAAATGCGCCATATGTGCTTCGGCCACGCCGCCGGAATGGCGGGTTTCATCGACGATGAGGATGCGTTTGCAGCCCTGCACGGCGGCGGTCAGCGCTGCCTTGGGCAGTGGTGATAGCCAGCGTGCATCGATGATCCGAGTTGATATTCCGTGTGAGCTAAGCGCCACAGAAGATTGATTTGAAATATAAATACCATTTCCGAAGCTGACGATCGCAAGATCGGTGCCATCGCCTTCAACCCCAACTTCCCCAAAGCCAATCCGGCGCGAGGGATCGGGGTAGCGCCGCATCCAGGCACCGTCTTTCTCGGCGTGCAGATCGCGCATCGGATAGAGCGCGATGGGTTCCAAAAACACCACTACGCGCCCCTCCTCACGCGCCAGACGCACGCTTTCGCGCAGCATCATCGCGGCATCCGCACCGTTCGATGGCACCGCCAGAATGACCCCCGGAATGTCGCGCAGGACCGCAACCGAGTTGTCATTGTGGAAATGCCCGCCAAAGCCCTTCTGATAGCCAAGGCCCGCAATCCGCAGCACCATCGGGTTTGTGTATTGGCCGTTGGAAAAGAACGGCAGCGTTGATGCCTCGCCCCTGATCTGGTCTTCGGCATTGTGCAGATAGGCCAGAAACTGGATTTCCGGCAGCGGGATAAAGCCGTTTTGCGCCATGCCGATGGCAAGGCCCAGAATGGTCTGTTCGTCCAAAAGCGTGTCGATCATGCGGCCCGACCCAAAGCGCTGGGTCAGCTTTTGGGTGACGCCGTAAACCCCGCCTTTGCGGCCCACATCCTCGCCCATCATGACGATCTCGGGATGCTCCAGCATCAGATCGGTCAGCGCCCAGTTGATGAGGCGCGACATGATTTGCGGCTCGTCCATCGCCTTGAGATCGCTGCCAAAAGCGGCAGCCCGCGCCTCGGGCGTGGGGCCATTGGTGGGCCGATTGGGCCGGGCAGGTGGGATGATGCTGGCCAGCACTTCGGTTGCGGTTTTCAGGCGCGGGCGGGTCACCACCTCATCCGCCACGCGCGCTACGCGGGCATTGGTTCCGGTATAGATCTCAAGTGCTTGGGCAGGGGTCATCACGCCGGCCTGATCCATCAGCCGCACCATGTGCAGCAAAGGATCTTGCGCCTCTTCCGCCTCAACCTCTTCGCGCGGCAGATAGGTGGTTGGCACATCGGCCCCGGCATGGCCGTAAAGCCGAATGGTACGAATGTGCAAAATCGCTGGCTTCTTGCGGCGGCGCACGAAATCGGCCGCCTCCTGCGCCACTTTGAAAGCGTCGTAGAAATCCAGCCCATCGGCCTTGAAATAACGCAATCCCGGTCGAGACGAAAAATTCGCCTCGATCCAACCCTTTGGCGTCTTTGTAGAAATCCCGATGCCATTGTCCTCGCAGACAAACAGCAAAGGCAACGGAATCGACTGCCACGCCGTCCAACCGGCCGCGTTGAACGCGCCTTGGGCGGTGGAATGATTGGCCGAGGCATCGCCAAAGCTGCACATCACAATCGCGTCGTCTGGCAATTCGGCATGTTCGGGCCGATACCGCCGCGCGGCACCAATGGCATAGGCGGCACCCACCGCCTTGGGCAGATGGCTTGCGATGGTCGAGGTCTGCGGCGGAATGTTCAGCGCCTTTGACCCCAAAACCTTGTGCCGCCCGCCCGAAATCGGGTCTTCGGCCGATGAGGCAAAGGACAAGAGCATATCCCAAGTCGGGTTCTGCCCCGGCACCTGGCTCGCGCGGGCAATCTGAAAGGCGGCATCGCGGTAATGCAAAAACGCCATGTCCGTGGGTCGCAGCGCCAATGCCACCGCACCCATCCCCTCATGCCCCGAGGATCCGATGGTGTAAAACCCCTGACCCGCACGCTGCATCACCCGGCTTTGGCGGTCCAGCGCCCGCGTGAGACAGGCCGCCTGCCACAGCGTCGCAGCCCCCTCGGCCGAGAGCGGGCCGCTTGGCGGCTTGCCCTGCGGCAAATCCCCAGACGCGACCCGGGCCAGCAGGTTTTCGTGCACAATCGTCGAGCGGTCCATGGTCTTTCCCTTTGCGCTTGGCGCACATTACCCCAAGCCCGGCGCGGGCTGAACCGCAATTGCACCGGCGAAATGGTGCATCCGCAGGGCAGCTTGCGGTGCAAACTCCTGGGCGGCCGAACAAATCGACACGGTGAATGGCCGTTCTCATCGGCGCGGCGCTGCGGTAGAACTAGCCTGTAACCCTGCGAGGTGGTGATGTCCGACGTCTCAGTGCCCGCCCCCAATCCGGCCCCGCCCGGGCCGCGCAAGCGCACCCGTGCGGCCCGGCGCCAGCAGTTGATCGAGGCCACGATCGAGGTTTTGGCCGAGCGTGGCTATGCCCGCACCACCTTGTCAGATGTGGCGCGCAAGGCGGGGCTCTCGCATGGGCTGGTGAATTTTCATTTCCAAAGCAAAGAGCTTTTGCTGGAGGAAACGCTGGGCGCGCTTTCGGATGAATACCGCGAAAGCTGGACGCAGGCGCTGGCTTCGGCGGCCACCGATCCTGCCAGCCAGCTTGACGCCCTCCTGCGCGCCGATTTCTCGCCCGCGCTGTTCACCCCCGCGCGCCTTGCCGCCTGGGTGGCCTTTTGGGGCGAGGCGCAGAGCCGCCCGCTTTATCAGGAAAAATGCGGCGCCAAAGATGACGACCACGCGCGCCGCAAAGAAGAGATTTGCGCGGCCTTGATCCGCCAAGGCCGCTATGGCGGCGCCGCCGCCCGCATCAGCCGTGCTCTGCGCTTGGTGACCGAAGGCGTCTGGATGGACCTTGTGACCATGGCCCGCCCCTACAGCCGCGAAGAGGGGCTGGCGACGGTGCATTGCGCTGCGGCCGCGTTTTTCCCCAGCCATTTCCATGCACAAGGCCTGATTGGCCCATCTTGACCGTCGCCTCAGCTTCCCCAGTAACGGTTCACCTCGACCGGAGGCAGAATTAAGATCAGCGCCAAACCGCCGCCCGCAGGGTTCGCCATCACCTGCACCGCCGCCCCCGATGCTCCGGCCTCGGCGGTGACCAGCGCAAAGATGCGCTCATAGCCCATCAACCCCTGCGCCAATGCTTCGGCATAGCCCGCGCCCTCGGGTCCCACCTCCGCCATTAACAGCATCGGCGCGTTCCCACGCGCCAGCGTTGCCGCCAGCGCACGCGCCCCAGCCGCATGCAGCGCCGCACTCTGGGCCACTCCAGCGCCCAGATCATGCACCACACATCCTGCCGTCGCCGCAAAGCTGCGCGCGGTGTCAACGCTTGAGGCCGCCGCCATCACGGCGCGCAAAAAGCCCGAAGGGTCGACGATTGGCGGGGGGAAATCGGTCATAATGCGGTCCTCTTTGCCCCTCCTACCCAGCCTCGCCCCGCCATGCAACCAAACGCTCTGGTGCAGGCAAACAGGGTGCTGGCCCCACTGGACCTAACATCGGAAATGCTCTGGCCCTAAGCCAAATCCGGGCTTTCCTTGATGATGCAAAGGTCTCAGGCCGCATCGGGCGGCCCCCTTCGCACGAGGTTACGCCATGGAAGGCTATGCATCCGTCAACGACCTGAATGAGGTCATTGCCGCCGACAAAAAGCACGTCTGGCACCACCTGATCCAGCACAAGATGTTCGAAACAGTCGACCCCCGCGTCATCGTCGAGGGCAAAGGCCTGCGCGTCTGGGACGCCAAGGGCAAGGAATACCTTGACGCAGTGTCAGGTGCGGTCTGGACGGTGAACGTGGGCTACGGCCGCGAATCCATCGCCAATGTGGTGCGCGACCAGCTCATCAAGATGAACTATTTCGCAGGCGTTGGCGGCTCGATTCCTGGCGCCCTGTTCGCCGAAAAGCTGATCTCCAAGATGCCGGGCATGAGCCGCGTCTATTATTCGAACTCGGGCTCTGAGGCGAATGAAAAGGTCTACAAGATGGTGCGCCAGATCTCGCACCGTCACCACAAAGGCAAGAAATACAAGATCTTGTACCGCGAGCGGGATTATCACGGCACCTCCATCGGCGCCTTGGCCACCTCGGGTCAGGCCGAACGGGCGGCGATGTATGGCCCCTATCCTGACGGCTTTGTCATGGTCCCGCACTGCCTAGAATATCGCAAGCAGTGGGATGTTGAAAACTACGGTGAGCGCGCGGCAGATGCCATCGAAGAGGTGATCCTGCGCGAAGGCGCTGACACCATCGGCGCGCTGGTGCTGGAACCCGTCACCGCAGGCGGCGGCGTTATCGTACCGCCCAAGGGCTATTGGGAGCGGGTTCAGGAAATCTGCAAGAAGTACAACATCCTTCTGCACATCGACGAAGTGGTCTGTGGCGTCGGCCGCACCGGCCTGTGGTTCGGTTATCAGAACTATGGCATCAAGCCCGACTTCGTGACCATGGCCAAGGGTGTGGCCTCGGGCTATGCGGCGATTTCCTGCACGGTCACGACCGAGGAAATCTTCAACATGTTCAAGGACGATGCCTCGGATTCGATGAGCTATTTCCGCGACATCTCCACCTTCGGCGGCTGCACCTCTGGCCCCGCTGCGGCTTTGGAAAACATGCGCATCATCGAGGATGAGAACCTTCTCGACAATACCCTGCGCATGGGCAAACGCACCACCGACAATCTGCGCGCGCTGATGGAAAAGCACAAAGTGATCGGCGATGTGCGCGGCGCGGGCCTCTTCTGCGGCGCCGAGCTTGTGGCCGACCGCCAGACCAAAGAGCCGATGGACGAAAAGAAAGTCGCGGCCGTGGTCGCCGAATGCAACGCCCAAGGCGTGATCATCGGCATGACCAACCGCTCTTTGCCGGGCTTGAACAACACGCTGTGCCTCTCGCCCGCACTGATTGCGACCGCCGATGACATCGACGCCATCACCGGCGCGATCGACAAGGCGCTGACCAAGGTCTTTGGCTAAACCCAAGCTAAGCCCAAAAAGAACCCGCGCCCCGAGATTCGGCGCGGGTTTTTCATTTTAAGGTCCTCCTCCCACCACCCCCTTTGCCTTCAATGCGGCACAAATATCCTCGGGGGGTCCGGGGGGCGACGCGCCCCCGGTGCTTGACACCGTCGCGCCCATTTGCAGGATAGGTCCAGCCGCATCGGCGATTTGAGGCCAGAATGTCGATCCCCCCCGAAGCCTTTGTCCTGCCCCCCGCAACGCGCGGGTCCCTGCAGCAGCGCATTCGCCAGATGGTCACCGAAGGGGTTCTGGCGGGCCGGTTCCGGGCTGGGCAAAAGATGCCCTCATCGCGCGGTCTGGCCCAGCATTTGGGCATAAGCCGCATCACCGTGACGCTCGCCTATGCCGAGCTGGTCAGCTCTGATTACCTTACCGCGCGTGGTCGCTCGGGCTATTTCGTCTCTGAAAGCGCGCCGCGCGCCCCCGAAGTGCCTTTGCGTGCCCCGCGCGTCGAAAGTGGCGAGTTTCAGCGCCTGATCGCCGGGCGGTTTCAGGGTCTTGCCCAAATCGACCGCCCCGCCGATTGGGAGGGCTATGCGCACAACTTCATCTATGGCCAGACCGATCCCAGCCTTTTTGACCACCAAAACTGGCGGCTCTGCGCCGTCCGTGCCTTGGGCCGCAAGGATTTCGCTGCACTCACTCAAGATTACTACGACCGCGACGATCCTTTGCTGATTGAACATGTGCTGCGCACCATCCTGCCGCGTCGGGGGATCGCGGCGGGCGAGGACGAGGTGCTTCTGACCATGGGCGCGCAGAACGGGCTTTGGATCACCACGCAGGTTCTTTTGGGTCAAGGGCGGCGCGGGGTGATTGAAAACCCCGGCTATTCCGGCCTGCGCGGCATCTTGGCCGCTTCGGGAACCGAAGCAATCTCGGTCGACATCGACACCGACGGCTTGCCGCCAGATGCCATTCCCAAAGGGGTGGATGTGGTCTTTACCACCGCCAGCCACCAATGCCCGACCAATGCCACCATGCCGCTAGACCGCCGCTTGGCCCTGCTCGAGGCGGCCGGGCGCGAGGGGTTTGTGATTGTCGAGGATGATTACGAGTTCGAGATGTCCTTCCTCAAACCCGTCTCGCCAGCGCTAAAGTCGCTCGATACCGAGGGCCGTGTGGTCTATGTCGGTTCCTTCTCCAAATCGGTGTTTCCGGGCATGCGGCTTGGCTATCTCGTCGGCCCGCCCTCGTTCATCAAGGCGGCGCGGGCGCTGCGCCTCATGATGCTGCGCCACCCGCCGGGGCATATCCAGCGGACGATGGCGTATTTCCTGTCACTTGGGCATTATGACAGCCTGATCAACCGGATGCGCAACGCCTATCGGCGGCGGCGGCAGGTGATGGAAGAGGCGATCTTGGCCCATGGGCTGACGGTCGCGGGGCAGGGCGGCTTTGGCGGCTCCAGTTTCTGGATGAAAGCGCCCGAGGCGGTGGACACCGAGGTTCTGGCCGAACGGCTGCGCGCCGAGGGCGTGCTTTTGGAGCCGGGTCGGGCCTTCTTTGATCCGGCCCGCCCGGTGCGCAACCACTATCGGCTCGCCTATTCCTCTAGTACGCCTGTACGAATTCCCGATGGCGTGGCCAAAATCGCATCGGGCATCCAGCGCGGGCTGGGGTAAGGTGCTGAAATAAAGCTATAAATTAGCTCGACCTTCGCTGCGATGCGGCGTGTCGATCTGGAGCTAACGGGCCAAATCGACTGGCCCTAAGAGGGGCCGCGTCACGGCGCTACACAGGGCATCAGACCCATGCCCGCAGATGCCGGGCTGCCCAGACGTGACAGGAGTTTCGCCATGAAGATGACCACCGAGGAAGCCTTTGTAAAAGTGCTTCAGATGCACGGGATCGAACATGCCTTTGGCATCATCGGTTCGGCCTTTATGCCAATCTCCGATTTGTTTCCCACGGCGGGCATCCATTTTTGGGACTGCGCCCATGAAGGTTCGGGCGGGATGATGGCGGACGGCTACACCCGGGCCAGCGGCAAGATGTCGATGATGATCGCTCAGAACGGCCCCGGCATCACCAACTTTGTGACCGCCGTGAAAACTGCCTATTGGAACCACACGCCGCTTTTGCTGGTGACCCCGCAGGCGGCCAACAAGACCATCGGTCAGGGCGGCTTCCAAGAAGTTGAGCAGATGGCCCTTTTCAAGGATATGGTTTGCTATCAGGAAGAGGTGCGTGACCCCTCCCGCGTGGCCGAAGTGCTGAACCGCGTGATCTTGCAGGCCAAGCGCCAGTCGGCCCCGGCCCAGATCAACTTCCCGCGTGATTACTTTACCCAAGTGATCGACATCGACCTGCCGATGATGGTCGAGTTTGAACGCCCCTCGGGCGGCGATGACGCAATCGCACAGGCCGCGGCCCTGCTGTCTTCGGCCAAGTTCCCGGTGATCTTGAACGGCGCGGGCGTGGTGCTCGCGGGTGCGATCCCGGCCTCCATGGCCTTGGCCGAACGCCTCGATGCGCCGGTTTGCGTCGGCTATCAGCACAACGATGCTTTCCCGGGCTCGCATCCGCTCTTTGCCGGTCCTTTGGGCTATAACGGCTCTAAGGCCGGGATGGAGTTGATCCAGCAGGCCGATGTGGTGCTGGCCCTTGGCACGCGTTTGAACCCGTTCTCGACCCTGCCGGGCTATGGTCTGGATTACTGGCCGAAAGAGGCCAAGATCATTCAGGTCGATCTCAACCCCAACCGAATTGGCCTGACCAAGAAGGTCACCGTCGGTATCGTCGGTGATGCCAAGAAAGTGGCCGAGGGCATTCTTGCACGTTTGAGCAAAACTGCTGGTGATGCGGGAAGATCTGATCGCAAGGCAATGATATCGCAGAAGAAATCAGCGTGGGCACAGGCCCTGTCCAGCATGGACCATGAGGATGATGATCCCGGCACCACCTGGAACCAGCGCGCCCGCAAGGCCAAGCCGGAATGGATGAGCCCGCGCATGGCGTGGCGCGCCATTCAGGCGGCCTTGCCGAAAGACGTCATCACCTCGTCCGATATCGGCAACAACTGCGCCATCGGCAACGCCTATCCCACCTTTGAATCGGGGCGCAAATACCTCGCGCCGGGTCTATTTGGGCCCTGTGGCTATGGTCTGCCCTCGATCGTCGGTGCCAAGATCGGCTGCCCTGATACACCGGTGGTTGGCTTTGCGGGCGACGGCGCTTTTGGCATTGCCGTGACCGAACTGACGGCCATCGGCCGCTCGGAATGGCCCGCCATCACCATGGTGGTGTTCCGCAACTATCAGTGGGGCGCGGAAAAGCGCAACTCGACGCTGTGGTATGACGACAACTTCGTCGGGACCGAGCTGGACGACAACGTCAGCTATGCCGGCATCGCGCGCGCCTGCGGTTTGCAGGGTGTGCAGGCCAAGACCATGGAAGAGCTGACGGCGGTTCTGAACAAGGCCATCGACGACCAGATGAACCACGGCAAAACCACCCTGATCGAGGCGCTGATCAATCAGGAACTCGGCGAGCCCTTCCGTCGGGATGCGATGAAAAAGCCGGTTGCCGTGGCAGGGATCTCTAAGGCCGATATGCGGCCGCAGAAGGTATGACGCTGCCCTTTGACATCGGCCTTTGGGGCGCGGTCTGGATGGGGGTCGCCACTTTGGTGGCGGCCTTTGTCCGGGGCTATTCGGGGTTTGGCTATTCGGCGATGGTCATCGCCGCCTCAAGCCTCGTCACCAACCCGTTGAATTTTGTGGCTGTTGTCATCATCGCTGAGGCCGCGATGACCGCCCAGTCCTGGCGGGGCGTTGGCCCCGAGGTGGACTGGCGGCGGGTGAAATGGCTGCTCGCGGGCGCGGTCGTGGGGCTGCCCTTGGGCCTTTGGGCGCTGTCCACGATTTCCGAAGATGCGGCGCGGGCGGTGATTTCGACCTATGTTCTCACGATGTGCCTCATCCTCCTGTGGGGCTGGCGGCTGAAAAACGAAGTGGGGGCGGGCGGGACGCTTGCCACCGGCGTCGTCTCGGGACTGGCCAACGCGCCGGGCATGGGCGGGTTGCCCGTGGCCGCGTTTTTTGCCGCCCAACCGATGAGCGCGACCACCTTTCGCGCCACATTGGTCGCCTATTTCCCGATCCTCGATCTCTACTCGGCGCCGCTCTATTTCTGGCACGGCCTTGTGACGTGGGACACGCTTTGGGCCAGCCTGATCATCCTGCCGCTGACCTTCTTGGGCAATTGGCTGGGGGGGCGGCATTTCTTCAACACCGATCCGCAGGATTTCCGCCGCTTTGCCATTCTGCTGCTGGCGGGGCTGGCGGGAATGGGCCTTTTGAAGGCGGTGATCTGAATGCTCTTGGTGGTCAATGCCGGGTCATCCTCGCTGAAGCTTGCAGTGTTTGATGCAAGCCTGCGCGAGGTGGCGCAGGCACGGGCCGAGCGCATTGGCACCGGCGGGCCGGCGGATCATCGGGCCGCTCTGCAGGCAGGGCTGGCCGAGATGGGCATTCCCGCAAGTGATCTGATCGCCGCCGCGCACCGCGTGGTGCATGGCGGCGCGACCCTGACCGCGCCCTGCCGCATCACGGCGGCGGTGGAGGCCCAGATCGAGGCCTGCGCCACCCTTGCCCCTTTGCACAATCCGGCCAATCTGATGGGCATCCGCGCACTGGCCACACTTGCGCCGGAGTTGCCGCAATACGCCAGTTTCGACACGGCCTTTCACGCCACGAACCCCGCCCTTGCCACCACCTATGCGCTGCCCGCGGATGAGCGTGCGCGCGGGTTGCGCCGCTATGGGTTTCATGGTCTGTCCTACGCGGCGATTGTTCGAAAAGTGAAAGAAATATCGGAAAATGACCTGCCGGATCGGCTTTTGGTGTTCCATTTGGGAAATGGTGCCTCTGCCTGCGCCATCCAAAACGGCCAGTCGGTGGCCAGCACCATGGGCTATTCGCCGCTGGACGGGTTGACCATGGGGACCCGCGCGGGCGGTCTGGATCCGGCCGTGGTGCTGGACCTTGCCGCGCGCCACGGCGTTGATGCCACGGCGCGGCTTTTGAACCGTGAGAGCGGGCTTTTGGGCCTTGCCGGGGCTGCCGACATGCGCGCTTTGCAGACATCCGCCACCCCCGACACCACCTTTGCCCGTGACCATTTCGCCTATTGGGCCGCCCGCCATGCTGGCAGCCTGATGGTGGCGATGGGCGGGCTGGATGCCATCGTGTTCACCGGCGGCATTGGCGAGAAAGATGCCGCCATCCGTGTCGCCATTCTGGACCGTCTGGCCTTTGCTGGGGTGCGCTATGACACCACCCGCAATGCGCAAGCTGCGGCCCAGTTACAAGAAACACATTCACATGTCGCAATCTGGATAGTTCCCGCCGACGAGGAGCGTCAGATTGCTCTTGAGGCGATGACCCTAAGGGAGGGCCGGGCATGACCCAGCCAATGCTGAACACCTCGCCCAAGGTGTCCGACGAAATCCGGCGCACCACCTGTTATATGTGCGCCTGCCGCTGCGGCATCAACGTGCATCTAACCGATGGGCGCGTCAGCTACATCGAAGGCAACCGCGACCATCCGGTCAACAAGGGTGTGCTCTGCGCCAAAGGTGCCTCTGGCATCATGCAGGTCACCGCACCAAGCCGCCTGCGTGCCCCCCTGCGCCGCGTCGGTCCGCGTGGATCGGGCGCGTTTGAGGAGATCAGCTGGGACGAGGCGCTTGCGCTTGCTGTTTCATGGATGCAGCCCCTGCGCGAGACAGCCCCCGAAAAGCTCGCGTTTTTCACCGGGCGTGACCAAAGCCAATCGCTGACCGGCTGGTGGGCGCAGGCTTATGGCACGCCGAACTATGCCGCTCACGGCGGGTTCTGTTCGGTCAACATGGCCGCAGGCGGCATCTACACCATTGGCGGCGCGTTTTGGGAATTCGGCCAGCCCGACTGGGACCGCACCAAGCTGTTTGTCCTCTTCGGTGTGGCTGAGGACCACGATTCCAACCCGATCAAGATCGGCCTTGGCAAGCTGAAGGGCCGGGGCGGCAAGGTGATCGGCGTCAATCCGATCCGCTCGGGCTATAACGCGGCCGCCGATGATTGGTTTGGCATCACGCCAGGCACCGATGGGTTGTTGATCCTGTCACTGATCCACTGCCTTTTGGAGGCGGGTAAGGTCGATCTCGAGTATCTGGCACAGTTCACCAATGCGCCGCTTTTGGTGGTGAATGATGGCCCCGACAAGGGCATGATCCTGAAGAACGCCGAAAGCCAGCCCTTCGTGATTGACCGCCGCACCGGCCAGCCCGCACCGTGGGATGGCAAGGGGGTGGAGCCTGACCTTGGTGCGACCTATCAAGGCCATCGCACTGTGTTCCAGCACATGGCCGAACGCTATCTCTCGCCCGAATACGCGCCCGAAGCGGTGGCCGAGCGCTGCGGCATCGCAGCCCCTCGCATCCGCAGCCTGGCCGCCGAGCTTGCCCGCGTCGCCTTTGACGAGGCCTTTGTGCTGGATCAGCCCTGGACTGATTTCCGCGGCAACCATCACGCCTCGATGCCCGGCCGCCCGGTGTCCTTCCACGCCATGCGCGGAATTTCCGCCCACTCCAACGGCTTCCAGACCGCCCGCGCGCTGCATGTGTAGCAGATCGTGCTGGGCACGGTGGAGGTGCCCGGCGGCTACCGTCTGAAACCACCTTACCCCAAACCGGTTGAGGCGCATCCGACGCCCCATGCGATCTCCACCCCCGGCAAACCCTTGCCCGGGCCGCATCTGGGCTATGTGCGCGGGCCAGAGCAGTTGGCGATTGATGCGGCGGGCAATCCTTTGCGGATCGACAAGGCGTTTTCGTGGGAAAACCCGCTGTCGGCCCATGGGCTGATGCATATGCTGATCCCCAACGCCCATGCAGGCGATCCCT
>JACCDI011019101.1_pt1 | contig 16824 bp, 5 predicted proteins | sample 7442791 | NCBI WGS metagenome assembly JACCDI01 (sample SAMN15323434, study PRJNA562643) | freshwater metagenome | isolation source: river surface water | place: USA:Blue River Watershed | collected 2017-08-15 | reverse complement strand
TTAACTTAGGCCGCAGTTATGGCACCGGACGTGGTGTCGAAAAAGATGACGTAGAGTCTTACGCCTATTACAACCTTGGGGGAGCAGCTGATGAAGTAGGAAGACAAAATATTGCCACCTTGGAGCGTAAGCTGTCTCGAGATGAAATATACGCCGGCCAGAAGCGTACAAAGGAGCTTAAGGCTTACTTCGATAAAGTTAGTTTCTGAAGGTAAGCACGTGCAGTGAAGGCCGCCTTAGATGCCCAAGGAGTCCACCTCTAATTAAAAACGGACGGGAGCCTTTTCGGAGGTTTCATCGCCTGAAAGTAAGGCCGACGCTTCGGCTTACTTTGCATCGAGTTCCTTGATGAGGTCAGGGATGCGCTCCTCTGCTTTCTCGATGATGGCCATCGTTTCCTCGGCTTCGTGGCTTTCGCGTAGGCGAGCGAGTGCGATGGAGCCTTCGATATGCCCGACCTTGTGCGCCAGCAGGAGCCAGGCGGCGCCTTCGACGGTGTCTTGCTTGAAATAGATGCCGCGTAGATGCATGCGGCCGATGACGACGAGGGAAGGATAGTCGCCGATCTTGGCTGCCTCAAAAAGCAACCGATAGCCCGCGGCTTGGTTTACAGGACAGCCCTCTCCGTTGATCCTCATGATTCCGGCGTTTCGTTTCGCCATGGGATAGCCGCCCGCGGCCGCCTCGTCGAAGTAACGCAACGCGCCGACAAGGTCTTTCTCTCCCGAGTAACCGTCTCGCAGCATCACGCCGATGTTATAGTTCGCGAGCGCCATGCCTGCTTCCGCTGCCTTGCGGAGGCATCGCATGCCTTCCTCGTAGTTGCGGTATTGCGGTGGAGCCGAGAGCAGGTCCAGGCCTCTCGCGCAGAGGGCGTCGATGTCGCCTGCTTCCGCCAACAGCCTTCGTTCCTCGATCTTTTTCAATGTCTCAAGGTGAGGGTTGGGCTCCTCTTCGGCATAGTCGCCGTCTAGCTGCAGGTCGCATGCTTTCACGAGCTCCTCGATCTTGGCTAGTCCTGGGACGATCGCCGCGATATCCTTTAGGCGATGGTCGCAGCCGGTTCCGTAAATCTCAACGTAACCCTGTTCCGTGCTGCCGCTGAAGCACCAGACGCGGTCGACCTGGCTCCCTTCGTCGTCCGTGGGTAGCTCGTTCCACTCGCCAATGGAAGTGGTCTCTTTGATTACCCAGAAGCACTCCCATTCCCTAGCCGTGGTCTGAGTGTATTCTCTAGGTAGGATTCCAGGGACTGTCCCAGATTTCAGGGTCCACGTCTGGGAGTCTTCCTCCATCTCTAGATTAAACCCTCCCGTTCGGTTTCCGTCTGAGTCGATGCGTTGGTATTCGAAGCTTGGCATAGATGTATGGTGCTAGGGGTTCAGTTCTTAAGAGGGATCAGGGCTTCTTCCTGGGCTTTGGTAAGCTTAAGGGGTGCGAAGCGCAGGAAGGTGGCGAAGCCGTTGCGGCCTAGGGAAATGATCCGGACATACCGGCCCCGATGCCGGGCTAGGGCGCCCCGGCGTTTGTCCGGCACCTTCATGATGACCGACTCCCCGATGCACCGCGCCTTGTAGGTATCGACCCGGGCTTCCATGCCCCGGTAGCGGTACCAATCCACCAGGGCGCCGACCACTGCTTTGGCCACTACGGCGTCCTTCTTGGAGCGGGCCTTTCGGTACCCTTCCAGGGCTAAAAACACGTCATCTTGGACGCTATCCCTGTAGAAAACTGAGGAATTAGAGGGTTTAGCGTCCATGTGGGTATAGTGTTAACAGTTGGTTGTTAAGTCAACCCGTAAACCCCGCCTCTGAGGCCTAAATCCTATTATAAAATGACGCTTTTGACCTTAATTGCTGGGGTTAACTCCCCGCGTTAGTATCTAAGGTCTATGCTCCAGTTCGCCCCGGGCTCGCGTGTGGTCATCCGTGATGAGGAATGGCTGGTAAGGCGTATCGACCCGTCCAGCGACGGAGGCCATCTGCTCACCTGCGACGGGGTGTCCGAACTGGTCAAAGGGCGTGAGGGATTGTTCCTCACGCAGATGGAAGGCGATATCCCGGTGCTCGACCCCAAGACCACCGAACTCGTTGCGGATGACAGCGATCGTTTCGATAAGTCATTCCTCTACCTCGAGGCGAAGCTGCGTCGCTCCACGCCTAACGACGACAAGATTCATCTCGGTAATCGTGCCGTGATGAAGGTGCTTCCGTACCAGCTGGACCCGGCGCTCCAAGCCCTTCGACAGCCCCGTCAGCGTATCCTCATCGCCGATGCCGTCGGTCTCGGCAAGACGCTCGAAGCGGGCATTCTTGCGACTGAACTCATTCAGCGAGGCCGAGGCCGTCGTATCCTGGTGATTACCCAGAAGAGCATGCTGACGCAGTTCCAGAAGGAGTTCTGGTCCCGCTTCACGATCCCGCTCGTCCGTCTCGATTCGCTCGGCCTGCAGCGCGTCCGAAACAACATCCCGAGCAACCATAACCCGTTCAATCACTACGACCGGACGATCATCTCGGTTGATACGCTGAAGACGAACCTCGAGTACCGTAACTACCTAGAGAACGCCTGGTGGGATATCATCATCATCGATGAGTGCCACAACGTCGCCGCGCGCGCCGGAGAAGACTCCCTTTCGAGCCGCGCGCGTCTCGCGCGCCTCCTCGCTCGTCGCTCCGATACGCTGATCCTTCTCTCGGCCACCCCGCACGACGGGTCAGCCCGCAGCTTCGCGTCCCTGATGTCCCTGCTCGATCCGACGGCCATCAGCGATCCGGAGGATTACACCCCGGAAGATTTCCGCGACAAGGGCCTCGTGGTCCGTCGTTTCAAGAAAGACATCAAGGATCAGGTGAAGGACGACTTCAAGGAGCGCATCACCCAGCAACATTCGCGCGCGGCCAGCCCACAGGAAGAGGCAGCCTTCGAGGCTTTGCTCGCAATCCCGTTTACCCAGGGCGGTGCTCACCACTCGGGCAAGAAGCAGGAGCTGCAGCGAATCGGCGTACAGAAAGGCCTGTTCTCCAGTCCCGCAGCTGCGATCATTTCAACCGAGCGCCGTCTGGCCAGTTTGGCGGCCGACGGAGAGCCCTCCGCCGACGTAGCCGCGGAAATCGCCGCCCTACATGTCTTCAAGGAGAAGCTGGTTGCGATCAAGCCGGAGCACTTCAGCCGCTATCAGCAGCTGGTTGAGTTGCTTAATTCCAAGGATTGGAAGTGGGACCATTCTCGCCCGGATGACCGCGTGGTCATCTTCTCCGAACGCCTCGATACCTTGCGCTGGCTTAAGGAAAATCTACCAGGCGCCGTGCGCATAGCACCTGAGAAGGTAGTCGTGCTCGATGGCAGCATGAGCGACACGGAGCAGCAGGAGATCGTCGATCGCTTCGGCCGTCAGGAAGATCCTATCCGCGTGCTGCTGTGTTCGGACGTCGCATCCGAGGGCCTTAACCTCCATTACTTCTGCCACCGGCTCATCCACTTCGATCTTCCGTGGTCGCTCATGGTATTCCAGCAGCGCAACGGCCGCGTCGACCGTTACGGCCAGAAGCATCAGCCCATCATTTCCTATCTCTACACCCAGACGAACGTCGAAAAGATCAAGGGCGACTTCCGTATCCTACAAATCCTTCAGGAGAAGGACGATCAGGCTGCCATCAACCTGGGTGACCCCGCCTCATTCCTGAATGTCCATGATCCCGAAAAGGAAGCCCAGAAAGTTGCCGAGGCTATGGCATCAGGCGCTGGTCCTGCGGCCTTCGGCAAGAAGATGGACGAGGCGCAGGCCAAATTAGAGTCAGGTGCGGCCGAGTCGGAAGGCGACGACTGGCTGCTCCAACTTTGCGGCTCGCCCGCAGCCACGCCCGCCCCCGCCGCTCCCGCGGCGCCTGATAGCCTCAATCACATTGTCGCCGCGAAGAGCCTTTTCGGATCTAACAGGGTGTCGCCCGATTATCACTTCGTGAAGACGGCGCTCAATCTGCTGAACTCCGAACCTGGCAAGAGCATCCAGTTTACGGCCGACGAATCCAGTGAGTCATTGAGCCTCACGGCCCCTCTCGACTTGAAGGATCGCCTGAGGTCCGTTCTCCCGCTAGAGGTTCGCGAGACTCAGGGACGTTACGAATTTAGCGCCCGACGTGATGCCGTCGAGGAAGCCATCGCTCGGGCCCGCCAGCAGCGCCAGGAAGAAGATACCTGGCCGGACCTGCATTACCTTTGGCCGCAACACCCGGTCATGGAATGGCTCTCGGATCGTGTGCTTGCCCACTTCGGTCGCCTCAAGGCCCCGGTCATCACTTCGTCCGTGCTTCCCGCCGGTACGCACGCGTACCTCGTCATGGGGCTTATCCCGAACAAGAAGGGTCAGCCGCTCTTGGTCGATTGGCAGGCGGTGGTATACGACGGTAAGGGCTATAAGCTCGAGCCGCTCATGGCCTTCCTTGAGAAAAACGGCCTTAAGGCCAGCTCCTTGCCGAATCCCGGTAGGGCTCCCGCGCTCGAGCCCCTGAAGGCCGCCCTCCCTGGTGCCATCGACGCGATGAGGGCCCATGTGATCGCTCAACAGTCGGACTTTAATTCCGACATGCAGGGCCGTCTCGCTGGCCACCTGGCCAATCTCAAGAAGCTGCAGGGCCGACAGGTCGACCAGCTGGAGTTACGTCTGAGCCAGAGCGGACAGGCCGAGGGCTACAAGTCCTCCGTCCGTGAGCGTAAGACCAGCCAGATCACCAAAGTCTTCGACGAGTACCGTCAATGGGTCGAAGACACCCTCACCATCGAGCCGAGCCCGTTCATCGAGGTGCTCGCCGTCGTCACCCGTCCCTGAACCTATTTCCATGTCCGTTGCCCAAGCATCCCAGAACTTCGTTGGCATCACCAACGAGAACGAGTTCTACGGCCATCAATACCTGGCCGAGGTCTTTGCCGGAGACATCCGCGAACTGATCGACCGCTGGCAGGCCTCAGCCGATGCCGCCCCCGCCGGAGACGAAGAAGCCAAGGTCACCCCATTTGTGAAGCTCCGCCGTCAGGGCACTCCATGGTTTGCTGAGCTCAATAAGCTCGGCCGCCTCCGTGACCCAGCCGAATGCATCCGTGCGCATCGCGAGTTGCACAAGCCCTTGCTCGAGGCCTTGGGCTACAAGCTTTCGGATGAGATGTTCGAGCCCATCGATCGCCATCCGATGCCGACCTGGCTCGTGCGTCGCGACGGACAAGGCAATCCGCGGCTCCTGGTCGTCCCTGCCTATAATCCCGGCCAGGAGGAAGAGAGCGTCCTCGACCAGAAGCTAAAGCCGGTTCACTTCGACGGACAGGAGGTCCCGCCGGCCTACCGTAATTACACGTGGCTGGAGATTCTGTCCGAGACCATCTTCGCCTCAGAGAAGCCGGCCCGTTACGTCCTCTTGGTCGGCCTGCGTGAATGGGTGCTGATCGACCGGATGAAGTGGCCGAACAACCGTCTGCTTCGTTTCGACTGGGCTGAAATCCTCGATCGTAAGGAAGACCTCACGCTCAAGGCGGCTGCAGCGCTCCTCCATTCGGACAGCATCGCTCCAGCTACCGGGTCCAGCCTCCTGGAAGGACTTGAAGAAAACGCCCACAAGCACGCCCATGGCGTCAGCTCAGACCTGAAATACGCCCTGCGCGAGGCCATCGAGATTCTTGGCAATGAGGCGGTTCGCCAGCTCCGCGAACAGGCTGCCTCGGACAAGAAGGGTTTCTATTCCGGCAAGGATGCGGTCGATCCCTCTGAGCTCAGCCTCGAGTGCGTGCGCCTGGTCTACCGGTTGATGTTCCTCTTCTACATCGAGGCCCGTCCGGAGCTGGGTTATGTCCCCATCCAGAAAAGCGATGTCTACTTCAAGGGTTACAGCTTGGAGATCTTGCGCGACATCGCGGAGAAGGCTCGTCTCGAGGGGGTACGTGAACGCGACGGCAAATACTTCGACGCTTCTTTGAAGGGACTGTTCAAGGCGGTCAGCGGAGGCTGCGGGCTTACCAATCAGCCGACCTTGACCCAGGGCACCGTCAAAGACGCTTTCGCCCTGGCGCCGCTCGACAGCAAACTCTTCGACCCCGAATCAACCCCGCTGCTCAACAAGGTCGTCTTCCCGAATCACGTCTGGCAGTCGGTGATCAAGCTGATGTCCCTGAGCCGCGGTAAGCGGAAGGGGCGCGTCAGTTACCAGCTTCTATCCATCAATCAGCTCGGTGAGGTCTATGAGGCCTTGCTCTCGTACCGCGGCTTCTTTGCGGATGAGGAACTCTACGAAGTTCAGCCCGACCCCAATACCAAGAAAGGACGCGGCGCGGTCGTTCGAGAAGAGGGCGAAGGCGACGATGAGTCAGATGATGAGGATACTGTCGAAGAGGGCGCAGGGCAGGGCGGTGGCACCAAGGACGTCATGGAGTCGGCCTGGTTCGTCCCGGCTAGCCGTATCAGCGAATACACCGAGAACGAACTCGTGTACGATACGAATGACGAAGGACGGAAGCAGGCCCGCAAGTATGCTAAGGGCACCTTCATCTACCGTCTCGCCGGTCGTGACCGCGAGAAGAGCGCGAGCTATTATACTCCGCAGGTGCTGACCCGCTGCCTGGTTAAGTACGCGCTCAAGGAGCTCCTCGTCGGCAAGACGGCGGATGACATCCTTAAGCTGACCATCTGTGAGCCCGCCATGGGTAGTGCGGCTTTCTTGAACGAAGCCGTTAATCAGCTAGCCGAGGCTTACCTTGAACGAAAGCAGCAGGAAGAAGAGAAACGAATCCCTCATGACCAGTATGCGTTTGAGTTGCAGAAGACGCGTATGTTCATCGCCGATCGTAATGTCTTCGGCGTCGACTTGAACCCCGTCGCGACCGAGCTCGCCGAGGTCAGTCTTTGGCTGAACGCCATCTACGGCGAGCAGCCTAAGCCAGGCGAAGCGCCTAAGCCTGCCCGTGTGCCTTGGTTTGGCTATCAGCTATTCGCCGGCAACAGCTTGGTTGGCGCGCGCCGTCAGGTTTACGACCAGAAGCTGCTCTCGTCGGGTAAGGGTGAGACCAAGTGGTATGAGACGGAGCCTCGCAGGCTCGATCCGATGAATCCCGCCCGCAAGGAGACCGAGATCTACCACTTCCTCCTGCCCGACGAAGGAATGGCCAACTACACCGATAAGGTCGCCAAGTCGCTGTATCCGGATGACTTCGCGCGCATCAAGGCCTGGCGGAAGGAATTCATCAAGCCGCTCGCACCGAGTGAGATCAAGCGCCTGAAGCAGCTCTCTGAGGCCATCGATAAGCTCTGGGCTGAACACACTCGGTTGATGAAGGAGGATCGTGAACGAACGGAGGACCCATTGGTGCTATGGCCTGAGACCGCCGCCGCGACGGAACTCCTATCCCGCGCGCAGAAGGAGCAGCTCCGTAAGAAGCACGTCCTCAATGAGGATGACGATATCGCTACCCCCTATCGCCGGCTCAAGCTGGTCATGGACTATTGGTGCGCCCTTTGGTTCTGGCCCATCACCCAAAGCGCCTCACTTCCTTCGCGCGACCAATGGTGGTTGGAAATCGGAGCCATCTTGGAAGGGAATATCGTCGACATCGCAATACAACCAGACCTCCCGGTCGCCTCGGAAGCTGCCGAGCCTGCCGATGATTTGGTATCACTCGTCGATAAGGCCAGCGATCTGCCTGGCCTGAAGGACAAGCTCGGACAACTTCGTATCAGCAGGCTTCGTAAGAACTTCCCAAACATACAGACAGTCGAAGCTTCGTATTCACGGCATCGATTCTTCCACTGGGAGCTGGCATTTGCCGATATCTTCGGGAGCCAGGGAGGGTTCGATCTAGTGCTTGGGAATCCGCCGTGGCTCCCGGTAGAATGGAATGAGTCCGGGGTTTTGGGTGAATGGAACCCGCTTTTCGCTATCAGAGATTTAAGCTCCACCGAAATGGCAAGGAATAGGAACAATTCATTCCAAGCTGCGCCGGGCCTTCTGTCTGCCTGGACCGATGAGCTGGAGGCTACTGAATCGCTACAAGTATTCCTTACCAGTCCTTCTAACTATGAGCCACTCGCTGGCGTTAGGGCTAACTTGTACAAATGTTTTTTACCCCTTAGCTGGGGAATTTGCTCGAAAGAGGGAGTCGCTGGATACCTGCATCCCGAAGGCGCATATGATGACCCTAGCGGTGGAAGGTTACGATCTTTGCTATATCCTAGGCTTCGGCGGCACTTTCAGTTCATTAATGAAACAAAGCTATTTTCCGACGTAGGCAATCAAGCTAGGTATAGCATTAACATATACGGGCCCATTTCGGCAGTAGTCTCTTTTGATAGTATTTCCAATTTGTTCACGCCTAAGACTATTGATGATTCCTACTTACACGATGGCAGCGGTTATGTGGGAGGGTACAAGACGGAGTCGGACAAATGGAATACGGCAGGGCATGCCGGCAGAATAATTCATGTGAACGAGGAGCGCCTCGGAATATTTGCAAACCTCATTGATGGTGCAGACGTGCCACCTCTGAAGGCACGTCTACCGGCTATGCATGCAGAGGGTCTTACTTCAGTTCTCACCAAGATTGCGCAGCATCCACGACGTTTGGCTGACGTTGGTAATCTGTATTATTCAACGAATATGTTCGGCGAAACGTCAGCTCAGGATGAAGGGGTGATTCATAGAAACGAAGATCGCACAGCTCCGTTCCCCGAAACAGTCGATGGGCTTATCTTGTCAGGTCCACATTTCGGCTTGGCAAACCCGGTAAATCAAACTCCCAAGCCAGTCTGTTCAACCCATCGTGCATATTTGAAGGTTAATCTGGAGGATATTAGCGAGAATTACATTCCACGAACGAATTACATGCCAGCAGGAGACCAGGGGAAGTTTCTTGCGGCAGTGCCAAAAATCGTCTGGGCCGATTTCGCGAACACGGAACCCAGGTTATTTACCGATTTTTATAGGGTAATAAACCGTGAAATGATAAGCCCTGTGTTGGAGAGAACCCTTGTATCGGCATTGATCCCGCCCGGCCCTTCCTGGATTCACACAAATATAGGGCATGCATTTTATGATGCTGACGAGCTCATCGGATTCCTTGCTTGGACCCATGCCTTGCCTCTGGATTTCAGGGTTAAAGTGACTGGCTCAGGTCATGCTAACAAATCCTTACTGGATCAATTGCCCATCGGTATAGGCGTGAACAGCGAGATTGCTGTTAGGGCTCTATCCCTAAACTGCGTTACGGCACATTATAAGGAAATATGGCGAAAGTGCTATCGAGGCGACTTCCGTTTTTGTAGCTGGTCGCAACCCACAAATTCCAGGGTCCGCATGAACTTCTTTGCCGACCTTAACGATGATTGGAAGGCCGGCTTCTCTCTTAGGACTGACTACGAGCGCAGGCTTGCCTTGGTAGAACTTGATGTACTTGTCGCGATGGAGCTGAACTTAACATTACAAGAGCTCCAACTGGTATATCGCGTTCAGTTCCCTGTCATGAAGCAGTACGAGCGCCATACTTGGTATGATAGTGGAGGAAAAATAATTTTCACAAACAGCAAGGGTCTTGTTGGTGTAGGTCTCCCACGTAAGAAGAAGCGTTCGGACGCGGAGATTAAGGTTTCATTCCCACATGGATCTAGCCGTGAGGTTGAAGGTTGGGACGAGGTGCGAAAGCTTCAAGATGACGGCAAGCTACCGGATGGCTCAGTCGTTTTTACGACTGTCATGGACGACACTCAGCCTGGTGGCCCTGTGCGGCGTGAGCGGAAATACGTCGCGCCGTTTGCCTTGGCGAATCGCGAGGAGGACTACCGTATCGCCTGGGAGTTCTTTGAGCGGAAGAAGGCCGCGGAGGCCAAAGCCTGATCGCCATGTTGCCCTCTCTTCTAGCCCACGAGATCCGAACCGGACTCCGTCACTTCCTGGTGACAGGCTTCGAGCCGTCCGATGCTCGCTTCGCCGGCCTGGTCTCCCGTTTCGCCGAAGACGAGTCCCGCTGGATGAAGGGGCCGTTCGTGCAGATCGGGCTCCCATTTCGACAGGGCTCGAAGGGCAGGGACTTCTTTTCCGCCTTCAAGACCAAGTACCCCGGGTTCGTGCACCAGGAGAATGCCTGGGAGCGTCTCTCGGCCTTGGGCTCGCCCAAGAGTACGCTGATTGCGACAGGTACGGGCAGCGGTAAGACCGAGGGCTTCCTTTATCCAGTCCTCGATCATTGCGCCCGTGAAGCTTCCGCGGGTAAGCGCGGCATCAAGGCGCTGGTAATCTATCCGATGAACGCCCTGGCTTCCGACCAGGCGCGTCGTATCGCCAGCACGATCGCGGGGACTGAGGCCTTTAAGCATCTCCGCGTCGGCCTCTACGTCGGGGGTAAGGCTGGGCGAGGGCAGATGACGATGACCCCCACGGAGGTCATCACGGATCGCAATACCCTGCGTGCCGAGCCACCAGATATCCTGCTGACCAACTACAAGATGTTGGATTACCTTCTGATCCGTCCGAAGGACCGGAAGCTTTGGGAGAAGAATGAGGCAGACACGCTCAAGTACGTAGTAGTTGATGAGCTGCATACCTTCGACGGCGCCCAGGGTACGGACTTGGCCATCCTCCTTCGTCGACTCAAGGCCCGCCTGAGGTCGCCGGCCGGATCGGTCGTGAACGTAGGTACTTCTGCCACCTTGGGCGGCGGCACCGATACGGCCCCCCTCCGGGAGTACGCCCGCCAGGTGTTCGGCACGGAGTTTGGTCCCGACTCCGTGGTCACCGAGAATCGCCTCACGGAGGCGGAGTTCCTCGGCAACCTGCCTATCGACTTTGTCCTATACCCGTCGCCGGGTTTTGTCGAATCGCTCGAGCCAGAAAAGTATGCCGGCGCCGACAAGGCTCTCGCGGCTTGGTTCACGTCCTTCTTTCCTGGTGAAGCCGCGCCAGCCGACGTCAATGACCCCGCTTGGCGGGTTCGTCTGGGCGACCTGCTAAAGCGACACCTTCTTTTCATCAACCTGCTCAAGCTCCTCAAGGGAAAGGTAGTCTCGCTCGAAGACCTGCAGGTCCAGATGCAAGGTCCTCTTCCCGAGGCGCTGCGTCCGCATACGGCCAAGGTCTTAGATGCCTTGCTTGCCCTGGTCGGCTGGGCGCGGAGCGGCACGTCCGGCCAGCCATTCGTGAACCTCCGAGTCCAGCTTTGGCTCAGGGAGCTTCGCCGCATGGTAGCTTCCGTGGAAGCCAAGCCAGAGGAAATCCGACTGCGCGCTTCCAGCGATATTCCCGCTGACGGAGCCAAGATCCATCTGCCTCTCGTGCAGTGCCCGGACTGTCATTCGACGGCTTGGCTTAGTAAGACGACTCAGGGTAAGAGCGCGGTATCCGCTGAGCTCGACTCAATCTATAACTCTTGGTTCGGAGCCCATCCCGAAGTCCTACGGCTTTATCACCCCGGCGCCTTGCGTCGCCCCCGATGCGATGGCTATGAGCAGCACCTATGCGTGCGCTGCGGGTCCCTGCAGAGCGAAGACAAACAGTGCTCCGGGTGCGGCAATAAGGAGCTCGCTCCTGTGTTCCGCGTCACGGCGACTTACGTCAAAAGTTTCCAGAACGGCAACCAGGTGCTCAAGCACGATAAGACCTGCCCCGCTTGCGGAACCGACAACGATCCGATCCTGCTGGGTGTGCGTAACGCCACGATGGGCGCTGTCGCGGTCGAGCAGTCTTGGGCTAGTCCGTATAACGACGACAAGAAGCTCATCGCTTTCTCCGACTCCGTGCAGGATGCCGCCCACCGCGCAGGCTTCTTCTCGGCTCGTACTTACCTGAACACTGTCCGCATCGGGCTGACAAAGGTCATCGATAGCTTCGACCAAGACCAGATTCCGTTCACCGAATTCTTGGATCGAGTGAGGGGGGCATGGGGAGACCCGTCATTTTCGCTGCACATGGATGCCGAACGATTCGTGTCGGAGTTCATCGGGCCTAACATGACCTGGCAGCGAGACTGGGCCGAAGAGCTGCTCGAAAAGGGCAGGCTGCCAGGTAACAGCCGTCTGCCTGAGCGCGTCGCGAAGCGCCTCCGCTGGCAGGCGTTTGCGGAGTTCACCTATATCGGACGTAGGGGGAGAAACCTAGAGACGCTGGGTAAGGCCGTCCTGGCCCCCGACCCGGCGACCATCGAATCCGTGGCTGCACGGCTATTGCCCATCCTGAAGGAGCAGTACGGCCTGCGCCACCTGGAGGCCTCCCGGGTATTCCAATGGGTCTGGGGGGTCGTCACTCAGATGAAGCTCCGCGGCGGCGTAGCCGACCCGGAGATGGAGACGTACTTGCGCGACGGGCGATTCAAGGGTTTCTATTTCGCGCCCATGCGCAGGGAGTGGCTGCCTGCGATGGGCCTTCGCACCTCTCACCCGCGCTTCTTGGTCGATGGTGAATTGGTCGACCATGATCGGATTGGACCACGGGGCAATGCCCGTAGCTTCTACGAAAGCTGGACCTTACAACTGCTGTCCGACGGAGGACTGCTGGCCAAGGGGGCGGAGATTGAGATTTGCCGACATGCGTTGAACGTCCTGGCTGAGTCCGGGCTCGTCGTGAAAGTAGACGCCTCGGGCGTCCAATCTTACGGTCTTAATCCCGACAAGCTGATCCTGAGCAAGGCGCCTACGCGAATCGTATCTAGCCAAGGACGACGTGCCATGGTCGTGCCCGGTTCCGTCGCCGACCGTCTGCTGGGAATGCCCTGCATGCAGGCGATGTCGGAAACCTATGCCATCCGTAGTGACGATGCGCATTGGTTGGCCGCCCAGTTTGGCCGAGCCGATCTCCGGCGTGTCTATTCCGCTGAGCACACAGGCCTCCTGGATCGTGAGCAGCGAGAGGCGCTCGAGGGCCGTTTCAAGGAAAGGAGCCCTAAGCCTTGGTACGAAAACCTGCTGTCCGCCACGCCGACCCTCGAGATGGGCGTCGATATCGGCGACCTGTCCTCGGTGATGCTCTGTTCCGTGCCGCCTAATCAGGCGAGCTATCTTCAGCGCGTAGGTCGTGCCGGTCGCGTCGATGGCAATGCCTTCGCTTCGACGCTCGCCGATGGCGCCAGTCCGCACGACCTCTACTTCTTCGAAGACACGATGGAGATGCTGGCCGGCGAGGTTGCTTCGCCGGGCATCTTCCTGAAGGCGCCGGAAGTGCTCCGGCGTCAGCTCTTCGCCTTCTGCCTCGATGACTGGGTGGGCACGGGCATCCCAGATGATGCCCTGCCTGATAAGACCAAGGAAGCTCTCGACGCTCGCGATGCGGCCGACCAGGCGAAGTTTCCTTTCACTTTCCTTACTCACGTACAGGCGCGTGAAGTCGCCCTCCTGGATGGTTTCAAGGCCCTGTTACTGCCCGATCTCGATCCGCGAGTCGAAGAACGCCTGAAGGCCTTCATGATGGGGACGGATCAGGAGGACTCCCTCAAGATCCGCCTGACCAAGCTCCTCGACGAGCTTTCCAAGGAACGTAAGTCCCACAAGGAACGCGCCGACCTCATTGCCAAGAAGCTCAAGGAACTGGCGGCCAAGCCGCAGGATGAGGCTACCGTCAACGAACAGGACAATCTGGAGCGGGAGCGACAGAAGGCCCTAGAGCTCGCCAAGGAGATCAACCAGCGCGACCTGCTCAACGCGATGACCGATGCCGGCCTCATCCCGAACTATGCCTTCCCCGAGGCTGGCATTGAGCTGAAGTCGCTGCTCTGGCGTAAGCGTGGGGTGGATGATCCTGCCGGAGCACGCAATGTCGTCAGCCTGCCGGCCCAGCGATACGAACGCCCGGCGAATTCGGCCCTCTCTGAGTTCGCGCCCGAGAACGTGTTCTACGCGAACCAGCGCAAGGTGGAGATCGACCAGATCAACCTGCAGCTCTCCAGCGTGGAGTCCTGGCGTCTCTGTCCGACCTGCCAGCACATGAATAACGAGACGGTCATGCCGGACACGTCCGGCGTCTGCCCGTCATGCGGAGACCCTATGTGGGCCAATGTCTCGCAGGTCCGCGACTTGGTGCGCTTCCGCCAAGCCATCGCGACCAGCGATGACACCAAGGTCCGCATCGATGACAGCGACGATGACCGCGAACCTAAGTTCTACGTCCGTCAGCTCATCACCGACTTCAAGCCGGTAGATGTCGAACTGGCTTATAAGGTCGCCTCGACGGAAACCCCGTTCGGCTTCGAATTCGTCAAAAAGGTGATCTTCCGTGACGTGAACTTCGGCGAAGCCGGTCGAGGCACCGAAGCCTACTCCGTGGCTGGTATCGAGCGTGCTCGCCCTGGATTTTCCCTTTGTCGCCACTGTGGCAAGGTTCAGCCCGACTTTGAGCCTGACCCGCAGCACAGCTTCGACTGCCCGCATAAGGATGCGCCTGCCGAGCAGACGATGATCCGATACCTGTACCTGTATCGTGAGTTCAGCTCGGAGGCGTTGCGCATTCTCGTTCCCTATACCCGCTCGGGCGTCGACGAGACCTCCGTGGAGTCGTTCATGGCCGCGCTCCGCGTCGGCTTGAAGCAGCGCTTCGGCGGCAAGGTCGACCACCTGCGCCTGATGACTCAGGAGGAGAAGCCGCGCGACGGCGGAGCCGCCCGGCATTATGTAGTCCTGTATGACTCCGTGCCTGGCGGCACGGGATACCTCCGTGAGCTGCTCGCTGACAAGGCCAAGACTCTGGTAGATGTGATAAAGCTGGCGCTGGAGAAGCTCCGCACCTGCGCCTGTAATGCCGACCCCGAAAAGGACGGCTGCTACCGTTGCGTCTACCAGCATCGCCTAGGCAAGGCGATGAACCGGATTTCGCGTAACCGTGCGCGGGACATCCTGGAGAGCCTGTCGGTGAGCTTGGATTCCCTCGTCGAGGTCAAGTCGGTCACGGACATCTACGTGAATCCGAACTTCGATTCGGAACTCGAAGCCAGGTTCATCGAGGGCCTACGCCGTCTCGGCGGCAAGGAAGGCCTGCCTCGCGTCGAGCTCGTCCAGGAAATCGTCCGCGGGAAGAGCGGCTACCTCATCATCGTCGGCGACCATAAGTATTGGATCGAGCCTCAGGCTGAACTGGGCCCGTCGGATGGAGTGAAGCAGCCGTGCAAGCCCGACTTCCTGATCCGACCTGTCGCCAGCGGCGGCAAGCGTCGCCCGATCGCCGTGTTCTGCGATGGCTGGACCTTCCACAAGGATATCGCCCGTATCGATGCGCAGAAGCGGAACGCCATCGTGGCGAGCGGCGCCTTCTGGACCTATTCCGTCACCTGGGAGGACGTGAAGGCAGCCATGGATGAGAAGACCGACAACGAGCTTTCGAGCGGACTGCCTGCGGAGGCCTATGTCCCTGCCATTAGGCAGCAGCCCACGATCAGCGCGATGGAGTATAAGTCTTGGGACGCGCGTAATGCCATGGCATCGCTCATCCGTTGGCTGGGTGCGGCGACAGGAGAAGGTATCGACCCGCAGGTGATTCGTCAGGCAAAGCATGCCTACTTCCTTAGCGCGGGCGTCATCCCTCATCCACAGGACCCCGCTCAGGAAGACCGACGAGCCAGTCTCCGCTCATTCTGGGGCAAGGTGACAGATCTGCCGTGCCCCATCCCTGCCGCTAATTCCACTCCGGCGGGTAATGTGGATGCCTCGGCGTTCAAGCTTCGCTACCATTGGCCTCGGGCTCTGCTCGACGGCAACGGCCAGCTCTATGCTAGCCCCGGGTTCCTCATCCTCGATCGAGCCGCCGTCGCTGAGGAGAAGGAATACCACCTAGCATGGCGCAGGTGGCTTCGCCTATTTAATCTCTTCCAGACTCTCCCTGGCGTCTACCTAGCCACGGCTGACGGGCTGGAGGCCGGGGATTACCAATCCATCCGTGGACTACCCAAGGCAACTTCCGTCGCCAGTAATCAAGGGACGCCGGGTGGTTCTGTTTGGGATGAAGTCCTCACTCTGGCGCTTTCCGACCTGCACGAAGATATCCGGAGCCTGCGAAGCTTGGGTGCCCCGGCACCTGATGAGGTGGGCTATGAGCTGTCAGAGTCCGACAAGGTCGTCGCCGAAGCTGAACTGGCATGGCCTACCAAAAAAGTCGCGCTGCTTCTCTCTGAAGAAGAGGCCGGGCCCGCATTCCGCAAACAAGGCTGGTCTGTCGTCGCAGCCAGCGATGGCTGGCCTGCCAAGATAGCCAATCTCCTCAAATAACTTACCAAAATCATGAGCATTAAGATCAAAGTGGCCTTGGCCCAGGACTTCCTGGCGAACATGGCCAAAATTCCCTCGGGCGTACAATCGAAGATCCTCAAGTGGGCTCTCGCGTTCCAGTCCGACCCCACGGCTACGGGAATCAACTATGAGAAGATAAAGCAGGCCAGGGACAAGAACCTGCGTTCCGTCCGCATCGACCAAGACTGGCGAGGTATCGTGTTTAAGCCCGACAAAGGCGACGTCTACGTGCTGATGTACGTGGACAAGCACGATGACGCCTATCGTTGGGCCGAGAACAAGCGCATCGCCGTCAATCCCGTGACGGGCGCGATGCAGGTCTTCGCCACCGAGAACATCATCGAGCCGGCGCTCCAGTTGGCACGTCAGCAAGACGTCCCTGAATTCAGCACGGCTGCCGTCCCGGCCAAGGATACTCCGAAGGAAGTCGAGTTGCCCTATGCGAACCTGACAGACATGGAGCTCCTGAGCCTCGGGGTCCCGGAAGAAGTGATCAAGCAGGTGAAGACGGTCGGCAGCGAAGCCGAGCTGGACGCTTTGCAGCCGTTTCTTCCCGTAGAAGCTTACGAAGGCCTCTTCCTGGTATTAGCCGG
>JACCDI011836388.1_pt1 | contig 16836 bp, 9 predicted proteins | sample 7442791 | NCBI WGS metagenome assembly JACCDI01 (sample SAMN15323434, study PRJNA562643) | freshwater metagenome | isolation source: river surface water | place: USA:Blue River Watershed | collected 2017-08-15 | reverse complement strand
GCCAAATGGGCAAAAGCCCATTTGGTGGCCTGACCCCGCGGCAGCTACGCTGCCACGGGGAACCGTAGGTTCCCCTGAAGCAGCGCGGGTTCGATTCCCGCTGGATGCATATTCCCGCTCATCAACAAAGAATGCCATGTATTCTGTGTTGTATATAAACCTTTTCCATTTCTATTTGAATAACTATCGCAAGAATGCCCCTGGTTGCCATAGCCCCTACATCTGGTCTCGGTAATCAACTCTTCATGGTTGCGGCAATGTTGGGATATGCTGAACGCCATGGACATACCCCCGTATTTTGGGAGGAACCGTGTAAGTCATGGGAACACAAGGGCTCACAATTTCGTATCAAGGCAATGTTTCCGCATATCCGAGTTCTAACAGATGCCGAGAGAGCGCAGCCCTGGACAATTGTCCGTGAACATCCTCAGCGTGTATTTACCTATGAACCCCTTCCTGCACTGCACGGAAATGTCAAACTAGAGGGATACTTTCAGTCGGATTTCTACGGTCCGTCCATGTTCCCAACACCTCCCTCCCCCCCCTCCTTAACGGCTGCGCTCATACCGCACAACTGGGTAAATACCTTCTTTTTGCATGTTCGCCGCGGGGATTTTTTACATCCAGCGAATGCCCATCATGCCGTGGATTTGACGGCCTATTGGCGCCAGTGTTTGGCCGCCATGGATCCCACCTGGACCTGTTTCGTAGTTTCGGATGATATGGAGTGGTGTCAGCGGGAGCTTGTAGGGGTTGTGGAGCGTGTGGGCTGGAAGGGCGAGTGGCTCTGGTGTCCTGCAGAATGTTCGGATGTGGAGACTTTTTTCTGGATGCGCGCCTGTGGTAAGGGGGGCATATGTGCCAATTCCACATTTTCCTGGTGGGCAGCATGGTATATTCAGCGCCGTGTTGGAAATGCTGCTAAACTCTATAAGCCTCGGACATGGCTAACGAATTCCACGCTCCCTACATCTCACCTCTATCCCTCCTGGGCTAAACAAATATGAGCGGGCATATGTAAAAAGGCAATGCGATTCTTGTTCTTTGTTGGAATTGTTGGAGTTTCTGGGTTTGCTGGCGGCTTTGCAGAAGATACCGAAGAACCCTATGAATATGTTGCTGAGTTGGATCCACAACATGTAAGCCGTGTGTTGGCGGCCCGCAATGTAACGGAAGCCCGGAAATTAGGAGGCGTATTTGGGCTCTGTGCTATGGATGTCCACATTCCCAACACAGGTGCCCTAGTCTGCGATCCGCCGGATAGACTTCCCCAAATTTGTACATTGGTCTGCAAAAAAGGGTATTACAGTGCTGGACAACACAGGGATATTGCATGTGCGGATGCCATGTGTGAGGGACAATGTGTAGTGCAAAAATACGAATGTAAAGGGGCAGAAATCAAGTTTGCAACACGGCCCTGTGAATATATGCGATATACAACATGTGAAGAAACTGCTTCCAGTATGTGTATAGAAACTGTGAATGATTTGTGCACATACAGTTACTATGAAGATGTATCACGACCTTGTTGCAATATTACACAGGTGGCACCACCCGAGGGATGTTGGACTAGTGGATGTACAGGATCCTGTGAATCCGGCGGGGGAGTCTTTCATTATTTCAGTTCAGGATGTGGGGATATATGTCCTCCTTGGCGGGATCCCGAAACACCTCAATTTGCCTGTGCACCCTGTACTCCACCCACATCCTATCCTCCCAATACGGTTATTGACAGTAATGCAGATGGAGTGGACCCACCATCCCAAATTACTGTGAGTTGTGCAACAGGTTATTGGGGAACTCCTGTGCAATCCTATTGTATGACAACGGATGGTTCCTTTTATCCGCCCGTAACCGAGATTCGGTGTGAGGCATGTTCAGCACCTCCTGTACTAGAGGGAGATCGCTTTGCAACACGGCAGGTGGATGAAGGTTCCGTGGAATTTTACTGTCTGCCTGGATTTATGGGAGAGACGACTTTTAGTTCTTGCATTAAAGAAACGGGTATGTGGTCTTTTGTGGAGCCACCGTATTGTGATGTGGCACCAACACTGTCCATTACTCCCTCGGCAACTCCTGTTGTAAGTCTGGAGGGTTTGGAGAGTTTGGAGAATATTGCTGTTGAAGATCCGAGTGCAACCCCGACACATACCTCAACTCCTACAGTTACCGCAACCCCAACACCAAGTGCCTCCAAATCCCCGCGACCTCCGAAAGTCAAGGGATCTCGTGCTCCAACCCAGCCACCGAAGCTGCGGCCAAGGATTTAGGGCCCCTGTATCCAAAGATCCCCGTAAGGTTTGAGTTTTCCTAGCGATGTGCCCTCACTGAGTGTATATCCCAGGGGCAGAATGTAGGAAATCCAGGCAGGCAGAGTGGCCCAGGTTACAGCCTGTGTGCCACCCCAACATCCGCCGCCGGTGGGCGGAGGCAAAATGCGCTGAAATGTCGGGGAATCCCATGCGGATGCCGGATCCGCCCGTGGTCTTGCCGAGCATGTTGTAGCAAATGTATTCGGTGGTGGTGCTCGGTCAATGGCGTACACTGTTTGACCTGTTTGGCAGCCCTGGCCTTCCCACAAAGTTGGATAAATGCGATACAAGTTTGTGGACATTGCGGATATCTACGAAAAAAGAGAGAATTGATTATTGGGCTTACGCGGCAGCTGCATTAAGCAGCATCAAACTCTTCGCGTTCTGTGTTGGGAAATGTTGGATGCAAGAGCCTCCTTAAATGTCCAGAGTCTGTGGAGAACCTGGGCACACTGATCATAGTCATCCGATTCCTGTTCATACAACTCATTACAGCATTCAATGTATTCTAGAATGAGTTCATTTAGGATTGGTTTTGCATACGAGAAATCCCTGTAAAATGTTTCGGGATCATAGCGATTTTGGACAATTGCTGTAACAAGATCGGTAATTTCTTTACCACTCATATTGGAAATGGAGCGGCATTTAGTAAGATGGATAAAGGGCATGATTGAATAGGAAGGAAACTGGAACTGGCACAAGTTCCGGAATGGTTCGGGAAAGTGTTTCATTTTTTTCGCGTCTACGATACAGTTTTTGATGTTCATCTGCGCAGTCAAAGTCACAGAAGTTGGTAAATGCATCCTCTTCAGTTGGGTCAAACATTCGTTTGCAGTGCAGACAACGAAATACTTTTGGCAGAGGAGGTGGCAATACTAAAAGAATTGTCTGTTTCTTAGGATTGGCCTGTTGGGACTGCTGGGGCTGTTGGGGCTGCTGGGGCTGCTGGGGCTGTTGGGATGACTGTGACTGCATGAGAACAGAAGCATATGTTTTGGCACTGTTAGACATATTGAAGAAAGTAAGAAAGAATGAAAGGAACTAAGAGACTACGAAACCTGGAACCGACTTCTCGGCACATTCTGGGAAATGCGTAATCAATTTTTTTATTTCGTAGGATTTGCACAGACCAGCGGTCCGTTTTTGGCGTCAGGATGGTAGCGATCTAGTTTGGTGGAATTGAAAAAGATACGACCTGAGCGATTCCATGCAGCATCATCATCAGCTTCGCGACATCCGGCACGCCCTGTCACGCTTAGAACCCTTGCAGGCTGTGCGTAGGCCAGATCTGCCGGTTGATTCGGCAGCACATTGGTCTGATCGGCAACGAGTTGATTGGGCTGTGGTTGATACCGCAATTCCTTACACTTGGTTAGACGCTCATTAAGGCGTAGCAAATCGGCTTCACGATCTACTTCGGCGGCCCAAACACTGTAGGGAGCACCGAGACCTGCAGCACCACCAGGAGGAACGGGAGCGGGTAACTTGGATGCCTCGGGTCGCATAAATTCCACGGGACCCTGCAGGGCCGTCGGAATTGGCAGGGGCTTGTCGCCCTCTAGAACCCCTGCAGGCAAACTATCTGCAGGAGATTCTGTGTAATACTGTCGGCACACCTGAACTGCCTGACGAGGATCAAGGACTTGTGGGGTTTGGGGTGTATTCGGGTCCGGTAAAATGGATTTTACAACTCGTGTTGGATCCCAGGTTCCGGAACTAATGCAATAGGGTGGGAAAGCATCCGCAAAAGTTTTGAGATTCGTAGCAAACTGCTGATCCAGGGAGGACATTCTATTCATATACCATAAAATGCAAAAAATTGAAGTGGTTCTCCTCAAAGTATGTCTGCATAGTCCCGCAATTCCTACATATTCCTCCTCCATGCCTCCCTCCTTTCTGTGTCCCAATTGCCACCTTTCGTTCCAGGCTCCCTGGTGCAAACAAGGAAAGTCCTGTCATTTCTGTACAAAATATCTTCCTATGCGCGACACATATGAAGATATTCTAAAAGATACCTGCCAATCGTATTTGTGGTCCGGTTGGACTGATCTAGAAGCCTACTATTCCCAACATATCGCCTATATCTTTGGCTGGTGCGCTCATTGGCACATCCGCCGATCCGCAGAAGCGGAAAAGATAGAGCAGGAATTGTTAGAACAGCGGAACTGGACACGGGAGTATTGGCATTAGGCATTGCCAATGCCTGTGGTGGAAGATCCACCAACGATAACAGATGCACTGACACCAGTTGTCTTCCATGTCTGGAGTGACTTAACATCATTAAGTTTATTTTTTGTACCCTCTTTAATTCGCAACATAAAAGAGTCCCATTTCCCTAAATACACTCCACGAAGTGCAAGTGTCGGAGTTTGGATATCTGTATCAAAGGATGTAGGCACCGGATCAGTTGTTGAAAGCGAGGGAATGCGTGCAACCCAGGTATTATAGGATGTATTATATTCATTGATCAAAGCCTTAATCATTGCAGTTGTTTGATCTCCTGTAGTACGAATAATGGAACTGAGTGTATCACCTGTTTGTAAAGTTAACGGATTTGATTTCAAGCTTCCAGTAGATGTAATATATTTCTCACAAAGAGTCACAGCAGCTTGCATATCCGATGTAAATTCAGTGGATCGCAGATATTTTCGGACTGGCAAATAAGTATCCACATAATATGCTTTCATGTAATCTACCGCAGCAGATGCTGTATTTCCAGTATAACTAACAGTAGGTGAAAGAGTTGTTGTTGAATACAGAGAATCTTGTGCAAATCCTCCATATGAGTTCATATACTCATACAATTCCTGAACGGTCACAGTGCTCGGTAAAATTCCAGAGGTCAACGGAGATGTGTAGGGATATGTGATCTTCATGGCATCTGACAAGGAGTTATACAATGTATCATATTCCCCAATAAATGTCTCCAACTGGGATTTCAAAAAGGTTCGTAAGGTGTTGAAGAGTCCAGTATCACCGTTATAGGTTGAACAATTTCCAGCGAGAGCATTTATGTCGGTGGAGCTTGGCAAGGATGAAGTTGTTGGGATAGCAAGTGTTTGCATCGTTTCTAAATCTGTGCTACCATTGTTAGGAATACTGGGTGAAGTAGAGGGAAGTGTTGGGAGCACAGCATATTGTTGAATCATAGAATTGCCCTGAAACTGTACATATCTATTATATAACTTGCCATATGCTGTTAGAGTATCTATTTGATTTTGTCGCAAAATCGTGAATAAATTTACAATTTGTTGTGCATATTTGGAAGTGTAAGGAGCCACATCTGATGCGGAGGAAAGTGCTTGAATTTCCATCTCATCCGTGGAACTGCTGGGCGCTAAAGAAGGTGCTAAAGCTGACGATGAAACAGCAGCATACATAGGTGCATAGGCTGGATTTGTTGAAAAATCACTAGGAATGCATTGAGAAAGGGATGCATACATATCCCGATATGTAGAAAGATTTGCGAGTGCTGGTCGCCTCACTACTGCCGCAATGTTATCTAGTGCTGTTTTGTATTTTTGATATAGTTGCATAATAAGTCCATATTCCGATGAAAAAGTAGGGGTTTTGAATACTCCACTATACATAATGTTTTTTATATTAGTCACATTGCCACTGCTCATATCTAATCTATAATAAACATATGTTGGATATGGTTCAGATAATAATATATATCTCTGACCCGAAGGATTGGATGCAATTTGAGTCCAAGAGTCGCTTTCTTTGTTTTTTCCATACAGTGTAAATGTGCAAGTAGTGTTTGTCCGACATGTGGAGATAAATGAAATACCCGAAACTGTTGCATATTTTGGAAACTGAATAATAACATCACCACCAGGCGTTGATCCCGTTGAATTAAATGTACTTGTTATTCCATCACTATTTAACCAGGCAGATGTACTAGATGTTGAAACAATAAATGTAAGACCATTAGATGTGAACGAGGACTTAATTATATTGTATGAAGCTGAGGAAATTGTAGTGAAGGAAGATGGTGCAGTGTATAAATTAGCATTTGCTCCAGATCCGTATAATTCATATCCTGACATGTGAGAAATGCCGGTAGCATCTGTGCTTGCAATCATATATCTCACAATGCCACCACCTGATAAATCTATAGATTGTGAAATGCCTGAAGAATCAATATAACTGATATCTCGTGATATATCCGAATCGGATAAATAAACAGTTGGTTCATAACTTATTGTTCTGGCAGCTGCTGCAGCATTTCTTGCACTTTTATAAGTTGTTGAAATATAATTATTTACAAACAAACGCAACTCTTCCAAATATACTGGCCATAATGCGCCTGATGTAGCTGTTAAATACTTTGTTTGTATTGACTCTAATGTAGCGGCAGATGTTGATTCTGTAATTTGATCTGCGGCAACAGAGGTATTTTTGACATTTCCATACTTATTTACAATTTTATTTAGAATATCACGACGACCTGCAAGAATATCAGCAGTTGTATAATTTCCAGCATTTGTATAAATGGATTGACGAAGAGAAATGGTTGATGGCTCAAGTTCTGCATCAGTAAGAAACCGTCTAGCAGAGGAATAAGTTGTCTTGAATTGCTCAGATTGCAATATAGCTTCTAACTTTTCATTGGCATTTTTATATAAGTTGTATATTGCAATCAATTGATCTTGCTTTGTTGGCGAATAAATACAATCATCAAACAATTTCCATTCAGTAACAGTTGATGCTGAAGTAGATGGATTAGTAGCAGTAATAAAAAGTCTATAATAACTATATGGACCTTTTCTGGAAAATGTTTTCGTATATTCAAGAATGGAATTGGATGAAACAGATTCAATATCCGTCCATTCTGTTCCAGTAAGACTCCCCTGTAATTTGAAATCACTTATTGTCTGAACTCCTGATCCATATGAATATCCTCTCACACTATATCCGCGAATATATTTAGCAGTCGGTAGACTTATTTGTATCCAATCTGGACTTTCAACCGATGCCGAAGAAGCATTAGATAACCATGAACTAAAATCGGAGCCATCTACGGCTTGGTATGGATATTTATTACCATATGTGCCTGAATAAGATGAGGATGCACTCACTGCAAAAGTTCCATTTTTGAGTACATCCTCCTGGTTAGACAATATCACAGATGATGCTGAAAATCTAGGTAATAAATTTACATTGAATGTGTATTGTTTGACTAAAAATAGGCCTGAATCTGCATCAATATAGTTAGTCAATGATGTATCATCTAAATCCAAATCTGTGGGAATGGTTATACTTTTACTTGTTAAAGATTGTTTGGTGGCTGCATAAGTAGTTTGAATGGAAGTCACGGCGGTTTTTAAGGATGTAATTAAGGAATGAATATAGGAACTTCTCCATATTATTTTATCACTACTTGTAGTAAAGAAAGTTTTTCCCAATCCTGTCCATGTAACTCCATCCTTACTCCAAGCCAATGTATTGTCACCAACAGCAGTTGCAATAATTATAGATCCATTCCAGTCAAAACGACTTAGAAGTGGAATGTTTCTTATGTAAGTCCATGTTAAACCATCTGTTGAAGTCTGTACTGAACCATCTCTCTGTGTAGCCATCCATTTATTTCCAATCCAATTTATATATACCACTGGTGAGCCCACACTTACTGTGGTCCAATCAACACCATTTGTACTAGTTTTAAAATTATTTGTCGTATCGCTACCACCCAAAGCCCATGAAGAACTTAACCACTTTATAAGTGTAGCATCATTTATAAAATCAATATCTTGACCCGACCATTGTTTTCCGTCTGTGCTTTTAGCAATTCTTTTTTGTGAACCGCTTATCCATCCAGCAACAATCCACATAGATCCATTCCAATCCACATCCTTTGCTTGACTTAGTATATCCTTTCCTACTCCAGTCCAATCTTTGCCATTTTCACTCCATGCGATGGAATTAGGACCTTCTCCAACAGCCACCCACATGCTTCCATTCCACTTGAAACCATTTGCCCAATTAAATATAGATGTTCCTACTCCAGTCCATTGCTTTCCATCAGTGCTCCATGCAAGAGTGTGAGTGTCACTATATCCACCTGCCACCCAGATTGAACCATTTGAAGCAACTGCTGTTCCATATCCTGTAAAGATTGTTTTTCCCAACCCTGTCCAAGTAATTCCATCTTCACTCCAGGCTATAGAGTCATTGCTTCCAGATCCAACCGCTACAAATAATGACCCATTCCAAACAATATCCTTAATATTGGTAAAAAGACTAGATAAACTAATCCATGTCTTTCCATCAAGACTATATCCCATTGTATTTGTTCCTTTACCGCTCGCAATCCAAATATGTCCATAATATTTATTCTTCAATGATAACGCATCCAAATAGGTTGCAATGGATGGTGTAGAAGTTGTTGCTGTTAGCGCTTCTCCAGACAATCCAGTAAATCCGGTTAATTGAGATGATGCTGTGTAAGCCGATTTGTATGCAAGTATAACTTTGTTCATAACATCAATGTATGCAGATTCAACAGTATTTAAAACGGTTTTTTTATTACTAAAATCTCTCCAAGCAGTTGTTGAATTTCCTGATACATCAATGTACGACAAAATAGTATTGGTGTTTGTTTCCAGAGAAAATGCGGATATGTATGATTTTGCTGGAATATACATTTTATTATAAAAATCCTTGACAATCGGAAAATAATCTGGCTTTTCACTATATTTTACAAGATATGCAGAATCATAGGTTGCTCCACCTGGATTCGTAATTGTAGCTATAGGTGACGACTTACTAAATCCAACAATATAAATTACACCATCTGTATCTATTGATAGATTTGTAATATCGGTACCTTGATTAATATTCACAAGACTTTTATAATTGCCTTCAGATGTATATTTTAAAATACCTGATGTATAAGAACCATCACTGCTTGAAAAATTCATATTTATGCTTGAATTTGCAGAAGTATTATTCAGATATATTGTGGCAGAAGATGATACTAATACCATAAATATATTTTTATTTTCATCAACACGAATGCCGCGAATCTGATCATATGATGATCCATCAATCCATCTGAACCATTGGTACACTCCATCAGAATTGTACTTGGCTAGAAAGGCACCATCAAGACTTCCTGGTTTTGATGGCGGAGTTTGCATGGATGAAGAATCCCTTGAAATAGTTAGACCTGAATTATCTGATCTTCCAGTTACATATATTGCATTGTCCGAATCCACTGCTATATTTGCCTGCAAAAATTCAACATAACGAAAATATCGTATCCATTTATATATTCCGTCTGAATTGCATGCAAAAAGAATTCCTTTTGTATTTGCAGGTGCAGTTATAACTGTAGTATTGCCCGATGGATTTTTAAATGTTACCGACAGTTTGCCCCAAAGATTGGCAGTAATGAGTAAATTTCCTGAATTATCAATTGCTATACTGTTTGGATATATACCGTCGTCTGTTGTTGATGAATCCATCCAAGACAGCCATTGAAAGGTTCCTGTTGAGTTATATTTTATAATAAATGCGCCATAATACGTTCCAACTTTTTGTGAAGTTTGTTGGGTGAGTTTTCCATCTGTTAAAGATTCATCAGTTGTATAGTTCAACGATGCACCATTTGCTACTCCAACACAAAATACATCACCTACCGAGTTTGTTATTAGTGAAAATGGGAATTCGTTTGTATATGTTTCACTAACCATAAACCGGGACCATTGATATGTTCCACCACTATCATATTTCACAACAAAAAATGCAAAGCCACTACCACTGCGTGCATTCAATGTCATACTTTGTGTATTCCCAGATGCATCTTTAGTGATTTTTATAGTTCCTCCTCCATATTGATAATTGACAATTCCAGCGAAGAATACACTCCCTACAGCATCAACTGAAATGGATAAACCATTATCAGTATCCATAGCTCCATCTACCCACCGCAACCACTGATATTCTCCAGCACGATTATACTTTACGATATATGCTCCATCATAATTACTTTGTTTAGAAATTGATTGAACCATTGTTTGAGAATTATTCGTAGCAATAGAAATGGTTTTTTGACTGTTACCAGCGGTGGCTTTGCCACATAAATATACATTTCCGGATGAATCAACATATGACGATGTTGCAGTTGCACCACCATAAGAACCGTTTATAAAGCGTACCCAATCAAATGTTGCCGGTTGCGGTTCCGGTGTTGGAATCCCAGACTGTGATTGAAATCCTTCTTTTTCCTTGCTTTTCGCAATGTTAAGTATTTGCGTTTGTTTCCAAATACTTAACATTACTCCTCTATCCTATATATGTATGCATATTTTATGGCAAATATCCTAGCGCATTCTTCGGGAACAATTTAATACCCCAAAGGTTGTACATAGGATGCAGCCCCGCCATCCACCACCTCAGTAATCTGTAACACCAGATCATATTCGCAATCTACATTGCTGATCTGCACACCATTACGGTCCACGAGCTGGAGGGACAAGAGTTCGTATTTGCCCAGTGTAGGCGCGAAATCTTTCGGCATTTGCACGGCCGCCCTACAGAATCCCCCAAAGTTATTGAGCAGTATTTTTGCAAAATACTTGCGTTCCTCGGCAAATGTATCGTGTGTCAGTGCCAAATCCTCCTTGGAGGTGACACCCATTGTATTCAGATTCATTTCCGGATTGAGACGCAAGTAAATAAAATCATCGTAAATGCGGATAAATGTATTACTCACCAGGGTTGTCAAATAGGAGGTATCCTCCTTTTTGAATCCCAAATTCCAGCCGAGACCCCATTCATCATAAAGTGCGGAATACGGTGGCACCGTGTAAGTGCTAAAGAGTGCCGAAAATGGCAGAGGGTCTGTAATTCGTGTGCGGTTCAGGATATTTGTAGGAAGCACGGTGCCATACCGATCTACCACATATTCATTCAGGCGACCCGTGGCCGTGGATAGAACAGTGGTGTAGCCCACCTGTGTGCCCCGCAATGTGCTGTAATATCCAACATACTGATCCATAGCGCTTTGATATCCGAGTAAGGTGAAGGTTTTTCCCGCGTATCCGATCTTCTTTCCAAATGTAATGGAGCTCGGATAATAAAAGAGTTCGTTAAAATTCACAAGTGCATCGGCATATTGATGACTGAAGAAATTCCCTCCACTCAGACGAATCTGGTCATTGCGGTTAATGATAGAGCTATACGATGCCAAATCGCTTGTAATGAATGTATAGCCACTTACATCGGAAATGGGCTGATATCCCGCTAGGTTGGCGATTTCTGTACCAATTTCCGCGAGAGAAGCCGTTCCAAAGTCCGTGTAATTTTTCCCAATGAGGCGTAAGCCCGTAGTCATTCTGGCAGTCGGCATATATCCGCGAACATGGAAGGAATAGTCGTAAACACCAAGGGTCGCTGAGGTAGATCGTAGGGTAACATCATGAATATAGGACAGGAAATTGTAGCCACTCTGATCATCTTGGCGTGTATAGATAGTATTGCGTTCAATGCCCCATTTCCACTGGGGATTTCCCACAGAATCCACGCCACTTATATCCGTCAAGTCATAATCCGCTGTAGGATTTGTATAGAAAAACATCCAAGTATCCTGATACTCATTTGTAATATTGCTAAATCCACCAAAAGCCGTTAGATCCGTGGCAGGATTGTAGTCCTGATTCAGGGTTTCCAGGGCAATCTTGGCATTCCAGTAATACGGTTTCAGAACGGTCTCGGCACCTTGGGCCAACTCAATAGTAGAAACATTCCGAGTCCATCCGAATGGACCGGCGGGCCCAGAATACGGCGCCGCTTCCCCAGCAATAATAGGCGAAGCCATTGCCGGTATTCGTGTAAAACTTACACCATAAAAGCTGCCTGCACGCCAAGTTCCCGCATCATTCACAAAGGGAACAATTGTATATGAATTGGGAATATCACTCATGTAGGAGGAAGTGTAGGCATAGGGGGTTTCCATGGCATATCCAACGGATGGCGCAATCCCAACACCTCTCGGAATAAAACTATAGTTATTAATTGCGGTGTGTGTGAGAAAATACCCTGAATAGTTGCTTTCACCTGCAGTGTAAGTTGGCACTTGATCGGCCGTCACCTGTGTGGAAACCCAGCTACCGCCTGTAGGAGCCCATACTGTCTGAGTGCTTACAATTGGACTGTAAGAGTAATAAGTGCCCCATTCCGGTTCACGAGTGCGGAAGGATCCTCCTGCATTGGTATAATTTGCCACTTGTGTAACTTTCGTGAGTGTCATTGTGGTAATGGAAGATTCCAAACGCAACATAGAAATATCCGCACCCGAAATATCTCCTGTATTAAAAATGCCCACGCGAAGATTGCTACGATTGGCGATGTACCAGTCATCCCAAGTTCCCAACACATTAGACGCGGTATTCGTATAAGTGGCCTGATTGCGGAATGCGCAACGATCAGAATCGCTAAGAACAAGCGGAGAATTGGTACGCAAAAAGGGCGTGTTGTTGGAATCCGCGGAGGGCTGAATGTAGGCAAATTTTAAGTCCAGTGTATTCAGTTTGACAATGTCATTGGGATTCAGGAAGAATGAGAGGCCACATAGACCCGAAACATCTGTAAATCCAACAGAAGTGGATACATCTCTTGCAAGTGGCGTGGCATTGGTGCACGCCAAAAATACACCAGGGGATGACAGGGCAATCGGTGTCCCTGCAGGATTCAGGTATTCCTCGGCATTTCCTGGAAGACCGGCACGGAACCAGTTTACCAACAGATTCTCATTCCCATTCGCCGGCGGCTTGAGAGCAATGGAGGAGTTGAGATAGATGTTGGAAGCGCCGGATTGGTAGGTGTCGCGAATCTGGTTTTGACTAGCGGGGGCAAAATACAGTGACCAATTGGAAGTGGAATCCGGCGCGGGTGGACCGGAACCAGGTGTCGCATAATTGAATAAATACCGCAAACCATCCACGGAATCCGACTGGAATGCCTGGACATTTTTTGGATCATAAAATGCATTATCGGAACTTTGAATATAATAATCTAGAAGATTGTTGGAAACACCTGAAATATCGTATCCGATTTGAGTGATGGACCGATCATAAATGGATGTAACAGGGGATGCATATACCGCTGAATTTGGAGTATATTGATCGGACAACGGGGGCAAGTTAGCATAAGGCATATCACGGTAGTCCAAGTCTGTTGCAGTTGTATAGATGCCATAAGGATCATGTAACATACTGTATACTCGTAGAGGAACTGAGCCAGGAATTTGTGCCGGGTCGGCAATATGAATGGCAATATAGTTCGTCTGGTAATTAAGCGCACTAATTGTTATAACAGCGGAATTCGCAGTTGCGGGAAATTCCTGCGTTTCAAATACATGTCGTGACTCAGGTGAATAATTTTGCGCCAAGATTTGTTGGGTATCAATCATAAATGCTGCACGATCCCTATACCGCGAGATGCGAATGCGTGCACCAAAAGGCGAGCCGTCGCGTGTTTCCACAAGAATATCCACATTGTATTTTGCACTAGGATTTACATGGTATCCATCGGTGTTGAGCTGGAAAAAGATATGAGGTCTGTAAGAAAAGAGACCGATATCAGATACGGGTGGATTTTGGCCATAACTGGCTGTCCCTTCTTGAATGCGTACACCCGCGAGAATTTGGGGTGTTATGAAGGTTACCCACCGATTGTTATCACGGAAATAGCTGTATGCCTGATATAAATTCACTTGAGTCATATTATACATATCAAAATCACTTACACCCGATAAATCGGTGCGAATGAAAATGGTGGAATAGGGGGGGTTGGCATATCCCTCAAATAGAAGTGGTGTCTGATTGGATTCAATTCCAAATGGATAGGTTTCATTGGTTGCTGCTCCGCGATTGTTCGCATAACGCGGAATAGTCATAGCGGAAATGGTCTGTCGGCAACGAGAAGTAAAATTTACTCGTGTATAACAGGTCGGCAGCACATCAAACACAATATCCGTATATCCATAAGTTGTCTCGGATGCATTGGAAAAAGAAACGGTGGAGAGATTGTAGGAAGTAAGGAAATTTTCGGCACCCGTATCTGTAGGATATATGGAGATATTGGTAAGGGGTGTAGAAATTTGGGGAGCTACAGTCACCGATTCCGAAATAGCATTGGAAGATACAGAAGGCAACAATGTCGGACTCCATCCGCGACCATTCAAGGTATTATACAGCGTAATTTCATTGGATAAATTCGCGAAAAATTCGGCTGTATATGTGCCAAAGTTAATGCCGAATGTATTTGTAAACTGTGTATGAATAAAGTTATAAAATTCCAACAGGGATCCATTTTGCTGTGTGAGGGCATTGTATTGGGAATTGAATACAGCTACACTAGGAAATCCGGCTGCTAATACTTCCTCGTTCAAATATGTACTATATTTCAGATTCAAATCAGTTTGAATACTGTCATTGAGAGCAGGTGCAATGATTTGTAAGCGGCCCTGATTTGCATTATAGGAACAAGTATATTTATTGACTAAGAAACTCGCAAATGTATTGGCTGCTCTATATTGATCAAACAGTACAACATTCGCAGTATCCTGAATGAGTGTAAGAATGTAGGCATCGTTGAGACCCTGAAAGGCAAATAAAATGTAGTCGGAGGGGACAGTAAATCCTTCAGGAAGTGCTTCAGGATGCAGATTGAACGGCAAATTGGATGCCGTCATTTCCTTGATTACCGGATAGTAATAGGCGACCAAACACTCATTGTAAGAGAAATTCACAGTGCCTACAGTCTGTACATTCTGAAAGTAACGGGATACAAGCTGGCTCATAGCCACATTAGCCTCGTATTGCTGAGTAAGTGTATTAAATACAACAGCGCCTGGTTGATTGAACAGAATGCTGTAATCACCAGTGCCTTGGAATTCCGCAATAAATGTGCCAAGACCACCGCTAATATCTGCGAAAAGAGGTGTTTTATTGAGAGCATTGTTGAGTTCTGTAACCAGAGAAGTGGCGGTGTAAGTTCCTGTTCGTAGCTCTACACGCACATCATTCGGAACAATGTTGCCCGATGTATCTACTTTTGTACGACCCAGTTCGCGGATATACATATATGTATTTCCTCGTGCTCTTGTGAAATTGAAAAACGAGTTAAGAAGATTCAGCTGTGTAATATTGATAGTTTTGATATTTTTGTAGGTTTTTGGCAATCGCATGGTAAAATATGTGGGTTGCGGATATACATTGGTGTCCCGATCCCGACTAGAAATCATGACAAGGGTAGTATTCTGCGATGCTGTGAATTTGGCCTTGGAAGGTTCAATAATTTTTATATCATCTGTTGGACCGGGATTCGGATTAAAGAGAGTATCCATAGCAGCTGTAGCTTTTGTAGATGATGTGGTCGCTGTTGATGTAGACTCTGTATCCGAAGAATAATAGGTATCATCATCCGATTCGGAATCCGATATATACGGTAAATAATTGGACATACTATCCCCTCTATTTCATTCCATGACTTCCTGTAGCTTTACATGCTTTGAGACAAACGCGGATTTTTAAGCAGTTCATAATATCTAAGAAACCGCAACTACGGTAGGAGTAGCATGAGTCAGCCGACAATAACAACAAATCCAAGTCCATTTCTGATCAATGTACCGGCATTCCAGAATGTGCAGGACAATGCAGCAGGAGAAGATGCCATCGGTGAGTTGTCTACACGCATCAACCAAATCGGAGAAATGGTGGATTATGATACAAAAACCATTAAAGCAAATATATTTACTTCGTTTGATACTGGAACAATAACTATTGAATCGGCAACAGTGTTTACTTCAGGATATGCAGGCACCGAAATCTCTGCCTCAGGAACTACAGGGGGTACGGGTGGCACAGGAGAAACGGGTCCTACAGGTCCAACAGGTGCAGGTGTGGATCTTACTGGACTTCCTAGTGGAACAATTGTATTTACAGATAGTATAGGAGGACCTACAGGTACATCCACATTTTTTGTAAGTAGTGGAACGGGAGAAGTTGTAATTGATGGAAAACTTACAGTAACGGGCCTCATTGATCCGACAGGTCTCATACTCACACCACAATCCCAACATCCTGCTCCGTCTGATCCTAACTTTGCCACTACGCTATGGTGGTCCACGGGTACATCGGCATTGCTTGTTGGTTCGGCTCCAATTCTTACAAATACAGCCGAAGGTGCAGATAGTATTGCATTGGGTACCAACATTTCCAACACAGTTCCGAACTCCCTTGTTCTGAATGCATCCGGTATAGGGATTAGCGGTGTTGCGGCGGGTTTGTATATTGCACCGGTGCGATATTTGGGAGGTGATGGGATTCTAATGTATAATTCCACTACACGCGAAATTACGTGGGTTGATGGAATAAGTTTAGTGGGTCCTACTGGGGCCACGGGAACGGACGGAGTTACAGGCCCTACGGGTTCCTCGGGTCCAACAGGATCTGTAGGAAGTACTGGTGCAACAGGAAGTGATGGACTTACAGGCCCTACGGGTTCCACGGGT
>JACCDI010192088.1_pt1 | contig 16838 bp, 13 predicted proteins | sample 7442791 | NCBI WGS metagenome assembly JACCDI01 (sample SAMN15323434, study PRJNA562643) | freshwater metagenome | isolation source: river surface water | place: USA:Blue River Watershed | collected 2017-08-15 | reverse complement strand
CAACCAAAACGCAATTTAAAGTGGATATTTTCGAGAAAGTTGTCAAAAATATGGGACCCATTGGAGCCCATGCACATTATTCCCACCATTATTTCTCATTTCCTAAGTTGACCGGCGAATTAGGCCCACGCATGACTTTCATGGGGAAGGAAATGTTGAATTGGTCATTGAACAACTATTTAGGACTAGCCAATCACCCAGAAGTTCGTAAAGCAGATGCAGATGCAACAGCAAAATACGGCTTAGCTTATCCAATGGGTGCGCGTATGATGTCGGGAAATACGGACGAACACGAGGAATTTGAAAGACAATTAGCAGAATTTGTAGGTAAAGAAGATGCATTTCTTTTAAACTATGGATATCAAGGTGTCATGTCCATCATCGAATGTATGGTTGACCACCGTGATATCATCGTATATGACGCAGAGTCACACGCTTGCTTGATTGATGGTATTCGCCTTCACAAAGCTAAAATGGGTGATTATTATAAGTTCAATCACAATGACATGGATTCATTGCGTAAGAACTTAGAACGCGCAACAAAGAAAACACAAGAAACAGGAGGTGGAATTTTAGTAATTACGGAAGGTGTTTTTGGTATGTCGGGGAAAGTTGGTTCCCTGGACAAGATCGTCGAAATGAAAAAAGACTTCAATTTCCGCTTATTAGTAGATGATGCGCACGGTTTTGGAACCATGGGTGCAAATGGACGTGGTGTAGGCGAGCATTTAAATTGTACGGAAGGAATTGATTTATATTTCTCCACTTTTGCGAAGTCTATGGCGGCTATTGGGGCATTTGTTGCGGCTCCGAAAGATATTATCATGTATTTGAAGTATAACATGCGTTCGCAAACTTATGCGAAAGCTTTGCCAATGCCATTTGTTATTGGTGGCATGAAGCGTTTGGAATTAATTAAAAAACATCCTGAATTACGGGAGCAGTTGTGGTCAAATGTTCGTGCCTTGCAAAAGGGTTTAATTGAGAAAGGATTTGATATTGGAGAAACTACCTCTCCAGTAACACCGGTATTCTTGCATGGAGATTATGATATCAATGCGGTAACTAAACTTGTGCGTGATTTACGTGAGAACATGGGAATCTTCTGTAGTATCGTTGTTTACCCCGTAGTACCAAAAGGACAAATCATGTTACGTATTATTCCAACGTCTTCGCATACACTCGAAGATATCGAATATACATGCACGTGTTTTGCTGAGGTTCAAAAACGCTTAAAATCGGGCTATTACAAAGATTAATATTGATTTTAAGGTATATTTTGTCTTTTTTTTCACTTTTTAAACTTTTTTTTGTCTTTTTTATGCAGAATAATTTGCGAGCTATTCAAATTTTACTAAATTTCGCCTTATAAACGCTTCAAACAGCGAATAAAGACAATCTAATTTTTTTACAACCTAAAAATTCAAATTATTATGAGCAGATTTGCACAAGTAAAAGACCTAATTTTATCATTAGAAGGTGATTTCGAAAAATTCTATGACAAAGGAAACCAGGCAGCTGGAACTCGCGTTAGAGGAGGTCTTCAACAATTGAAAACTTTGGCTCAAGAAATCCGTACTGAAGTTCAAGAGAAGAAGAACGCAGCGAAATAATTTGCGAGATTTCTTAGCAATAAAAAAAAGCCCGACATCGGGCTTTTTTTTATGTTCAAACATTTCTAAAAAAGTTCGGCATGCATGACGGAAGCAATACCGTCCACCATCAATTTACCACGCTCCATTTCAAATACTTGTGTTTTGATTTCAGCAGTATGCTTTACCTGATTTACAGATTCCACTTCAAACTTAGCTTGATAGCTTTGCCCTACATATAATGGGCGTTTAAATTCAGATACTTGCTTTAAATAAACACTCCCTGAACCCGGAAACTCCATTCCCATCACACGCGAGAATACACTCGCAATCAAAGCTCCATGAATAATAGGCTTCTTGAAGGGTGTCGTAGCCGCAAAGGCTTCATCCCAATGCAGCGGGTTAAAATCTCCCGAAATTTTACAGAAATCATTTACTTGTTCTTGTGTAAATGAAAATTCAATTTCATAGCAATCGCCTACTTTGATCATATTATTATACGTTATTTACTAAAATGAGGGTAAATTGCATAAAAATCACCGCATGGTTTATTTTATATACAATCCCAACGCCGGCAACAAAAGTAATAGATATCGACAAAAGTTGATAAATACCCTGCAAAAGATTCCCAATACGCAGCTATTACTTACTGAATACCCGAAACATGCGGAAGAAATTGTCCAAAAGCTAATTCCCAACCATCCACAAAAAATTATTGCTATTGGAGGCGATGGTACGATCAATGAAATAGGTAATGCACTTAAGGGAACTAATATTCCCATGGGCATTATACCCTTAGGCTCCGGTAATGGCTTAGCCAGACACTTACATATTCCGATGCAAGTGGAAAAAGCTATCAATATAGCGTTAAATGGACAAGCCGACTACATCGATGTGCTCGCTTGGAATCAGCGTGCATTCTTTTGTACCGCAGGCATTGGATTTGACGCACAGGTTGCTGCGCTGTTTCATGCTGGCAAAGGCAGAGGATTGATCAATTACATCAAGGCAACTTTTCAAGCATTAGGCTCTTATTCTCATACTGAAATATCCATCAATCAAGCAGAGGTTCAAAACCTATTTTCGTTCACTGTGGCGAATGCAAATCAATTTGGAAATAATGCTTTCATTTCACCACTTTCTAATCTGCAAGACGCTCTTTTTGAAATAGTTAAAATTCAAAAAGGCAATTTATGGCAAAAAGCCCAACTTGGAATTAGCCTATTTTCGAAGTCAATTCACCATCACCCATTGGTCGAAATACAACAGAAAAAATCAATCCAAATACACTGTCAAGCGGGTATATATTATCATTTAGATGGAGAAAGCTTACAAACGCAGACAAACTTGATCAAAATCGAAATTATGCCAGAAAGGCTTTTGATCATCCACCCATAAGTATTTATCACAAAAACAATACAATCAACTAACAACCAGCAAGTTACAAGTATATTTGAGATATCAATTCCATATATCAACAATTCAAATACGATTTTTATTCAAAATTTTTTAGATTTTTTTAATTTGACTTTTTCAAGCAGAAAGCCCTTAGAGAGGCTGTATTGTTGAACAATTTTTAGGTCCAAATTTTACACCGACTATTTTCGAGAAAATATATTTTTTCGAATTTGCAACGCCCCCGAATTTTACTATTTTTGTCTCCCCGCTCAATAAAAACTTTTTAGTTTTTAGTAGTACCCAACCATTACGATTAAAATTGATAAAAAAGGTCCAGCCATTCTATGATGGAATAGCTTCACCCAAGAAATTGTTGACTCAAAAAAAAATAATAACGCGTACAAATTAGATGCATAACGAGGTAAAAGAATTGTGGAACAAATGTTTGGAAATCATCCGGGGGGATATTTCCGAGCAGCAATTTTCGACCTGGTTTAGCCCGATTGTTCCGCTTCGTTTTGTCAACAATACCCTAACAATTCAAGTACCCTCTCAATTCTTCTATGAATGGCTCGAAGAAAACTTTGTAAGTACTTTACGCAAAGCCATTGATCAGACTGTAGGAAAACGAGGCATGTTGGAGTATTCAATCGTTGTTGACACTGGTGATCGCAAGAATCCACCGTTGACCTTCAACTTACCTACAACGAATCAACAGCCTACGAATACAAATTCGTATCGTAATCCGGTAACACCGCAGGCTCAAACTCAAAGTAATCCATTTCAATTCAAAGATTTAGATTCTTTAGAATTAGATTCTTATTTAATCCCTAAATATACTTTTGATAAATTTATTGAGGGAGACTGTAATCGTCTAGGCCGTGCAGCAGGTATGGCAGTGGCGAATAAGCCAGGTTTAACGTCATTCAACCCGCTCATGATTTATGGCGGTGTAGGATTGGGTAAAACGCACCTTATTCAAGCCATTGGAAATGAAATCAAAAATCAGTTTCCAGATAAATTTGTGCTTTATGTTTCCACGGAGAAATTCACGAATCAATTCGTAAATGCAATTCGAAATAACTCCATTGAGACTTTTACAAATTTCTACCTGCAAGTTGACGTATTAATTATTGATGACGTTCAATTCCTATCTGGAAAAGAAAAAACGCAAGAAACATTCTTCAACATCTTTAATCACTTACATCAATCAGGCAAACAAATTATCTTGTCTTCAGACCGAGCGCCACGCGATTTAGCAGGCATGGAAGATCGTCTATTAAGTCGTTTTAAATGGGGCTTAACGGCAGATTTACAACAACCTGACTTTGAAACTCGTATTGCTATTATTCAGAAAAAATTACAAGACGACGGTATTCAAATCAATTTTGATGTACTTGAATACTTAGCTCATTCAATACAAACCAACGTGCGTGAATTAGAGGGTGTGATTATCTCACTCATGGCACAAGCATCGCTAACACGTAAAGAGATTGATTTAGAACTTGCTAAATCAACCCTTAAAAGTATCGTAAACGATCAAGAAAAAGAGTTGAGCGTTGATAATATCCTTGAAGCTATCACCTCCCATTTCGATGTGGATATGGAATTATTAACAGGTAAATGCCGCAAGAAGGAAACCGTTTTCCCTCGTCAGGTGGCTATGTATATGTTGAAAGAGCTCACAAACCTACCCTTGAAGTCGATAGGCTATCATTTTGGAGGGCGAGACCATAGCACGGTTATCCACGCTGTACAATCCATTTCCGAAGCCATGGAAACGGATAAATCTGTTGAAAAAACAGTTCGAAAATTATTTAATCGATTCAATATCGCATTAAACTAAAAAAAGAGGCCGAGGCCTCTTTTTTTATACAATAATTCATGGCTAATTACTCAGCCGCAACTGCATCTTTATCCAACAAAGCGCTTTCATCTCCCTTCACTTTTTCCTTTATCTTCGCCTCAATCTCATCCATCAATTCTGGATTATCTTTGATTAAATCTTTCACTGCATCACGTCCTTGTCCCAAACGATTCCCATTATAAGAGAACCAAGATCCCGATTTATCAATTACACCTAAATCAACCCCTAAATCTAAGATTTCACCAGCTTTCGAGATACCTTCTCCATACATGATGTCAAACTCAACCACTTTGAATGGAGGTGCTAATTTGTTTTTAACCACTTTAACACGTGTACGGTTACCCGTAATCGAATCTGCCGATTCTTTAATTTGACCAGCTCTACGAATATCTAAACGAACTGACGCATAAAACTTCAATGCATTACCACCCGTAGTCGTTTCTGGGCTACCAAACATCACACCAATCTTATCACGCAATTGGTTGATGAAAATACAGCAACATCCAGTTTTATTAATCGTACCTGTCAACTTACGTAAAGCCTGGGACATTAAACGAGCTTGTAAACCCATTTTAGAATCACCCATTTCGCCTTCAATTTCTGCTTTGGGTACCAATGCCGCAACTGAGTCAATAACAATAATATCTATAGCACCTGAACTAATTAAATGCTCCGCAATTTCTAAGGCTTGCTCACCATTATCTGGTTGGGAGATTAACAAGTTCTCCGTATCAATTCCTAATTTCTCTGCATAAGAACGATCAAAAGCATGCTCTGCATCTACAAATGCAGCAATACCTCCCGCCTTCTGTGCTTCGGCTATACAATGTAACGTTAAGGTTGTTTTACCTGATGATTCTGGACCATAAATCTCAACGACACGACCACGAGGCACACCACCTATCCCTAAGGCTAAATCCAAACCTAAAGAACCCGTGGATATAACTGGCACATCCATCACTTTACTGTCTGATAAACGCATTACAGTTCCTTTACCGTATGCTTTATCTAATTTTTCCAACGTAGTCTGAAGCGCTTTTAATTTCTCAGCTGCTAAGCCTTGTGCGCCATCCGATTGTTTTGCCATGTTATATTTATTGATAATTTTGAATAATCTAAAAATGTCTAAATTTACCCTGCGATAAATCCTAACAAAAATAGTTAATTGACATTAAACTTTAATCAAATAAGTTGATAATCTCATTTGAGATTTGACACTAAAATTAAGCTCTGATTTAACCAAAAACATCATCCCAGCTCCCATTGAAAACCTTTCAAAAAATCTTGTCTATTTTTTTGCTTTCTTTTGGGATAATTTTGTCACTGAACTTTCAAGTTGGCGCACAAGAAACACCCCTATTCCAAGGCAACGAGTTGCTAAACTATCGCATACATTTAGGCTTTATTGAGGCTGCAACGGCTTCCGTCAAAAGCAGCAACGCGATTACAACGATTAATAATCACCCTTGCCGAAAAGTTGAAATACTCGGACAAACTGTCACTTGGCTTAAGTTCTTTTCACCCGTAGAAGATTACTGGTCGGCATATTTAGACATCAACACCCTCATGCCCATCAAAACCGAAATGCGCAAACGAGAGGGACGTTACCGTAAGCAAGAGCAAGTATATTTTTCACAAGATTCTGGACTAGCCAAAATACATTCTCCTCAAAATACGCCTGTAGATAAAATTTTACCTATTAGCCCTGCTACCTTAGATCTCATAGGCGGCTATTTCTATTTGCGTAACAAAGAATTAGCTACGATGAATATCGGTGAAAAACTAAGCGCCAAAGTTCTCGTAGATGGCAGTATTTATGAAATTTGGTTTATCGTCAAGGGATTCGAAACGGTCAACAGTGATTTAGGGCCTGTTAAATGTATCCGAACATCACTTGTCCTGCCTAAAAATAATCTATTCAAAGACGAAGATGCAATCCGCCTGTGGATTAGCAAAGACAAATACCAAATTCCCTTCAAAATGGAAGTCAACTTAAAAATTGGATTTTTATCGATCGATTTGACCGACTACAAAATCCAAGGCAAAAAGATTTATTAACGATCCAAAGCTTTTTTATAGGCCTCCAATACTCTCGCTCGGGCAAACTCATGATTGACAATCGGCTGTGGGTAAGTCAATTCCTGAAATTCAGGTACCCATTTGCGGATGTAGGCCAATTCCTTATCAAACTTTTGCGTTTGCAAAGTTGGATTAAACACCCGGAAATAAGGCGCAGCATCACAACCACAGCCTGCAGCCCATTGCCAACCGCCATTATTGGCAGAAAAGTCAAAATCCATCAATTTGGCAGCAAAATAGGCCTCACCCCAGCGCCAATCGATCAACAAATGTTTAACGAGAAAACTCGCCACAATCATTCGTACCCGATTATGCATAAAACCAGTTGCGTTCAATTCGCGCATGCCAGCATCCACAATCGGATAACCCGTTTGACCGGAACACCATGCTTCAAATTCTGCCTCATTATTTCGCCATTCCATGCGATCATACTCCTTGCGAAATGCATGTCCTTCAGAAACATGCGGAAAGTGAAACAAAATATTAAAATAAAAATCGCGCCAAATCAATTCATTTAACCAAGTTTCTGAAATTCCAACAGCTTGATTTACCAAGGAACGGATGGATATCGTACCGAAACGCAAATGCACCGACAAGCGAGAAGTCGCATTTTTAGCTGGAAAATCTCTTTGCGCTTGATAGGCTTGAATTAATGGTTTCGCAACTTCTTTACCTGGAAATGATAAGCCAGCTTTTTCAAAACCTAAGCTTTCTAAGGATGGTAATAGAGTTTCAACGCTTAAATAATTCGATAAAATTTCAGATGGATAAACCTGAATGGGATTTTGTGCAAGCTTTTCCTTCCACTTTCTAGAATAAGGGGTGAAAACAGTGTAAGGGGTGTTTTGACCACTAAGCACCTCATCCTTTTCAAAGATTACTTGGTCTTTAAACGTAGAAAATTGAATACCTTTTAGCTCAGCCCATGATTGAATCAATCCATCGCGTATACCTGCATATTTCTCGTAATCATGATTGCAATAAATCGATTGAATATCGAATTGTTCCGATAATTGTTCATAAGCTTCTAAAGGGCTAGCATGAAAAACCTGAATGGAAGAACCTATTGCAATCAATTTATCTTGTAAATCCTTAATAGCATTCAAAATAAATTCAACGCGAGCGTCAGCCTTTGTAGTTAGCTTCGTTAAAATAGCAGGATCGAATATAAAAATAGGCAAAACGGGCCAAGGGCTTTTTAATGCCTCATACAATCCATGATTATCTTCAATTCGTAAATCGCGTCTAAACCAAAATACTGATATTTTTTGCTTCATTTATCGTTGTTTAAAATGCTAACAAGCCACAAACTTAATTGTTTAAAAAATATGTCTTGACAAGCCCCCCTTGAAAAGTGTATATTTGTAATTCCAATTTTTCTGCCCTAAGCAAAAAACCTTTTGGCAGCCTTTAACATAAACCCATCCGAATGAAATTATCTGAATTCAGATTTGATTTACCTCAAAGCTTAATCGCTTTAAATCCAACCGAAAACCGTGAAGATGCACGAATGATGGTTGTGAATCGTAAAGAAAAAACCATTGAACATAAGAAATTTACTGATATCGTCGATTATTTTGGCGATGGTGATGTATTAGTTACAAACAACACGAAAGTATTCCCAGCCCGTCTTTATGGAAATAAAGAGAAGACAGGCGCTCAAATTGAAGTATTCTTACTTCGTGAATTGAATCGCGAACACCGCCTTTGGGATGTTTTAGTTGACCCAGCTCGTAAAATTCGTGTCGGCAATAAATTATATTTTGGTGATTCTGACCTTGTAGCTGAGGTTATCGATAATACCACATCTCGTGGTCGGACAATTCGTTTCCTTTACGATGGAGATCATGATGCCTTGATGCAAGCGATTCACGAATTAGGCGAGACTCCCCTACCGGATGAAATTCGTTTCAAACGTGCAGCTACGGAAGATGACCGGGAGCGTTTCCAAACCATTTATGCAGAACATGTAGGAGCTGTTGCGGCACCTACAGCAGGACTTCACTTTTCTAAAATTGTGATGAAGCGCATGGAATTAAATGGGGTACAATTCTCTCCAATTACCTTACACGTAGGTTTAGGTACTTTCCGCCAAGTTGATGTGGAGGATTTGACCAAACACAAAACAGATTCGGAGCATTTTATGATCGAACCACAGACCTGTGATTTTGTCAATGCAGCCATCGATAACAAAAAACAAGTTTTAGCGATCGGAACTACGGTAATGAAAGCCTTGGAATCATCTGTTTCAGCAAGTGGACACTTAAAGCCGATAAATAGTTGGACGGATAAATTCATTTTTCCTCCGTACGAATTCAAGATTCCTACGGCCTTATTAACGAACTTTCATTTACCGGAGTCCATTTTATTAATGATGACGTCGGCATTTGGTGGATACGAATTGGTTCAAGAAGCATATAAGCAAGCGATCAAAGAGAAATACCGTTTCTTCAGTTATGGCGATGTGATGTTAATCATCTAACATTTTTAAAGGGTTTGTTTTGAAAAAAATAGCAATCATTGTAGCGGGAGGTACTGGTCAGCGAATGAACAGCGCCGTCGCGAAACAGTTTTTGCTTCTTCAAAACAAACCCATTTTATTCCATACGCTGCGCGCTTTCAAAGTAGCAGATCCCAGCACAGCGTTAATCGTCGTTCTTCCTGAAAATCAAATTGCATATTGGAAGTCACTCTGTGAAAAATACCCTGAAATTAAACTTGAAACTCCCCACGAAATAATAAATGGAGGAGAAACACGTTTTCATTCAAGTAAAAATGGAATTGATTCCATAGGAGCTCAAGACGATTGTTGGGTCGCAATTCACGATGGTGTAAGGCCCTTAATTCTTCCCTCAACGATCAATCAAGCATATCACATAGCCAAAGAAAAATGCAATTGCGTGGTCTCGGTATCGAGCAAAGATTCTATCCGGATGTGGGATGCATCCAAAAATGCTTTCAAATCCGTGTTACGCGATGATGTAAAAATCATCCAAACACCTCAAATTTTCGAATTGAATACGCTCAAAAAAGCATTCAATCAACCTTATTCTCCAAAGTTTACCGACGATGCTAGTGTCGTTGAAGCGAATGGTGAAAACATTCATTTGATGGAAGGAGAATATACCAACATTAAAATTACGACACCGGAAGATTTACTGGTGGCGGAGTCGATATTAGAACAACCTAAGTAAACTTATGAATAAGACCTGGAATTGGATTGCAAATCAAATTTTGGCCTATAAAATTGCTATTTTAATTGCTTTAAGTGCTTTGACCGTCGCTTTGGTCTACGAAGCGAGCCAAATACAATTGAGCTATGAACTAGCTAAAATTCTTCCCAAATCGGATGAACGCTTCCAATTGTATGAATCGTTCAAAAAGAAGTACGGGGAAGATGGTAACATCATGGTGATTGGCCTGGAAAATCCTGATTTATTCACGCCAACTGAATTTGATGCATGGAATAAACTTTACCGTGATGTCAAAAAACAAGCAGGAATAAAATCGATTTTAGCCCTACCAAGTCTTCCTGTGCTATATTTAGATAGTGCAGCACATCAATTCAAATCAAAAAAGGCATACGAAGGAGATTCGACAAGCACCCAGATTGCGCTTGATTCTTTGAAATCGACATTAGCGAATTTACCTATTTACCGCAATTTCCTGTTTACGGAAGACCTGAAGGTTCACATGATGTTAATCACCTTGGACCAAAAAACGATCAACAATAAAGATCGAATTCAATTAGTTAAAAACGTTAAGAAATTAGGAGATGCCTATGTTAAACAAACAAAACATCCCTTACATTTTTCAGGAATGCCTTATATCCGAACGGAATTAACGGCACAGGTAACGAACGAACTTGTCTTGTTTCTAGGTCTGGCGATTTTAGTCACCTCACTGATTCTCTTCTATTTTTTCCGGTCGATTCAAGTTGTATTCTTTGCGCTGATCGTTATCTTAATTGGTATCGTTGCATCTTTGGCTACGATTGTTCTTTTCGGTTTTAAAATCACACTATTATCCGGATTGATTCCTCCGCTCATTGTAGTCATAGGCGTACCCAATGCCATTTTCTTATTGAATAAATACCACGAAACTTACCTGATCACACAAAATAAAGAGGCCTCGTTAATTGAGAGTGCAAGTACGGTGGGCAGAACCTTGTTTTTGGCCAACCTAACTACATCCATTGGTTTCGGTGTATTTGCCTTCACAGGTTCAGCCTTATTAGTTGAATTTGGAATTGTTGCTGCATTGAATGTCATGTTGACATTCCTATTTTCATTGCTCTTAATTCCCATTTTCTTTAGTTTCCTTAATCCTCCCAAACCCAAGGATTTAGCGCATTTTGAATCCAAAAGGGTAAACAGGTTATTAAGTAATATCGAAACTTGGGTATTTGGCCACAGAAAGTTCATCTACAGCATCATCATTGTTATTTTAGGAATCTCAGTATATGGACTGACGAAAATTAAAGCCGTTGGTTACATCGTAGATGATTTACCTCAAGACAATGCCATCTACACCGATTTAAAGTTCATTGAAAAACACTTTAAAGGTGTTATGCCATTTGAAGTTTCGATAGATGCCCATGAACCCGGAAGAGCTTTAACACCAGAGATTTTGGCCAAAATGAAACGTACGGAGAAGTTGCTTGCCAAATATCCTGAATTTACACAAGGTCTTTCCCTATTAACGGCGACTAAGTACTTATATCAAGTTTATCGCGGTGGAGATGCTAAATACTTTACCTTGCCAGGTATAGATGAATTAGCTAAACTCAAAGAATTCAACAGTAGCTTAAATGGCAAAAACAATCTGTTTAATGGATTCCTCGATGCAGAAAAACGTTTTACTCGTATCAGTTTCCAAATGGCTGACGTGGGAACCGTTCGAACGAAAGAGCTATTTGATGAAATCCAACCAAAGATTGATACTATTTTCCGCACCGATGTTGAATCAGGTGAAATCTTACCTGCATCAGACAAACGCGTATACGAGGCGAAAGTTACTGGTAACTCAGTAATCTATGCTTTCCAAACAGAGTACCTGCAAAAGAACCTAATTGAGAGTACATTAACGGCTATTTTCCTGATTTGTGTTTTGATGGGATTCTTATTTAGGAGTTGGAAAATGATCATCATCTCCACCCTACCCAGTTTAATTCCTTTAATCATCACAGCCGGATTGATGGGCTATTTCCACATTGCCTTGAAACCTAGTACGATTTTGATCTTCTCTATTGCCTTTGGTATTTCGAGTGATGGAACCATTTATTTCCTAACACGTTACAAAGAGGAATGGTTGAAGAATGCCAAAAACGTAAAACTAGCTGTTCAAATTACTATTCAAAAAACGGGAGTCTCCATGTTTTACACGGCGATGATTCTGTTCTTTGGCTTCTTTATTTTCACAGCTTCTACATTCAAAGGAACGCAAGCTTTGGGAGTTTTGGTGTCCATCACTTTACTCATGGCCATGATTTGTAATTTGATTTTATTGCCAGCATTTTTAATGGGAATGAATAAAAAAGCCGTTGAGGAATTAATCGAAGAAGTATAATGGAGGAACAAAAATCCATATACACGCTTCAATTTTGGCTTTTAAGCCTCAGTAATTTCTTGTTCTCCGCCAGTTTCTCCATGATCATTCCCGAATTGCCTGATTATTTGGCTAGCATGGGTGGGAAAGAATACATTGGCTATACGATTGCGCTTTTTACGCTGACAGCAGGCTTAAGCCGACCATTTTCAGGGAAACTCACCGACCATATAGGTCGGGTACCTGTCATGGCCTTTGGATCCATTGTTTGTTTTATTTGTGGAGGACTTTATCCCTTGATTCATACGGTGCAGGGATTTCTATTCTTGCGTTTCTTGCATGGCATGTCGACAGGAACAAAGCCTACAGCGACTGCTGCTTATGTAGCCGATATAATCCCCGAAAATCGACGTGGCGAAGCACAAGGTGGGCTAGGTATCTTTACAGCAACAGGAATGTCTATGGGTCCGGCCATCGGAAGTTATTTGGCATCCACCTATGGACTTCGAGAGATGTTTTGGATTTCATCCCTATTTGCATTGTTTTCAATCTTGATTTTGATGCGTATGAAGGAAACCCTTCCTCCGGCCATGAAATCAAAATTCTCTTGGAAATTATTTAAAATATCTTGGTCTGACGTTTTTGAGCCACATATCCTACCCGTCTTTTGGGTAATGCTGTTTGTGTCATTTTCTTCCGGTGTTGTGATTACGCTATTGCCCGACATATCTAAAAACATCGGTTGGCATAATAAAGGGCTATACTTCACCATTTATACCATTTCCTCCATCGTAGTTCGAATCTTCTTTTCTAAAACATCTGACCGCTATGGTCGCATTCCCGTTCTTTTGGTTTCGTCTGCTGTTTTAGCCGCTTCCATGGGCGTGATGCTCATCCACCTCAATAGTTATACGGTCATTTTATCAGCGATTTTGTTCGGTTTTTCGTGGGGATTTAATACGCCCACATTAGCAGCTTGGACAACAGATTTGGCCAACAAAAATCACATGGGTCGGGCGATGGCAACCATGTATATCGCCTTAGAAGTGGGCATTGGTTTAGGCGCTTTTTTTGCGGGAATAATTTACAAAGGTCTGCAAGAACGCATCCCCATCCCCTTTGCGATATCAGGTGTTTTGGCCATTATCTCTTTTTTCCTATTATTGAACTATCATAAAAACTGGCAAAAAAATGGAATTTGATCAATATTTAATCAGTAAAAACATAGCCCCTGATGCCTTTCATAATATAGAAAGCAATTTATATGCTGTCTGGGAAAGTGCGTTTAAGCAGATGCATGAGAACAGTTTTACTGAGCAATATAAATTCCAATTAAATAAAATCCGCCGCAAATACCCCTTAAAAACTGAATTTTAAGCGTTTAAATATTGTGCTTTTCTAATTTATCGCTGTAATATTCAAATAATTAGTACATAGGTTTATTTGAAAGATGCAAATCTCAGAAATTTGCATTCAGAAATTTTTTAACAAACGATATGCAAGCGAGTGATTTAGAAAATCTGTTTCCCAAGGCGGCAGATATCCCCAAAGAATTTGATTTAACTCAACCCATTGAACAACGTGAGTACTTAGTCAATGGCGAAATGCGTAAATGGGCTGGAAAGACACAAGATGTTTGGTCCCCTATTTATGTTCAAACAGCTAATGGTTTTGAACAAAAGCGCATTGGTTCCTACCCAATTACAGATGCTACAGATGCCATGGAAGTTTTATACGCAGGTGTAAAAGCATATTCCAACGGTCGTGGCGAATGGCCATCGATGTCGGTAAGCCAACGCATCGAATGCGTGGAAAAATTCACCCAAAAGATGATTCAAAAGCGTGACGAGGTTGTCAAACTTCTCATGTGGGAAATCGGGAAGTCGTTGGGAGATTCTCAAAAAGAATTTGATCGTACCGTCCAATACATTTATGATACGATTGGTGCATTGAAAGACATTGATCGTACTTCCTCTACCTTCTTAATTGAAGAAGGAATTATTGGCCAAGTGCGTCGTTCTCCGCTAGGAGTCGTTTTGTGCATGGGACCCTTCAACTATCCCTTGAATGAAACCTTTACTACCTTGATTCCAGCGTTAATCATGGGTAATACGGTTCTTTTCAAACCCCCGAAACACGGTACTTTATTACATTATCCATTATTGGAGGCATTCAAAGATTCGTTCCCTGCAGGTGTAATTAATACCTTGTACGGACGTGGAAATTCAATCATTCCTCAACTGATGGAGTCAGGTAAAATTGATGTGTTAACATTGATCGGCTCTTCTAAAGTTGCTGATAAATTGAAGAAAATGCACCCGAAAGTGAATCGCTTGCGTGCCATTTTAGGTCTTGATGCCAAAAATGCTGCCATCGTAACCGAAAGCGCACAATTGGATGTTGCAATCAATGAATGTTTATTAGGTTCTCTTTCGTTTAACGGCCAACGTTGTACTGCGGTGAAAATCATCTTCGTACACAAATCTTTGGCAGAAGCCTTCAATAAAGGTTTAGCAGAGAAAATCGAAGCCTTGAAAATTGGCATGATGTGGGAACCAGGTGTTCAAATCACACCACTTCCTGAGCCGAATAAGCCAGCTTATTTGAAAGAGTTAATTGAAGATGCCAAATTACATGGTGCTAAAGTCATTAATAAGCATGGTGGCGAAAACTTCAAGTCCTTATTCTTCCCAGCTTTATTGTATCCAGTAAGCAATAAAATGAAGGTTTGGCATGAAGAACAGTTTGGCCCCGTGGTTCCAGTCGTGCCTTTTGAGGATATCTCAACGCCGATCGATTACATTCACGAATCGTCACATGGCCAACAAGTTGCCATTTTTGGAACGGATGTCAATCAAATTTCTGCTTTAATTGACGAAACGGTGAACCAAGTTTCGCGTGTGAATATTAATGCACAATGCCAACGTGGACCGGATTCATTCCCATTCACAGGTCGTAAGGATTCCGCAGAAGGAACTTTATCGGTAACTGCCGCATTACGTTCATTCTCAATCCGTACGGTGGTTGCTACAAAAGCAAACCAATTGAACAAGGATTTGGTAAATCAGATTGTAGAAAACCAACAGTCTAATTTCCTTTCGACAAGGTTTATCTTATAGACTTTAGACGTTAGACGTTAGACGTTGGACGTTGGCAAAAGGTCAAAGTTTTAATCAACAAAAAAGCCTCGATTTTCATCGAGGCTTTTTTTATATTCAATAAGTAACACTACAATTTAGCTCGCTGAGCTTTCACTGTTGGATCTGTGATGAATTCATCGTAAGTCATCAATTTGTCTAAATATCCATTTGCGCCTAATTCGATTACGCGGTTGGCAACAGTATCAGTCAATTGGTGATCATGGCAAGTGAATAAAATAGTTCCTGTAAATTCAACCATTCCATTATTCAAGGCTGTAATCGATTCCAAATCCAAGTGATTGGTAGGTTCATCAAAAATACAAACATTAGCACCTGATAGCATCATGCGAGAGAACATGCAACGTTGCTTCTCCCCTCCTGAAATCACCGTACATTTTTTCAAGGCTTCTTCACCTGAGAATAACATACGACCTAGGAAACCACGAATAAAGCTTTCGTCTTTTTCCACTGAATATTGACGCAACCAATCTACCAAATTCATGGAATCATCCTTGAAGTAGGCAGCGTTATCATTAGGCAAATAAGTTTGAGTTGTTGTAACACCCCACTTAAATTCGCCCGATGTAGGTTTTGCTTCACCCATCAAGATATCAAACAAAGCAGTGATCGCTAAGGAATCTTTGGCTAAGAATGCTACTTTATCGCCTTTATTGATCGTAAAAGAGAGATTCGTAAATAAAGGAACACCGTCTTCAGTTGTGGCAGATAAATTCTCCACACTTAATAACTGATCTCCAGCTTCACGCTCAGGCTTAAAGTTGATGAATGGATATTTACGCGATGAAGGCTTGATATCATCCACTTGCAATTTATCCAACATCTTTTGACGAGATGTCGCTTGTTTCGACTTCGCCACGTTGGCAGAGAACCGACGGATAAACTCTTCTAATTCCTTCCGCTTTTCATCGGTTTTCTTATTCTGATCTTGACGTTGACGTGCAGCTAATTGAGACGATTCATACCAGAATGTATAAGTACCCCCATACAATTGGATTTTACCGAAATCTAAATCGGCGATGTGCGTACACACATTATCCAAGAAGTGACGATCGTGGGATACGACAATCACCGTATTTTTAAAGTTTTGCAAGAAGCCTTCTAACCAAAGTATCGAATCGATGTCCAAGTTATTCGTTGGCTCATCCAACAATAAAATATCAGGATTTCCAAAAAGCGCTTGGGCCAAAAGAACCT
>JACCDI010843051.1_pt1 | contig 16849 bp, 11 predicted proteins | sample 7442791 | NCBI WGS metagenome assembly JACCDI01 (sample SAMN15323434, study PRJNA562643) | freshwater metagenome | isolation source: river surface water | place: USA:Blue River Watershed | collected 2017-08-15 | reverse complement strand
CCATTCCCTAACAAAATTTGACGTTTGGATGAGCGAATTCCAGTGCAGTACTTCGACTGATAAAACACCCTGAATGTATCTTCATACATTTGCCAATCAGACGTATTCAGTAACCGAAACTGAGTATTTTTCATAGGCTGATTAACATCCATCATTAACACATAATTTCCACTCAATGAAATGATAGTGTCTTTAAACCAATGAACTTCTCCATCCTTATCCAGTTTGGGAAAATGCATCTGTCCCTTATGTTTAATTACGATTACGCTGTTGTTGTAAAATTCAAATTTACCTGCACCTTTATGTACTACCCGATTAAACATATCAATCAATTTAAAAGAGTCTGTTGTAAGGTCGTTGCAAATAAAAGCATTATGATTAATTCTATTCAACGATGACTGATAATATGGATCAATACTTACACTTTTAAAAGTTAGACCTCTGGTTGGCGGAATTAACAGTTTGCCCGTCATAGTGTATATTGCTGCATAGTTATTTATAGCGGCAAAATATCCTGAAGTTACCCCAATATTCATCGTGGTAATAAGGTCATATTTTGGAGGTATGATCCATTTGTTTTCTTCATTTTTAACCCCCATAGCACACATCGCCTGATCTTTCAGGATTGTACCTGCATAATAGAAAGAATCAAGCAGTAACTTTTCTCCGTTCCTATCAATTAATCTTACATTTTCATGAGACATTAACAGCATTGAATCGTTCGCTAAAAATGTCGTATCTGCATTACAGAAATTGTAAAAAGAATGTGTCATTTGAAACAATTCATCAGCAACAAAAAGACCAGAACCTTTATCGTCATAAAGACTCAGCGACTTTGGTCGCTTATAATTAAGATAGGTCAGATCCAGATAAGCTCTCCGATATAATTTCCCGTTTCTGAATGTGGTAAAACGATAGATATTGTCTTTTAAAACTCCATCTGTTATGTATACATACCCATGATCAAAAAAAGTATCTACTGTAAAAAACTCTTTTCGTTTAAAAATAATATGCCCTTTAAAACTATCGGATTCATATCGGCACACTTTTTTATCCAATGATGTTGATTTTGATTGATAATTTCCGCCATAGCCTTTATTCACCAAATATTTTTTACGATAAAAAACCTGATCTCCGCGATGATTAAAACGCTCTTCAAAAATTTCATCTTTTGATTCAATATAAACATGAACCTTTTGGAGTCGGTCTCTAAACCGGCGCCTACTTCTTAAATGCCTTAACTTAAAATTTTTCCAGAATGGCTTAAGACGATAGATATACCAGCTATTCTCATTTTTACTATAACCCACATCTTTGTATTCCACTTTGTACTGTCGATTCCCGAGAGGAACGCCTGTGCATGTGACTGCCAAATTTGCACTTTTTAAATTTGTAATTTTAAAATTATAATAAACATCCTCTTCTTTCGAATAATAGGGCGTCTGACTAATGGATCTGGAATATTTATAATGTTTAAGCTCATTGTTGTAAACCACTACCAATCCAACTAATTTTCGCTTTTTGTAATGCTTCTCTATACGCCCATCATTAAAAAATTCGTATTCAATTCTCTTTGGAACAAAAACAGACATCGTACTTCTCTTATTATTATCAAAGTGTATATCAAACACTATCCTTCCTTTTGAAAAAAGATAATACTGTAGAGTATCACCAAACACATCAAATTTCATCACTGTATCAATCCAGTCCCGTCTCAGTGTTTCCATAATCCCGGTTTGTAAATAATTTATATAGTTATCATCTGGCAAGAAATCCGTTTTACCGAACGACAACAACCTACTACCGTGGTATTCACTTACTCTGTAAATGGGCTGATGTTTTTTGTGTATTGAATCGAATTTTAGATAATGCTGATTGGCTGAATCAAGATAAATAGTCTGTGCAAGAAGAGTCTGCCCATTAACAAACAACAATAAAACCAATAACAATTGCCGCATAAGAGAATGTAAAGATAGCATTTATTAAGTTACAAAATTATGTCTATAACGACTCAATGAACAGTATTATTATTTTCTTACTTGATAGCATCAAATCGCATTCTAAAAACTCCTGCGATATAACCAATGAAATGATCTATAAAATTTTGATAAATGAAAGTTCTTGATCCGACAGCCTTATTCGCCTGCAAAAGTATCCTGATTTAATAAACCCAACTGCTTATCAATCTTTAGTAACTGATTCGTTTTCTTTCGAAGTGCGGTAAACAATCTGCCCATCAACAAACTGAATAATGCAGGAACGATAGAGACAATCAACAAGGTATACTTTAAACGCTCAAAGAAATGGGGTTTGGTGAACTCGTTATCGTGGAAGAATTTTTCAATGTTAGAGGTGAAATCAAAAATCGCCAGAATCTCAGTCATTTTACTGTAATACCACATACATACAACAACAAGAATTACACTTATTGCATAACAACTAATTTCTGCCACTACTAGCAGAGGTCGGGTTATATAGCGGGTGGTTGTTCCTGCAGATATAGAGCGACGAATGTCGGCAATCGTAGTTGGTGTTGTTGCTGTCATAATAAAAAAATAAATCTGGTTTGGCAAATATACTATATGATTCATTTGATTTAAATGATTCATTCGATAGATGGCAAAAATATGATTAGGGTAATTGGTATGCCTTCAGAACCTCGCATAGTCTTTCTATATCTTCAATATTCTGATCAAGGTGGAAGACAAAACGGATAAGCTGTGAGCCCATGCTGCTAACTTTAAACCCTTGTGTTTCCAGGTAAGTCATGAGTGCCGAAGGTGATACCTCCGAAGCTAATTCAAAAATAACAATATTGGTTTCTACTGGCAGAATTCTCACAACCCAATTTCTTTCCTGCAACACCTCCGCCAGCATCTTAGCTTTAATGTGATCTTCAGACAATCGCTCAATATTATTTTTCAGTGCATATAGTCCAGCCGCCGCCAGAATTCCCGCCTGACGCATGCCGCCACCCATCACTTTTCTTAGTCGTCGAGCTTTATAAATATGCTGTTTACTTCCGAGCAACAAAGATCCAACCGGAGCGCCTAAGCCTTTACTGAGACAAATTGAAATGGTATCAAAGAGCTGACCGTATTGCTTGGGATCTTCATTTTTGGCCACCAAAGCATTGAACAATCTGGCACCATCCAGGTGAAAAGCTAAGTTATGTTTCTGACAAACTTCTTTAATGGCTTTAAGTTCATCAAAATTCCAACAAGCGCCTCCCCCTTTATTCACGGTATTTTCAACACAAACCAGTTTACTGGAAGGGAAATGTACATTGTCATCGTTGATGTTTCTCAAAACATCTTCTGCTGTAAACATCCCTCTTTCGCTATTAATAAGTCGAACAGAAGCCCCACTATTAAAGGCAATACCACCACCTTCATACAGGTAAACATGAGCTAATGCATCACAAATTACCTCATCTCCGGGTTGAGTATGGAGCTTAATGCCTATCTGATTGGTTTGTGTTCCGCTACTACAAAAAAGCGACTCTTCCATTCCAAACATTTCAGCAGCAAAAGTTTGCAAAGCATTAACACTTGGGTCTTCGTTAAAGACATCATCTCCAAGTGGGGCTTCGAACATCGCCTGGCGCATTTCCTGACTTGGTTGAGTAACTGTATCGCTTCTAAGATCAACAAATTTCATTGAGCGAATATAGTATATGATTAATATGATATTGATGGATATGATTATTTTACCAGAAAGATTTAGATTGGTCGATAGTCTATTTGAGACAGAGGCCATAGAATAATCTTCGATGAGCCTACTCTAATGTGATCGGGAATTGAATTAAGTACAAAGAGGAACAAGAGCGAATCCGAAGGTGAAAATTTATATTTCATTCCGAACTTTTTTCTTAATTTGCTTTCTTTTTCTACTATGAAAACAATATTTGGTTTTTGTTGCTTTATTCTTTTGTCCTTCGGACAGCTCAATGCTCAATCTTTAGATGGCTCTTGGGGAGGGTTCTTGCATGTGCAAGGCATGAAAATGCGTTTGGTCTTCCATTTTCTGGATACCAATGTGGGCTATAGTGCTAAAATGGATAGTCCCGACCAAGGGGCCTTTGGCATTCCGGTAGATGATGTGTATTACTTGTCGTCGCAGCTGACCCTTAGAATTGATGCAGCGAATATTCTATTTAAAGGGACCGCCATTTTTAGAGGTAGCACTGAAGGTTATGGCGACATCGATAGCATCGTGGGCACCTTCAAACAATATGGAATCGAATTGCCTCTTACCCTTCGAAAATTGCCTGATGATTTCGAATTAGAAAACACTCGTCCCCAAGAACCCGATTTAAGCGAACCTGAAAGACTACCATACACTCAAGAGGAGGTTACTATCAATAACATTGCTGCCAACGTTCAATTATCTGGCACCTTAACCATTCCGAAATATGGCAGTAATTTCCCGGCAGTAATTCTCATTTCCGGAAGCGGACCACAAGACAGAAATGAGGAATTAATGGGGCATAAACCCTTTATGGTGATAGCAGATTATTTCTCCAGACGTGGAATAGCGGTATTGCGTTACGACGACAGAGGTTTTGGCGCTTCAACTGGCGAATACAATACTGCTACTACTGCAGATTTTGCTACAGATGCTTCAGCAGCAGTAGACTTTTTGAAAACAAAAAACTCCATCAATCCTAAAAAAATTGGCCTCGCCGGACATAGCGAGGGCGGCGTAATTGCCCCAATGGTGGCACTTAACAATAAAGATGTGGCTTTTATTATATTAATGGCTGGCACTGGTGTTAAGGGTGATAGTATATTAAAAATGCAGATTCGGAGTTTGAGTAAAGAGCAAGGTACTTCTGACAACGAAATGAAAGTGATTGAATCTATTAATAATAAATTATTTGAACTATTGCCAACTACACAAGACAGCACAATATTAATAGAGGCCTTAAAAAAACACCTCAAAGAATTTTCAAAAGCTCATCCAAACATCAAAATCAACAAAGAAAAATCCGAACCATATATCAGTTTAATTGTAGAACAGATGAGTAATCCATGGATGCGTTATTTCGTTACTTACGATCCCGTTCCAGCGCTAACAAAAGTGACTTGCCCTGTTTTAGCTATTAACGGCGACAAAGACATACAGGTTCCATCTGGCATCAACTTAAACGCCATTGGAAATGCCTTACAAAAAGGCGGCAACAAAAACTATACATTAAAAGAATTCCCCCACATGAACCATTTGTTCCAAACCTGCAAAACAGGGTCTATCAGCGAATACTTTCAGATTAAAGAAACTTTCTCGCCAGAAGTGATGAAGTTTATGTTGGAATGGATAATGAGATGAGAGCGAGAGATTCGGCCCCTCCGGGAGGTGGTCGCAGATTTCGCAGATACTATCCCACCGATCGAGGCGCCTGCAAACAAGCTTCGCATGTTTTTGGTGGATGACGCGGATTTTGTCGCAAGAACATTACTGCAAAAAATACATCAATAGTATAGACCCTTCGATACGGCATTCGACACCATTTCGCCATATTCTTTCGCTTCATAATATGTTTCTCAACTTTGCTCATGCCTAACTCATGGATCCTAAATTGGTTTTGAATAAAAAAAGGTTTTTGTATCTTTAATTGATATTCATTTATACAAAAAACTTTTTTTCTCTCCCCCTCTACAATTCGCAACCATGGGTACCTGAGTAAGAACTGAGTAAACAGGAAGCGAAAACGGACTGCGTATCGCCCTTCGACGGAGCTCAGAAACCGAGACATCGAACCATACACGTGAATCATCCCTGCGATAATATACGCGCTGGCGGCGATGCGCAAACATTGAATTGAGAAGAATGGATCCAAAAGTAGGCCGACCTCAGCGGTACCGAGAAATAAAAAATGAATTTTCCTGAATCTACCGCGAATATGTTAGTTACTTCGGTCGTGAGAACGCTTACGCTAAGTTGTCGAACTTCTTGAAATAATAATAAAATTAATTGTAGTCCCTGTAGCAGAGAACTTCGCTTCGCTGCGTTCACGCTACGGGACAACGAAAAATAAAAAAATCCCGCTTTAGGCGGGATTTAATTTTTCGTAGTCCGTAGGGGAGTCGAACCCCTCTTGCCAGGATGAAAACCTGAAGTCCTAACCGATAGACGAACGGACCAACTCGTTCCCTCCACAGTATTCCGTTTTGGGAGTGCAAAAATAATAAAAAAAATTAAATTGCAAATACTTCTTTTAAAAAAAATAAAAAAGTACCTTTGCAGCCCAATTTATAACCAATAAAAAACATGATACGCGTAGCAATTAATGGATTTGGCCGCATTGGCCGTATGGCTTTCAGAGTGATGAGCCAAAGAAATGATATTGAAGTAGTGGCCATCAACGACCTTACTGACAATAAAACTTTAGCTCACTTATTGAAATTTGACTCTGTGCATGGCAAATTTAACGGTACAGTAGATTATACTGATACTGCACTTATCGTTAATGGTAAGTCTATCGCTGCTCTTGCTGAACGCAATCCTGCAGCTTTGCCTTGGGGTTCAATGAACGTAGATGTTGTTCTTGAATCAACTGGCCGTTTTACAGATGTTGAATCTGCTGGTCAGCATATGACAGCTGGTGCTAAGAAAGTTGTTATTTCTGCTCCTGCAACAGGTGAAATGAAAACAATCGTTCTGGGTGTTAACGATAACACTTTAGATGGATCTGAAACTATCTTATCTAATGCTTCTTGCACTACCAACTGCCTGGCACCAATGGTAAAAATATTAGATGATCTTTGTGGTATCGAAAATGGTTTCATGACCACTATCCACGCTTATACATCTGACCAAAACTTACAAGATGCTCCACATAAAGATTTAAGAAGAGCTAGAGCTGCTGCTTATAGCATCATCCCTACCAGCACCGGCGCTGCTAAAGCTGTTGGTCTGGTTATGCCTCACTTAAACGGTAAATTAAACGGTAACGCTATGCGTGTGCCTATTCCAGATGGTTCTGTTACCGACTTCACTTGTAATGTGCGCAATCCAAAAAGCAAAGATGAAATCAATGCTGCTTTCAAAGCTGCTGCAAATGGCGCTTTAAAAGGCATCCTTGAATTCTCTGCTGATCCATTGGTATCTATCGATATCGTTGGTAACTCACACTCTTGTATTTTCGACAGCGACCTAACTATGGTAATTGGTAATACAGTTAAAGTTGTTGGTTGGTACGATAACGAAGCTGGATACAGCAACCGTATCGTTGACCTAATGGCTAAAGTAGGTAAATAATTTTTCGTCGTAAAGACAAAAGGTACATAAAACTAAAAGCCTTCTCAAATGAGAAGGCTTTTTTTGTTGGAAGATTTTTAAAGATAGGGGAAATTAAACGTTTAATAATTTAACACCGACCTTCCAGGTCGACGACCTGGAAGGTCGGTGTTTTTCCCAAACGCCTTCTCTCTCGACAAGACTCATGCTTCAGAAAATTCATCAAACGGTTAGGCGCTTTTCCCCAACCTTCCAGGTTGTCAACCTGGAAGGTTGGAAAACATTCAAACACCCCTCCCCCCTCTCCCAACAACAATCTCAACCACTTATCCATTTTTTTTAAACGTTTAGGGCTCCTGTAACAAAAAAGGGGACCACCTCCCGGCAGTCCCCTTTCTGTTATATCAACTTATCTATTCCTCTTTACTCGCCTAACTTTAATCCAATCACATTATCTGTTCCGTCCGAATTCTTACCTTCTATTAATATGGCTCCTTCGGCGGATTCTAATATTGTTTTTACATTCTGAACAGTGTATACCGATTGCTTATCTATCTTTGTGATCACAAAGCCTGGCTGCAATTTGCCTTTGAATGGTCCCTCGCCTACACTCACTACTTTCACACCATTCTTGACTCCTAACTTTTCCTTTTCTTCTTTAGTCAATGTCTCGAAAGAGGCGCCTTTCACTGAATTAACTTCCGATTTATCAGCAATACTGGTTGTTTCTTTTCCATCTAAGCCTTTTAAAGTAACGGTGATATCTTTGGCTCCGCCTTTTCTGCTAATAGAAATTTTTACTTTGTCGCCAGGACGGTATTTGCCAATCTCTTCCTGAAGTGATGAGACACTGTTCACTGTTACATCGTTAACTTTCAGAATAACATCGCCTTTTTGGATACCTGCTTTTTCAGCTGATCCATTTTCTGTTACTTGCTGAACTAACACACCATCTAGCCCTTTCAAACTTTCTTTATCTGCAACTTCCTGAGTGATCTCCTGAATTGCTACGCCTAAAACGGCTCTTTGAACTTTTCCAAACTTCAGCAAATCATCCATTACTTTCTTTACCAGATTCACCGGTACCGCAAAACCATAACCAGTATATGATCCAGTCTGAGAGGCAATCGCGGTATTGATACCAATTAATTGTCCACTAGTGCTTACTAATGCTCCCCCGCTGTTTCCAGGGTTGATGGCAGCATCGGTCTGAATAAAATTCTCTATCGCATATTGATTATCTTCTCTGCGCAATAAATCAATGCTTCTGCCTTTTGCACTTACAATACCTGCAGTAACGGTGCTGGTAAGATTCATTGGATTGCCTACTGCAACTACCCACTGACCAACTTTCACATCATCGCTGTTTCCAAAAGACATAAAGTGCAGCGATTTCTCATCAATTTTTATCAATGCTAAATCTGTTGTCTTGTCAGTTCCTATCAGTTCAGCTGTATAAGTGCGCTTATCATTAAGGGTTACTTCCATTTTAGTAGCATTTTCCACTACGTGGTTATTAGTTACGATGTAACCATCTTGAGTAATGATAACTCCGGATCCTGTGGCCATTCCCGGACCGCGGGGCTGATCAAAATCAAATCCATGGTCGCGGAAGAAATCGAAAGGATCTACCTGACCACCATTCCCTTTCGGCACGCTTTGTTTGGCGGCCTCATAATAAGACTTAATGTGCACAACGGCAGGTGTACTAACTTCGGATACCTTCACAAAATCAAAGCCTACATTACCCCCAGATTCTATATTACTGGCAAACATGGCATGCTTTTTCTGCATGGCTTCAAAACTTGCAGGCTGCGAAATGCGTTCAACAACGCTGTTAATGCCCAAAGCTACTAGTCCGCCAGCCAGGGCAATAGCAAAAATTCCTAATACTTTTTTCATATTCAATTTGATTTTTCCTTGTTTTTCTTTTTCAAAAGATGTTCCAATCTTTTTTGACTATTTTTGTAACGCAATTTCGACACTTTTAATATCATTGCATTTACCTTTATCGATTAACTTGTATTAAACTTCCACCAAGGTGCTGAAAAAAACGAAACTGAATGATGAGCAACTGGTACTCGCTATAAAAGGCGGCGACAGACAAGCTTTGCTTCAGTTATATAAGGACAATCAGATGGCGGTTAGAAACTACATATTAAAAAACAATGGCTCTGCAGCAGATGCCGAAGACATTCTCCAGGATGCCACCATCGCTGTTTGGGAAAAAATTCAGTCTGATTCACTACACTTATCCGCTAAACTCAGCACTTTCGTGTTTGCAATTTCCAAGAACTTATGGCTTAAACGCCTAAACAAAATGGGAAGACAGACTTCGATGAATGACATACAAACTGAAAATCTGGCAGAGTCGACTGACAATTTAAACCCTCAGGATGTCAAAATCATCGCTAAACTCATGGAGCAATTAGGCGACAAATGCCGTCAGATTCTCTCGATGTTCTATTTTGAAAATCGCGACATGACAGAGATAGCACAGTCGCTCGAGTACAATAATGCTGATACCGTAAAAGCAAAGAAACATCAATGCTTTAAACAATTACAACATCTGTTTCTCAGCCAGTATAACAAACACGATTTTTTAGGCCATTGAACTACAACGAATCACATACCGACCTGTTTAATGCTTATCTGAAAAGAACACTTTCTGATGCTGAACTCATGGCTTTTGAAAAACGCCTGAAAGATGATAAAGAATTTGCAGATGATTTTAACTTTCATCAATTGATGGTAGAAGGTGTGAAAGTCCATGCCCGCGCCGAACTCAAACAATTTCTCTCTCAAAACTCTGCTCCAGCAAAGGGTAAAACAATCCGTTTTAGCAATATGCAGTGGGCCGCCGCTGCCGTTATTGTTGTTATTATCGGTATTTATGCCGTCACTCAATTCTATATACAACCTAAAAAAGAAATTGATTTAGCGATTAAATCTCCGGAACACAAAACACCTGAACTAAACATTGATACCAACTCAATTGAAGTTCCTCCTGAACAGCGCATGACCGATTCAATTCAAGCGACTGAATCGAAGGAGGAGACTACTATCGTATCTGCAGAAACTATTATAATGGATGATGCCGGAAGTCCACCTGCTATCGACGATGTCTCCGACAAAGATCTAGGAATGGCAGAATCTGAAAACTTTAAAATTGAAGACAAAAAATACGAGGTTGTCTCCGAGAAAAAACTGAAAGATACTATTGTTTACCTTTACAGTCTGGCTTACGAAGAACCATCCTATTCAAACAATAATTACAGAAACAAAAAATTGGAGGTGTCTAAACTGCCTTCTAATACCAATACCAAACCTGCTACAGCAGACAAAGTGGATACTGAAGGAACGAAAAAGAAGAGTCAAAAGGCATCAGCCATTAAAATCACTATCGAGTTCTGGCAATCGCCAGTCAATTTCAAAGGGTATAAATATTGGGGCAATACTGTTCAGTTGTATGGCGCCGATCAGGCCACAGCGCGTCTGTTTATCATCAATAATGAATTTTATTTGCGCGACAATGGCAAGGTATACCTTCTACTCATTAGTCCGGATGCTACTGCATTCAAACCTATCTTAGACGACCAACTAACACAATTTATTTTATTTCAGAAATAAGTGAAACTTACATTTAAAAAATACCAGGGAACAGGCAACGATTTTATCATTATTGACAATCGTGAACATTTATATGATCTTTTAGATGTAGCCTACCTTTGTCATCCTAAATTTGGAATTGGTGGCGACGGCTTAATGTTGCTGCAAAACAAAGTAGGATATGATTTTGAAATGGTCTACTACAACAGCGATGGCAATGTCAGCACGATGTGTGGTAATGGTGGTCGTTGTATCGTCGACTTTGCTAAAAGATTAAATGTATTTGAGGGGCATACGACTAACTTCAAAGCCGTGGACGGTCCGCATGACGCTATATGGGACGATGACTTTGTGGAACTAAAAATGCAGGATGTTTCTCAGATTTCAAGAAGAGGAAAAGACTATGTATTAAACACCGGCTCTCCTCATTATGTTGTTTTTGCCTCTGCCATCGACACGATGGAAATTGTAGATGAAGCAACATTGATTCGTTATAACCATGAATTCAGTGAAGAGGGCATTAATGTTAACTTTGTAGAAATCCTTAATGGAGACGATCAACTACAAATACTTGTGCGAACATATGAGCGTGGCGTTGAAGACGAGACCTTAAGTTGTGGCACAGGTGTTACAGCATCAGCCATCGCTTTAAGTGAACAATTAGCATTAGCTGATGGCGACTATACCATTGGCATTCAAACGCCTGGTGGCAATCTGGTTGTCAAATTCCATAAAGAAGCAGGCGCATACACCAATGTTTGGCTTTGCGGACCGGCCACAGAGGTCTTTACCGGAGAGATAGAACTATAAAAAAAGGCCTGTTATTTCTAACAGACCTTTTCACACATAATCAAATATTGGTTATTCACCTGATCTGTCTTCAGCAATCTGAATCTGACCAGTCAATAATTTTTCTTTCAATTTAGCTTCAATTTCAGCCATGATTTCGTGGTTATCTTCCAGCAATTCTTTTACAGCATCTCTTCCCTGACCCAGTTTAGTGCCATTGTATGAGAACCAAGAACCAGATTTCTGAACGATACCATTATCAACAGATAAATCCAGCACTTCACCCACTCTGCTGATACCTCTACCGTACATGATATCAAACTCTACCACTCTGAAAGGTGGCGCCACTTTGTTTTTAGCCACTTTCACTTTAGTTCTGTTACCAACGATTTCATCACCATCCTTAATCTGACCAATTCTACGAATATCTAAACGAACAGAAGCATAAAATTTAAGTGCGTTACCGCCGGTAGTAGTTTCAGGATTTCCGAACATCACCCCGATTTTTTCTCTGAGCTGATTGATGAAAATACAAATACAACCAGTTTTGTTGATAGTACCTGTTAATTTCCTCAAGGCCTGAGACATCAAACGGGCTTGTAAACCCATTTTGCTATCGCCCATATCACCTTCAATCTCTGCTCTTGGCACCAAGGCTGCAACCGAGTCGATAACGATCACATCGATAGCACCTGAACGGATTAAGTTATCTGCGATCTCTAAAGCCTGCTCCCCGTCATCCGGTTGCGAGATCAATAAATCAGAAGTATTAACCCCTAATTTCTGAGCGTAAAACTGATCAAAGGCATGTTCTGCATCGATAAAGGCACAGATACCACCTTTCTTCTGAGCTTCAGCAATACAGCTAATAGCCAAGGTTGTTTTACCACTACTTTCCGGACCATAGATTTCGATGACCCTTCCTTTCGGAAAACCACCTACACCCAATGCCATATCCAGACTAAATGAGCCCGTAGAAACTACATCTACTGCAACTACATTTTTATCGTCCATTTTCATTACAACACCTTTTCCATAACTCTTCTCGAGTTTGTCGATGGTGAGCTTTAACGCTTTTAATTTTTCTGCACTTGATTCTGCCATAAATTATTGTTACGAAGTAAGTTATTTACATGTTTCTATTATTCACAATTCAGATTAGATATTCACAGAAAATTCACTGCTATTATTTTTAGCATTTAATTGCTAAAAGGTTTATCAATACTGGCACGCAATGAATATTTCTCCTTAGACTACCAACATATTCAGAATGCTATTATTTTTAGCATTATTTGGCTTCAAATCCGTGTACACCCTTGATATTCTTCATTCTGCAAGCCTGAAAAATCGCATTTAAAAATATTGCAGATTTTTGTTCAAATTTCAGGACGGGGCGTCGTAAAATTCTCAATCTGTCTAAATTTTATGCAAAAATCCCTCCTCTAAAATCTCTGTAAAACAATCCTTTCTTTTCTCATATTGAATACAAATGTAGTGACTGAAAAACCTTTTAGTCGTATTTTAAATATTTATAGTCGTTTAGATTTTAGGGGGCGCCAGCCAATTTTTTTACGAAGATTTTTTTATTACCGGCACCGTTGAGGCCGGCCTACATTTGTAACCGTTCTTCTCAATTCAATGTTTGTGCAACGCCGCCTGCGCAATAGATTATTTAATAGCCTTCACAACTTATGGTTTAATAGTCTAATATTAACACCCATAAAACGATATACTTCCGCAATGGCGTTGCTCCAAGATTATTGAAACATGCAGTAAGGTTTTTATCGTAGTCCCGGCATTAGAACTCCTTCGTCGCACAATACGGGACACCGCCGTATCATTTCAGCAGTACCAGGGAGCAAAAGAGAGCACCTTCGAATGCTAAATCGAAGGGCCTTTTATTAATTGATATATTTTGCGGCGATGTTCTTGACCATCTTCCGCGGAATCGAAGATCAACGAAGTTGGTCTTGGCTTTGATCAAACTGTGCTGTCGAATGTATTAAAGAAAATCTGCGTTCACCTCCCGGAGGGGCCTAACACGCCAACTGCTCTAATAATTTCTATAGAAAGGCTCGCTCTCAGCGGTGCTGGGTAAACGTCAACTAGCGCCAGCCCTATTTCACCGAGATAATCATATCTCCCACCCTCAAGGAATTTACCACGTCCATGCCCTTCACCACTTCGGCAAAGATGGTATACTTGCCGTCGAGGTTGGTGGTATAGTTATGTGTGATGAAGAATTGCACGCCTTCTGAGTCCTTACCGGCAGAAGCCAGTCCGACACTTCCTGGATGATACCTCAACTCGCTACTAAACTCACTGCGTTGCATCCAGTTTAATGATCCCCAGCCATCGCCTCTCGGACAAGCGCCCTGAATCACAAAGTCGGGTACATATCTATGAAAACTTTTATTGTTATAATAACCACTGTCAACCAACTTTAAGAAATTAGCAACTGAAGCTGGCGATTCGTTAACTTTCATCTTCAATACAATAATACCTTTATTAGTGGTGATCGTTACTTGTCTGTCTTCAGGAATTTTCACCACATATTGCCAGTCGATTGGATTCTGATAACCCGACTCAAAGTAATTAGGATAGGTGAAACTTTGTTTTTGCAATTGCATTTTGGTTTTGTATACATCCAGCCAGGCTTCGTAGTCGCGGGGAATGACCAATGTCTGCATAGCATTGTTCAGTATTTCCAGTCCCGCTTCCGGATTGGATTTCCATGCACTGTCTTTTCTGATACGCTCGCAAACCAAAGATACATATGCCACATTTCCACTCATTAATAAGTTGGTATATATGGTATCATGCACTGTTTTAGCCAGACTTAAATATTGTTCCATGGCATAAGTTTGTACTGGCACCATCATGGTTGTTGACGCTACTTTATACCAGTCAGCTGCCAAAAGTTCTTTGCGCTGTAGAATTGCTAATCGCTTGTAGGCATCGTTACCAACTTTCTTAAAAGAATCGTTCAATGCTTTATAAGTGATGGGTTTCTTTTTAATCTCAACAGCTGGCTTTGAAGGATTCAACACTTTCTGACACAATACTTTTACTTCCGAATTTTTAGTTGCTGTCATCAACCCAGTTAAGAAGACCTTCGCCTCCATATTGATGCGTTTGCGTCTGCTGCTGTGATAAGCACAACGGGCTATTCCGATATGCATGGCAGTGTCGCAATTTTTAAGATCTATATTTGAAAGAAACTGTGCAGTTCTATAATCGGCGCACTTGCCCAATGCTTCCAGAATATTGTTTTTCACTTCGGTGACTTTCTCATTCTTAAAGCAAGACATGAGTGCTTCACAATTACTTGTATCGTATAACTGACCGATACTAAAGGCAGCTGCTTTTCTGATAATGGGACTGGCATCGCTCCTTAGTGCGTTGAACAAATTGACACCGTAGGTCTTATCCTGTATAGAAGCAAAAGCCATCAATGCATGGTAACGGTGTCGTTCAACCGGATATTTCAGATATGGAGCTAATGCCGCTGCATTTCGGTTGTATTGCAGGTTATAGATATTGATCAGAACTGTGTCGTTACTAAAACGATTCTGAGCTTCTGACTGAAGCGACACTAATGCTAAAATCAAAAAAAAGTACTTCATGGTTTATGGGTTTTGGCGAATCACCTCGTACATCATGATACCGGCAGCTACCGATACATTGAGTGAATCGAGATCAGATTTCATTGGAATCTTCACAAGCTTATCTGCCAGTTTCAATAAGGCAGGCGATATACCATCTTCTTCACTACCTACAATAACAACACATGGTTTTGTATAGGTATCAAAAAACAATTCTTTATTGGCTTTTTCGGTACCACAGATAATTTGCAAACCATCATCTTTTAAATGTTTGATAGTTTGAAACAAATTCTGAGAACGGCAGACTGGCAGGTGCAGCAAAGCACCAGCAGAGGTTTTAATGGCCTCATCAGTAACTGTAGCAGAACCTTTTTCAGGAATGATGATAGCATCTAAACCCGCCGCCATAGCAGTACGGGCAATGGCACCAAAATTTCTAACATCCGTTATTCTATCCAGTGCAATCAAAAAAGGTGCTTTATCTTGCTCTAATAATTTCTTCACCAGTTCTTCGGCATTATGGTACTCGATAGACGAAATTTTAGCCACCACACCCTGGTGATTTTTAAACTTCGACAAAGAATCCAGTTTTTCTTTAGGGACTTCTGTAAAATTAACTTTGTGGCGATTCAGAATTTGTTTGATATGACGAATACTTTCGCCCATACCTTTCTGTACATATACTTTAACAAATGTTGCGCGAGCATCCAATGCTTCTTCCAAAGGACGAATTCCAAAAATCAGTCCGGTGTCTTTATTCTCTTTTTCCATGGTATTGATAAAAATAAAGACGCAATAAATGCGTCTTTATATAGGGTGTTTAATATTTTAATGTAATTGTCATGTTACTCAAGTGTGAGGTAACTTTCAACTGCTGATTTTAATTCTTTGTTTGATCTTGCCCATTTGTCAGCCAGATCTTTCAGTTTCCATTCGTTAGCAACATACTGAGCACGCTCCATGAAGTCGTATGCGTCTTTGCACATCTCCATCATATATCTGTACTTCTTACTGCCTTTGAATTGCAGATAGTATGCAACATCTTTATTGCAATACTCGTACAAGCTTCTCAGCTCCTCTTCACCAGCTTTTGTATCACCAGCCTGATGTAATAAATCAGCCATGTAATATCTAATATCAGCTTTGGTTGGTAAGGCCCTGTCTGGCAATTCAGTTTTGCACTTGTTAATCAGGTCGATTACTTTTTTGTTATAAGCATCAGCTAAAGCTTTGTTGCCTGGCTGAGTTAACATAGAATCTGTCACTTTCAACTGATTCACTTTATTGATATACTCGTAACTGGTGTAGATAAACATCTTCTGCATCGCATAAGGAAGAATTGAAGACTTATCATCCATAGAGAAATCTTTCTTCTCTTTGATGCCAGAATAGCGGAATTTGTTCATCAGCATATCATACATATTATCGAGATTGATTCTTGACACATCGCCTCTTTGAACATCAGATTTAATTGGTACCAACTGATAGATCAGACCTTTTCTTTCGAAATATGCCTGCATACCAAGGTAACCATCATCACCAGAAGTAGTAGAGAAACAGATAGGACGTTTCCAACCAGTAGCAGCGTTTGTTGCAATTAAGTCCAT
>JACCDI010029136.1_pt1 | contig 16852 bp, 16 predicted proteins | sample 7442791 | NCBI WGS metagenome assembly JACCDI01 (sample SAMN15323434, study PRJNA562643) | freshwater metagenome | isolation source: river surface water | place: USA:Blue River Watershed | collected 2017-08-15 | reverse complement strand
GGAAAACGGAAACGAGTGGACACCACTTCGTGCTCTGATCAAGGATGAGAACCAGTTCTTTGTAATCGACTCATTGCTCAGCGAATATGCAGCGCTGGGCTTTGAGTATGGCTACTCCGTTGTTCGCCCAGAGGCGCTCGTCATGTGGGAAGGCCAGTTCGGTGACTTCGTTAACGGCGCACAGACTGTCGTTGATGAGTTCATCTCATCAGCGCTGCAGAAGTGGGGTGAGCGTTCATCAGTAGTGCTCTTGCTTCCACACGGTTATGAAGGTCAAGGACCGGATCACTCATCAGCGCGTATCGAGCGTTTCTTACAGCTCTGCGCTGAGAACAATATGACTGTCGCACAGCCATCATCTCCTGCCTCATACTTCCACTTGTTGCGTTGGCATGTTGCTAACCCAACTCGTCGCCCAATGGTTGTCTTCACACCGAAGTCGATGTTGCGCCTTAAGGCCGCTGCATCACAGTTGAGTGATTTCACTAGCGGAACATTCCGTCCGGTAATCGGCGATGACAAGGTGCAGAACGCATCTCGATTGATCTTCTGCTCCGGCAAGATTTATCACGACCTCGTTGCAGAGCGTGAAAAATTGGGTGAGCACTCAACGGCAATTGTTCGCGTTGAGCTTCTCTACCCACTGCCAATTGATGCGATGCGTGAAGAAGCAGCGAAGCATCCAAATGCAACTCTCTTGTGGGTACAGGATGAGCCAGCAAACCAGGGTCCATGGCCTCATATTGCGCTGCGCACATCTGAAGCTCTCGGTGGTCGTGCAATTGATAGTCGCGTATTCCGTCGTGTTTCACGTCGTTCCACTGCAAGCCCAGCAACTGGTAACCATCACTTGCATGAGGAAGAGTTGAAGGCGTTGTTACAGGAAGCTTTTACTCGCTAACGTTTCTTTCGAACTCGCGAGATAACTTTCGCTCGAACAGTAACGACTGATAAAAGTCCCCACTGGCGAGAGTCAGTGCCTTCCGGGTTATCGCTGCTGACAAATATCTGTCCGGTTGCTTCATGCACTTCGGTAATCCGCTTTACATAGAAGATGCCAGGCTGTTCAGGCCGCTCGATAACGACCACATCTCCCTTGGCTACTCGAGGCCCCAGGAGATCTCCGAGTGAGAACTTGTTGGACTTCACCGCGAACTTCCCCCACTGGGCCATCAGCCAATCCCCTGCGGAATAGGTCGGTTCCATCGACTTTCCTTCGACTAGGACGGTGGAGTATCTGCTCATGGGCGAGAGTCTAGGACAGCCCTATCTTCGAGTGCCCTCATTCGGATATGCGTATGGCCACAGCCTCCACTAATGTTTGGTGCATGAGAAACCTATTTGAAGCACTACTAACACCAAAGGCAACTGTTCTAGCTCACTGCGATCTACCGTGCGGAGTCTATGACCCAGCACAAGCTCGCATCGAGGCTCTCTCTGTAAAGGCTTGCATGGAGAAGTACGCAGCTAATCCAGATGCAGATTTCCGTTCACGCTCCGTTGCAATCAAGGAAGAGCGTTCGCATGCAGTCAAGGAGCACCTTTGGGTTCTCTGGACTGATTACTTCAAGGCACCTCACTTCGAGAAGTACCCACAGCTTCACTCACTCTTCAATGAGGCGACAAAGCTTGCAGGTGCTGCTGGCACAAAGGGAACTCAGGATGTTGCAGTTGCGGATTCATTAATTGCAAAGATTGATGAGATTGCAGCAATTTTCTGGGAGACCAAGAAGGCTTAACCTTTAAGCTCATTCAGTGAGCTAAATTAATTTCTTAGCAAAGATTCAGCGGCAGTGCGGGCGAGGAAAGTTACTCGCTCCACTGTCGCTCTTTTTATTTCACCTTGTGCCACTAAGCGTTCGCCTTCATAAATTTCACAGGCAAAAAGTAATTCACGACCTTCTATATTTGTACAGCGAGCATTTGCACGCAACTCAACCCCTACAGGAGCTGAGCCCAATAACTCAATTGATGTTGCAAGTAAGAAAGTGGTTTCTCCATTATCGAGATACTCACTCAGCGCAGCAATAGTTGCGCTCTCCATTGCATGAAGAAGATGTGATGTGGCAACTATCGGTAGATCTGAGAGCCCCATGGCGAGTGCAGTATCACCAGGTCGCACAGTCATGACAGAGAAGCCGACCGCCCCTAGAACCTCTTCTGCTGGCTTCATTTACTTATCTCTACCTTGGCCATGCGGACCGTCATCATCTATAAAGTGCTGAATATGTGTCTGCTCTATCTGAATCTCTCGGTGTTCAATGTTTCCAAATTCATCGATTTCGATTGAAATCTCAGTCATACTAAATTGGGTAACGACTTCGGTGGCTCCTGACATCTGTGCGCGAAGCTGGCGATGGATGGATTCGTGAAGATCCTCTGGAGCACTCTCATTACAAGTGCGGCGCAGGGTTGCCTGCAATAAATCATGCATTGCTCGCTCATGCGCAATCTCAGCGGTGCATGGAAGGCATGCATTGATATGCGCCTCAATCGCTGAACGTCGTGGCAACTGCTCAAGTTCGCCTTCGATAATAAAGATAACTGAAGAGAGAACTTCTCCACACTGAATCTCGATATAACTCATTCGCCGCTCACCTCGCCTTCAGTGACCTTGGCGGATTTCTTAGCAGCTTCAACAGATTTCTTTGAAGTTGCGATTGAATATCCCAGTTCGGCTGCATAGTCGGCTAACTTCTCACGAAGTTGTTTGCGGCCGCGGCTCAACCGTGACATCACCGTTCCCGCTGGAATACCAACAATCTCAGCAATCTCTTTATATGAAAATCCTTCAACATCTGCAAGATAGACAACCATTCGAAATTCTTCTGGAATCTCATGCAGTGCACGCTTAATGTCGTTATCAGGGAGATTCTCAAGCGCCTCGACCTCAGCCGATTTACCAAGATCACTTGTGTGCGATTGGGCCTCTGCTAACTGCCAATCTTCAAGTTCGGCTTGTGCAACTTGTGGGCGGCGCTGATCTTTGCGATAGGTATTGATAAAGGTTGTAGTCAAAACTCGATAGAGCCATGCGCGCAGATTTGTTCCCTCTTCAAATTGATGGAAGGAGGTGAAAGCTTTGAGATATGTATCCTGCACAAGGTCGCGCGCATCTTCCGGGTTCTTTGTGTAACGAAGCGCTGCCGCATAGAGCTGATCCGTGAAGACAAGGGCATCGCGCTCGAACCGAGTGGTGCGATCGGCCGCGCTTTCGAGAACCAAATCCTTGGATGTCATTACTTCCATCCTAACCCGAGAGCTCAGAGTTCTCATCTCCTAACCGCCCGGTGCCCCCGCATAGATTGCTGAGAATGTGGTTAGAAAAGGGTCTCCGGTTCACCTAACTCGATTTCTTCAATCAACCCAGCACCGTTATTTGCAACGAGATTTACTCGAGGCGAAACTGGTCGCGTAATCAATCCTGCCGCTGGCTCGGGATGGTGCATGAGCGCCTGCAGCTTTTCAATCTCGCGATTCATGGGATCGAGCCACTCATCCCACCTCTCGCGCGCCATAAAGACCGGCATCCGGCTATGGATAGTTGCCAACTCTCCCACCGCTTCGCGTGTGATGATGGAGGCGCTTTGAATTACCTCGCCCTTCTCACTTGTCCACGAACTGCAGATACCAGCGATGGATAAAGGATGCCCATCTGACGAAGTGATGTAGAAAGGTTGCTTAGGTGGAAACTTACCGAGAGATGTAGCCCATTCGTAATAACCAGTTGCCGGTATCAGGCATCGTGAAGTTCTAAAGGCATCGCGAAAAGTAGGCTTTTCGTGGATTGATTCACTTCGTGCGTTGATTGCATGCGACTGACCTGCACGTGCATCAACGAAATTCTTCTGCCATGGAGCAATCAGTCCCCATGATGCAGAATCCAAAATGCGATCATCGCTATTGCGGTCTCTATCTCGGACTATGTAAATCTCGTTTGTCGGTGCAATATTCCAATTGAGAGGCAGAGTCGGATTTGAATCGTTATCGACAAGGTTGAAGAAGGCAACTATCTCTTCTTGGCTCTGAGCCATCGCATAACGCCCGCACATATTGAGCAATCGTAGTCGAATGTAGGCGGGGTAGACTTTGCGCATGACTTCACCGCACCCGCTCTGGCCCGCGCCTTTTCGTGGACCCGTTCCGGTCGATGCAACAGTGACTATCCCTGGTTCTAAGTCGGTCACCAATCGCGCGCTCATACTCGCAGCTCAGGCGACGTCACCATCCATTATTCGCAGACCACTTGTCTCGCGTGATTCAGAGTTAATGTCGGCAGGGCTTTCCGCAATGGGGCTCTCGATTGAAAGTAGCACTGATGAACAGGGCGAATTCTGGAGAGTTACTCCGAAAATCGTTGATGGAAAGAACTTTCTACAGGGTCCAGCGAGAGTTGATGTAGGAAATGCTGGAACGGTGATGCGCTTTCTGCCACCACTAGCAGCGCTTGCTCATGGAGATATCGCCTTCGATGGCGATCCACGCAGTTATGAACGTCCACTCGGTCCAGTAATTAAAGCTTTGGAAGATCTCGGAATTGAGATCGAACATGAGGGTCGATATTCGCTACCAATGGTGATGAAATCTCAGGGAGAGATTCCTGGAGGCAACTTAGAGATTGATGCCAGCGCTTCTAGCCAATTCCTCTCTGCACTTCTTTTAGTTGCACCCAGTATGCGCAATGGAATTACCGTGAAACATGTGGGCGGAACGCTTCCTTCGATGCCTCACATTGATATGACAGTGCAGATGCTCCGTGACTTTGGTGCCACTGTAACTGTCGACAAAGCTGCCAATACGTGGCGCGTTGAACCAGGTCCACTCAATGGTGTTGATCTTGTAATCGAACCAGATCTTTCAAATGCTGCACCATTTATTTCACTTGCAATGGTCTGCGGTGGATCAATCACAATTGCCGATTGGCCAAAATCGACAACTCAACCGGGTGATCAATTACGAGATATCTTCTCAGCAATGGGTTCAAAGGTTGAATTCGTTGAAGGTGGCCTCAAGGTAACTGCTGGTTCATCAATTCACGGTATCGATATCGATCTCCATGACGTTGGCGAGCTCACTCCTTCAATTGCCGCACTCGCTGCCTTAGCTGACTCTCCTTCACATCTTCGAGGAATCGGACATCTTCGTCTCCATGAAACAGATCGACTTGCTGCTCTTACCCGAGAAATCAATGGCCTTGGTGGCAGCGTTGTAGAAGAAGAGACCGCGCTCCACATCACTCCTGCACCACTTCATTCAGGCGTTTTTCACACCTATGAAGACCATCGATTAGCTACGGCAGGCGCTGTTATAGGTCTGGTCGTTGAAGGTATAGAGGTAGAGAACATCGCCACCACTCGTAAGACTCTCACCGACTTTCCCGGCCTCTGGAAGAGTTTGCTCCACTAGATGCATCCATATGTGATTGGTATGGGCCGATGACCCCACGTGAGTATGACGAATCTGATGTTCGCATCAGACCCACACGCACAACACGTCGTCGCAGTAAAGATCGTCCTTCACATTCGGATTCACATACCGCACTTGTCATCTCAGTAGATCGAGGCCGTAGCGGCTGCGTCCTTGAAGATGGAGCAAATGCCGGAAAGGTTGTTGTCGCAATGAAGGCGCGCGAGCTCGGCCCTAAATCTGTTGTGGTTGGAGATTCAGTCGAAATTGTTGGCGATACATCAGGTGATGAAGGAACCCTCGCTCGAATCGTTAAGGTAAATGAGCGCACCAATTCACTCAGTCGCACCGTTGATGATGCGGCAAAGCTTGAACGAACAATCGTTGCAAACATTGATCAACTACTTATTGTTGTTGCATCAGCAAATCCAGAACCTCGACGTGGATTGATTGATCGTTTCCTCGTTAGTGCATTTATCGAGAAGATTCATCCCATTATTGTTGTAACCAAAATCGATGTAGCGCCAATTCCAGAGTTTATGGAGCGATATGCAGCTCTTGGCGTGGAGATAATGACGACTTCATCGAAAGTTGCAGATCGTCCGGCACAAGTTGCCGAGATTGCAGCTGTTCTTCAAGATAAAGTTTCTGTTCTCGTTGGCCACTCGGGTGTTGGTAAATCTACGCTGATCAATGATTTAGTTCCCGCAGCACATCGCCTTACAGGTGATGTTAATGATGTTACTGGGCGCGGTCGCCACACCTCCTCAAGCGCAATTGCACTCGCCCTTCCTGCCGGTGGTTGGATCATCGATACACCAGGAATTCGCGCCTTTGGGCTTGCTCATCGAGATCCTCGTGAAATTGTGGAGGCATTCCCGGATCTAGCCGAGGTTGCATCGACCTGTATGTCTCATTGCTCACATGCAGAGGAATCATGCGCACTCAATGCTTGGATTACTGAAGATTCTGCCCTTCAAAGTGAGCGCCAGCTGCGGGTAGAAAGTTTACGTTCGCTCTTAGATGTGAAGAGTTACGTAGACTTACCTCATGAGCAGTAGCCAGAACCAGCGCTTTTCACTCGGTGAAGACCTCACCCTTGCCCATCGTCTGGCTGATGCAGCTGATGCCATTACCTTAAAGCGTTTTCAAGCAAACGACTTAGTCGTCACTACCAAACCAGATAACACACCTGTTACTGATGCGGATAAATCTTCAGAAGAGGCGATCAGAGCGCTTCTCCACGCCCATCGCCCTGATGATGGAATTGTTGGAGAAGAGTTTGGAAATGAAGGCGCCGAGAAGAGCCGCTACTGGGTCATTGATCCCATCGATGGAACAAAGAACTTTCTACGCGGTGTTCCAACGTGGGCAACTTTGATTGGTCTCGTTGAACGAACTTCTGATGGTTCGCAGAGAACAATCGTCAGTGTTGTGAGCGCTCCCGCGCTCTTTCGCCGTTGGTATGCTCATCTAGGTGGCGGTGCATTCGTCACAATTAATCATGAGAACACCAAGAGACTCCATGTCTCTGGTGTGACGAAGATAGAAGATGCATCAATTTCGTACTCCGATTTCCAAGGATGGGGCGATCGCCTCGAACCTTTTGAGGCGTTACTCAAGAAAGCATGGCGTACTCGCGGCTATGGAGATTTCTGGTCACATATGTTGGTGGCAGAAGGAGCGCTAGAAGTTGCGATAGAACCTGAGCTTGCGCTCTGGGATATGGTCGCACTCGATTTGATTGTGACAGAGGCAGGAGGAACTTTCTCCAATACATCTGGTCTCATCGGCCCACATGGAGGAAATGGTCTCTCAACCAATGGCCTGCTCCATTCTTACATCGTGGATGCATTGAGAAAGTAGTGCACGATGGAAGATATCAAGATTGACCTTAATCACCATAAGCAACCAGTTCCAGATATTCATCCAGAAATCGATCTCACTAAAGCCACTCTCGTTACACAAACCTTTGCCGTTACGGGTATGACATGTAGTTCTTGCGTCAACTCTGTTGAGCGTTCTCTCAACGCTATCCCTGGGGTAAATGCATCGGTGAATTTTGCCTCTGAAACTGTGCATGTTCTTGCCCCTGCTGAAGTCAAAGCAGAGGTGATTATTAAGGCGATTAAGTCAGCTGGATATGGCGCAACTTTGTTAGAAGACCAACGCGATCCAGCGCTGCATCGTAAGGGCGCGGCTCGAGCACTCATCTTTGCCATTCTTTTTGCAGTGCCAACAATTGCTATCTCTATGGTGATGTCATGGCATGAATCAGTAGGTGCATGGATATTTGACCTCTTCACAACAAATAATTGGCCTCTTCCACCTCATGCTGATCACCACTTCGCTTCATGGCTCGCCTTAGCGTTGACGACTCCACTCATATTGATAGTTGCTTTCCCAATTCATCGCGCGGCAATCCGTAACTTCTTCCATCCAACGATGGATTCGCTTATCTCCCTGGGTTCAATCAGCGCATATACCTGGTCTATCTATGCGACCTATACCGGAACAGGCGATGTGTATACCGAAGTTGCAGCCGGCGTGCTTCTCTTTGTCATTCTCGGTCGCTACCTTGAAGCACGTGCAAAGCGAAGCGCAAGTAGCGCATTGGCAACACTGCTCGCACTTGGAGAGAAAGAGGTCACTGTTCTCCGCGGTACGAGCGAAGTACTTGTACCAATCTCTCACCTCAAAGTTGGTGATGAGTTTGTCGTGAAGCCAGGATCTCGAATTGCAACCGATGGCGTAGTTATTTCGGGCGTATCAACAGTAGATAACTCTCTCATCACAGGAGAATCACTCCCCGTTGATATTGCACCAGGTTCTAGAGTCATTGGCGCATCTCTGAATAACAATGGCCGCATTATTGTTCGGGCCACACGCATCGGTAGCGATACTGAGATGGCGCGAATTACCTCTATGGTTGTGACCGCTCAAGGAAGTAAATCTCCTATCCAGCAGAGCGCAGATAAGATTGCAGCAATCTTTGTACCAATGGTGACCGCGCTCTCTCTGGCAACTTTCGCTTTCTGGTACTACTCCGAAGGAAAGACGCTTACTTTCTCTATCTCTACCGCGATCACAGTCCTAGTAATTGCCTGCCCTTGCGCACTCGGATTAGCAACGCCAGTAGCTCTCTTGGTGGCATCGGGTCGTGGCGCGCTTCGAGGGATTGTGATTCGTGAGCCTCGTATTCTCTCTGTTGCACGAGAAATTAATGTAGCGATCTTTGATAAGACCGGAACTCTGACCGATGGCGCGATGCAGGTGCGCGATGTGGCGATTCCGGTTTCAGCTCAGAAAGTTTTGGGTCAATCTTTTGAAGGCATATTGAGCGAGAAGAACGTTCTCTCACTCGCCCTTGCTTTGGAAAGTCAGAATGATCATCCTCTAGCGCGAGCAATCTCCGATTACTGCACATCTCGAGGAGCCGAAAAGTTAGCAGTTTCAGATTTCATGCAGACTCCTGGGGCGGGAGTTGCGGCACGAGTGAGCGCATTTGGAAAATCGATGGTCGTCATTGTTGGCTCTCCCGAATCTGTTTCACATAGCGCTGTTGCACTTGATCCCATCTTGGTGGAAGCGATTTCACTTGCGAAAGCATCTTCACACTCCACAGCACTCTTAGCTGTTGATGGTGTTGCGATTGCGCTCTTTGCAGCAGGGGATGTCATCAAGTCCGATGCTCGCCAGACTATCGATGCGCTTCGTGACCGTGGCATCGAAAGCTGGCTGGTAACAGGTGATCATCAAGCCTCTGCCAACCTTATTGCAGAGCAGGTAGGCATTAGCCCAGTCCATGTAATTGCCAGTGCAACTCCGGAAGGCAAAATTGAGAAGGTGAAGGCGTTACAGAGCAGTGGCTCAAAGGTGTTGATGGTGGGCGATGGTGTCAATGATGCTGCAGCCTTGGCGCAGGCAGATATGAGCATCGCAATGGGGACAGGTACAGATACAGCAATCTCTACAGCAGATATCACCTTGATGCGCCCGCAATTAGCCTCAATAATCGATGCGCTCAACCTTTCACATCGAACAGTGAAGACAATTAGAACCAATCTTGGTTGGGCATTTATCTATAACGTAATTGGTATCCCGGTTGCTGCGATGGGGTTGATGTCGCCTATGTATGCGGCAGCTGCGATGGCTCTGAGTTCGCTCTTTGTAGTGACTAACTCTCTTCGGATCCGGTAAAGGTCCGCAAGGCAGATATCAGTACTATATAAATTGGGAATGCAACCAAAATAACATCAGTCAGAGTTGATGTTGTAACTCCATTTTCATTGGAGTAATTCCACGACAAAATGAAGAGCGTGAGCGTATAGAGAATGCCGAACGGGAGTGTGAACTGCCGCCAACGAACTACGCGCACGAGGTGCGGGAACTTGATATTTGTTAATTGAGAAACTGCTAACAAAACTGTGATGATGGCTGTTGTTCGCTGGGAGACGTCAAAGATCAAGAATGTTGGGACAGCTAAATTCCAGACAGCCGGAAATCCATTGAACCAATGATCTTCCGTTTCGATGTCGGTGCGTGCAAACCAGAGAGCTGAGAGAAGTAAGACTGCTGCCGCAATGAGAGTTTGAAATTCAGTCGGCAACATATTTAGTCGCAACATAAGTGCAACTGGAACAACAACGCAGGTTAAGTAGTCGACTATTAGATCGAGAACATTTCCATCTACTCGTGGCGCATTGAAGACCACATCTATCTTGCGAGCGATAGGTCCATCAAGCCCATCTAGGACTTGGCAGGCCAGGAGCCAGAGAAGTGCGCCACGGATATTGTTATCAATCACCGCTTGCAGAGCTAGGAGCCCCGCAGCTGCCCCACTCGCCGTCATTACATGAAGTGCGTAGCCAGAGATAGCTGGGCTGATTTGTGGCTTCATAAGAGTCGAGAATAGCGAATGGCCCTCCCAAATTTTCATTTGAGGGGCCATTCGTTACGAAGTATTACTACCTCTATTGGTAGCGGGGGCAGGATTTGAACCTACGACCTCTGGGTTATGAGCCCAGCGAGCTACCGAGCTGCTCCACCCCGCGTCGGTAAGCGCAATTCTATGTGAAGTGCGCTTACTTCACCAAATCGGGGTGGAGAGCGGTACTACTTAGCCTTCGATTGCGCTGCAATTGCAGCAGCAATTGCAGATTTCAAACGATCTTGTGCTCGACCGTATGCAACCCAATCTCCCTTTGCCAATGCAGCTTGTGCATCTGACATTGCTTGCTTTGCACTCGCAAGAGCTGAGGCGAGATTTGAAGTGCTATCAGTTGCATTTGGAGTGACAGAAGATGTTGCTGAAGTTCCGGAGTTTCCACCGAATACTTGATCCAGTGCACCCTTGAGTGAACTATCAAATCCAATCTGATCTCCGAAGGAGACAAGTACCTTCTGCAAGAGTGGGTATGCAGCTGAGTTAGATGTTGCTCGTACATAGACAGGTTGTACGTAGAGGAGACCACCACCTACTGGAAGTGTGAGGAGGTTTCCAAGTACAACATCTGATCCACCTTGACGCAAGAGCGAGAGAGTATTTGCAACTTCTGGCTTTGCTTCAAAGTTCGATGCAATCTGCGATGGTCCTGAGATTGCCGTGCTTCGTGGCAATTGCAGAACAGTCATCTTTCCGAAATCAGGTCCCGGCTTTGAATTCACCACTGCAAAGGCGGTGAGGTTTTCACGAACTCCTCGTGGAACAAATGGAGTAGTCAATGAGAACGCTGGCTCTTTCTGATTAGGAAGCTTCAATGTGAGGTAGTACGGAGGCTGTACTCCAGCATTGCCACCAAATGTTGATGGGTCGCTAGGTACGCGCCAGAAATCCTGACCTCCGTAGAAGGATGCTGCATCCTTCACATGATATGAGGAAAGGATGTCGCGCTGAACACGGAAGAGATCTTCTGGATAACGAATATGGCTCATGAGATCTTCTGAGATTGCGCTCTTCGCCTTAACAGTATTTGGGAAGGCCTTCATCCAGCTCTTCAAAACTGGATCCTTCTCATCCCACTGATAGAGCGTGACGGTGCCGTTATATGCGTCAACCGTTGCTTTTACAGAGTTACGGATGTAGTTAACGCGCTCATTGCCTTGCGCGGTAATGGAGTTGGAGTTAGATGTGAGGGCATCCTGCGTCGCTGAAGCAAGTGATGTGCCTTCCGCATATGGATAACCAGAACTTGTGGTGTATCCATCGATGATCCAGGTGATCTTTCCATCAACAATCGCTGGATACGGATCGCCGTCAAGAGTCAACCACGGAGCAACCTTTGCAACGCGATCACGTGGATTGCGATCGAAGAGGATCTTTGAATCCTTATTGATCAAACTTGACAGCAAGATGCGCTGCTCGCCGTATTTTATAGCGAAGAGCAACTTATTAAGAATGCCACCGACTGGAACTCCACCGGTTCCGGTGTAGGTAACGTTCTTCTGTCCACTTGCTGATGAATCATCAGGATAGTCAAATTCAATCGGTTCACTGGTCTTTGATCCACCGATGATTGAGTATTCAGGAGAGTTCTCACCAAAGTAGATACGTGGTTCGAACTCTCCGAGACCCTTAGTCGGTGGAAGATCGCCAACGATGAAGTTTGGCTTTCCGTCGGCATCAACCGTATTTCCGTAGGCAGCTACGAAACCAAAACCATGTGTGTAGACAAGGTGATCGTTAATCCAGTTACGGCTTGGGTTGCCTTCGATATTGAGTTCACGAACAGCAACAACTGCATCACGAGTGACACCGTTTACTGTGTAGCGATCAATATCGAGCGTCTCGGTAAATCCGTAATACGGCTTAATCTGCTGTAGCTGACGGAATGTGGCAGAGAGAACTGCTGGATCCATCAAACGAATGTTGCTGATGGTCGCAGCATCGCCAGCGAGCTGGCCTGCATTCGGTGATACGAGTGCGTTGTACTCCTGCACATCGACATCGGTCAGGCCGTAAGCAGCGCGAGTAGCATCGATATTTCGCTGAATATAAGGGGCTTCCTTTGATGACTCTGAAGGCTTTACCTGGAACTGCTGGACAGCGCCTGGGTAGATGCCTGCGATGAGAACTGATGAGACAACCATCAGTGCAGTACCTGCAGCAGGAAGTAACCAAGACTTTCGAACAATATTTGCAAAGAAGAGAAGTGCGCAGACAACTGCAATTCCAGTGAGAATTGCCTTCGCTGGAAGTGTTGCATTGACATCGGTATAGGTCGCACCTGTAATCAAACGATTCTCTTTGAGAGCAAGTGCATAACGATCAAACCAATATGCAACTGCTTTCACGAGCACGATCAGACCGAAGAGGATTGAGAGCTGAACGCGGGCAGCGACTGTGGTGCGATCGCCTTCACCCTGAGTACGAATTCCGCCATACATGTAGTGAACGAAGACTGTTGCCAGCGCTGCGAGGACAAGTGCAGAGATTGCCCAAGAGATGAGCGCTTGATAGAGAGGCAACTTAAATGCGAAGAAGGAGATGTCGAGACCAAATTGCGCATCTGTGACACCGAAAGAAGTGGAGTTCTTAAAGAGCAACCACTCGCGCCAGTAAAGAGTTCCGGAAGTTCCTGCAAAGTATGTAATCGCAAGGAAGAGACCGAGGAATACCCAACGAAGAATTGGTTCAATCTGTGAGCGAATACGTTCAACGCTATTGAGTTCGATTGATGTCGGAACATAGAAAGGACGACGCTTATATGCGAGGTAGATATTGAGTGAAATGATGATTGAACTAATCAAACCTGTGACGAGAAATAGTTCAACTTTGGTTGTTAGAACCTTGCTCCATACGCTGGTGAAATCAACTGACTTAAACCAGAGCCAATCAATATAGAAGCCGCTCAAGGAGGTAAAGAGCGCTCCGAGGGCGACCAGGATTCCGGCGGTGATTGCGAGCGGTGTTCGATTTCTGTTCATGCGCCAACGCTAGCGCACCCACGAATTCCTGCAGAATTTAAAGTTTCCTTTTCCTGCAAAAGGTATGCAACTGCCTCATCAAGAGTGTCGATTGCCACAACCGCGATCCCTTCGACACGTTCAGGCAGGTCGAGGCAGTTCTCGCGAGAGATAAATAGGAGTGAGGCGCCGGCGCTCTTTGCCCCCAGAATCTTCTCGGTTACTCCCCCGATAGGTCCAACCTTGCCGGCTTTAGATATCGTTCCTGTGCCAGCGACTTTACGACCTTTCAGAATATCGACGGGAGTGAGAAGGTCGACCAGACCTAATGTGAAGACGAGACCTCCACTTGGGCCGCCAGTATCTTTAAGGGAAACTTTGAGAGAGGAATCGTTAAAGCCATCGAGATCGATCTCTGGATACTCCTTCGTTAGATATCGCTTCGCTGCTGTGACAGCAACGCTCTGAGAGGTATCCATCTCCTTCTTGCTTGTTGCAATCTCTTTCTTATCTGTTGCATCTTTCTCATACATCACCGATCTCGGCAGCGCAGCGCAATCCCCCCAGACCCAACATCCCAGGACCATCCCGCCAGTGACATAGCTCTCTGGGTTAGTGACATAGATAGTAAGGAGATAGAGATTGCCATTGACTGGGTAACTCTTCACAGATGATTTCCCGGATGACGTTTCTTGGAGCGCTACAACCTTAGGAAAGAGTGGAGATGCAGGGCCAGGATTGATTAACACAAAATTCATCGGCGCAACCAAGGCGACAACAGTTGTGGTTAAGAGAAAGAGTCGAAGTGCAAGCGATGTGCGCGAGAAGCGAAGATCTTTATTTCTTCTGCTGATCATCGCGGAACGAATTCTGAAAGCGCTCAAATTGGTTGACCGAGCGAGAGGTACCTTTTTCAAACTTCCGCTTAAACTGTGAAATCCAGAGAACGTATCCGAGTGCGCCCAATACCCCGGCCAGCGGAACTAGCCACCAGATCAGAGCGGTGAAGGCAGTGGAATCGGCCTGAATTACAGCGAGGAACATGGAATTAGAGTAGTGCCCGCGGGAAGAAAGTGCGCGTCAATAGCGTTCTACCTCCTAGAATCTACTCACTACTAGCTTTGGAGTCATGCGATGGCAGGTTTTGGTTTTACACCTGATGATAATGACGATGCCGATCGCAATAATCGCGAAAATTTTGAAGCGATGATGCGCCAAATGCAGGAGCAGATTCAAGAACAATTTAAACAAATGGGAATCAACCCAGGTGCCGCCGGTTTTCCGATGGCTGGCTTGGGTGCGCTCTTCGGTGGTAGCCAAGAAGCGCTACCACTTCAACCGGTTCGCGAGAGTGCAAAAAAATTTGTTGCAACACAAGGTTCACAACCACTCGGCACCAATGATGTAACGGCGGTCAACAACGCCTGCGAAATTGCCGACATCTGGCTCAACGAAGCAACAGACTTTCCAGCCACATCATCATCGGCTACTCGCGCAAGCAGTCGTCTCGATTGGATTGATGAAACTATCCCAGGGTGGCAGGCGACGATGGAGCCACTTGCAACAGGTCTCAGCACAGCTATTTCAAAACTCCTCGATGATGCCATCGCCTCTCAAGGAAGTGAATATGAGGAGTCGATGGCGGCAGCTCCGGTAGGAGCAATAGCTGGTTTATTGCGCTCATTTATCGGCACGATGATCGCCACCCAACTTGGCCAAGCTATCGGAGCAATCGCATCCAACGCGACTGGAGCCCACGATGTTGGGCTTCCAATCCTCACCCCAGCACGTTCGCTTCTGATTCCAGAGAACATTGAAAAATGGGGTGCAGAGAGCGAGATAGCAAAGAGTGAAATCTACTTATTCCACGCCCTTCGCGAAGGTGCGATCGCTCGACTCTTTGAACATAACCCGTGGATTGTTTCCTATATCCGCAGTGCAATCGTCGAATACGGAGCAGGTATCCGTATTGATCTTGAAGCGATTCAACGTCAAGCAGAAGAGGCGATGCAAGATATGGGATCGTCAATGGGAGAACAATCATTTACCTTCTCGCTTGATTCTGGAATCTTCACGCCAGAGGAAACACCTTCACAACGTGCAGCATTAGAAAAGTTAGAGACTGTTCTTGCACTCGTTGAAGGATGGGCAGATGACGTTGCAACTCTCGCTGCCGGCGATCGCATTCCATCTATCACTGCACTTCGAGAACTTCATCGACGAAAGCGCGCAACAAGTGCGCCATCACAACAACTCTTTAAGACGATGTTAGGTCTTGAGGTTTCACCCAAACTTGCACGTGAAGCGAGCGCATTCTGGAGTCGTGTCCGTGAAGTAAAGGATGTATCTGCGCGCGATCAGATCTGGAGTGGGATTCTGCCAAGTGCCACAGAACTCTTGGCCCCTGATCTCTTTCTCGCATCCACTGAGATTCCGGATGACCTCTCCGGGTTGATCTAACGCCGCTTTGATCTAACTCCCCATACACAAATCTGGTTTCCCCAGAAAAAAGCGAAGCCCCCGGCTACTGTTCAATATCTGCCTTCCCCTTGCAGATATCGAGGTGTAACCGAGGACTTCGTATGCGCAAAGTACGCAGAAAAGCGCGCGTGCGCAAATAAGAAAGCAGCGATTCGCAACTACAATTCCTCAATAAGAAGTTGAGGTTCGCGCCATAGTAAAGAGTTGAGATGTGGCGAGATGAGTTGAGGGGGTCGAGATGGCGATCGATGATTTCGATGCCCCCACCCTTCCTGGAGTCACTGAAGGTGAGATTCTCGTCATCCGCTCCACTCGTCGGAAGAAATCAGCCTCTGCCTATCGCCAAGGTGGCCGAATAGTTATCTCTCTCCCGGCTCGCATGAGTAAGGCGGAGGAGGCCCAGGTTGTCCCAGAGCTGATTGCCATTATTCGAGCCCGAGAGGCCTCCAAGACCCCGAGCGAAGAGGCGCTGGCCACCCGCATCGACCAGCTCCTGAGCGAACTGGCCCCTGAGATCACCGCTCGCCCTGCCAGCGTGAGCTGGCGCCCGATGCGCGAGCGCTGGGGCTCCTGCACCACGTTGGACCGGACCATTCGCATCTCTGACCGCCTCAAACTGGCCCCTGAGTACGCCCTCGACTATGTCCTATTCCATGAGGCGATCCACCTTGAATGGGCTGACCATGGGGAGGAATTCACCGAAGTTCTGGGGCGCTACGAGGAGGCTGAGCTCGCTACCGCCTATCTCGATGGCTGGGAGGCGGCGGAACGGGCGATGCTCGACCCCGTTGAGCTGAAGAAGCTCAACGCGAAGGGTTAGAAGAGCTGAAAAACCTCAAAAAATAGGGCGCGATTTCCCCTCACGCTTACGCCTATTTGAGCGTGAGGCGGAGTATGGTTTTAACCAATACGCGTAGCCACAGAACAAGGGCGACGCCGATTGGAGGCAATCATGACAGAGACATACAAGGGTGACGCTTACTGCGTTAAGTGCAAGGAGAAGCGTGACTTCGAGGGAACTGTAAAGGTCTCTGACTCAGGTCGTCGCATGGCACAGGGC
>JACCDI010910106.1_pt1 | contig 16856 bp, 13 predicted proteins | sample 7442791 | NCBI WGS metagenome assembly JACCDI01 (sample SAMN15323434, study PRJNA562643) | freshwater metagenome | isolation source: river surface water | place: USA:Blue River Watershed | collected 2017-08-15 | reverse complement strand
ACTTTGAAAGAATTACAACAAGAATGTCATTATGATGCGAATGCCATAGCTGCTGCCGTAAAAACATTATTAGGGCAAATGGTTTTAACCGAAGGATAATTTACAATCCCCCATTTCAAAAGTAAATTACTGGTATTAATTCAAACTTGGATCAAAATCGCCTTCGGCGTTTGATGTTGGCTCGTCTTTAAAGGTATCTAGGTCAGCCTTTGTTTCCCAAGCGTCAAAAGCATCAACATGGCCAGGTTCCAAGTCCTCTTCTCTATTTTCATTCCATTCAATAATGAAATTGTTTCGACCTTCACCAACTAGTAGTTTCATGTACTTTTGTTGTGAAAGTTCTAGGATAGATAAGAATAAAAATAAGGCGTGTACGCGGTCCTCGCATATGTCAAAAACCTTTTCAAAAGATACCGTTTTTTCAAGTGCAACTAAATCTAATAAATGCGTTCTACTTCCTTCCATGGTGTAGTTATAACGAACTACAGTATGTACCGGCTTGAATTGACGATCCTGTAAACGAAGCATTACTTTTTCAAATGACTTCATTAATTTAAATAAAGTCACGGTTTGTAATTCAGTGCCTTCTGCCGCTTCCTCACCCACCAATGACATTTCCTGTTGAATATTTCCTCGCTTCAACATAAGCATTCTTAATGCTTCCAAATCAGCCATTTGAACGGCGGCTTCTTTGTATTTTTTATACTCTAATATTTTGTCAATTAATTCTTGTCGAGGATCAATTTCGTTTCCTAATGCATCAATTTCCTTTCTTGGCAATAAAAGCTTTGCTTTAATGCGCATTAAAGTTGATACGAATAAAATAAACTCACTACTTAATTCAATATTTAACTTGTCTTGATGATGTATAAAATCCAAAAAATCATTTATAATTTTGGTGATTTGGATGTTATAAATATCCATTTCATCGCGCTCAATAAAAAATAACAAAAGATCAAAAGGACCTTCAAATTGATCCACTTTAATCGAATAATTGGCATGTTGACTCATAGTTTACAAAGAAAAGGAAACCGCTGTAATTTCCCTTCAAATAGCCAACTATTTATCCACCTTTTAAGCGAAAATGAGCCATCTTTGTGTGAAATTTTACTGAATGTTTAATAAGTGGGCTAACTGGCTTGTTTTTTCGCTCCTTTCCATTATTTGGGGTAGTTCCTTTATTTTGATAAAAGAGGGTTTAAAGGCATTTACACCCTACCAGGTTGCGTCTTTAAGAATGCTGTCGGCAGGCTTGATTTTACTACCATTCGCCCTCAAAGCATTTAAAAATATCCCCACTAAAAAAATGGGATTAGTGGTACTGTCTGGCATTCTTGGGAATTTTATTCCAGCTTATTTATTTTGCATCGCTGAAACCCAAATTGACAGCTCATTGGCTGGTATTCTTAATTCTTTGACACCCCTGTTTACGATCATAGTTGGTGTACTTTTTTTTAACGTACAAACCAATAAAGTCAAAATAATTGGAATGATCATTGGGTTTATTGGACTCAGCTTTTTATTAGCATCAGGGAAGGACGTTAGTTTTCACAATTTATCCTACGCTTCGCTGGTTTTATTAGCAACCTTATTTTATGGGATCAATGTAAATATTATTGGTAGGTATATGCAAAATTTGGGCTCTTTAAATATTGCATCTGTAGCATTTGTTTTTTTAATTATCCCATCTATTTTGATATTGTTTTTCACTGGCTATTTTGATCTTCAATTTAGTGACCCTATTGTTATGCGTTCTTTAATGTCAAGTATATTGCTAGGCATAGTGGGCACTTCGATTGCCACTATTTTATTTTACTACTTAGTTAAGCGTGCCGGTATTTTATTTGGGTCCCTTGTAACCTATGGTATACCTGTTATTGCTGTTGCTTGGGGATTATTAGATGGCGAATATTTGAACCTGACTCAAGTAGCTAGTTTAGTACTTATTTTAATTGGCGTTTACATTGTAAACAGAGGAAGGTTTGATTTTTTTAAAAAATCATCAACGTAAAATTCATTAACTTAAATATACTTTTAAATCATAAGTTTAAATGGTTTAAATGATAATGCCCTCTAAAGTATAAACTTCAAGAGGGCATTTTCATTTATGGAATAGCGTGTATATTATACGGTCATGATTTCTTTTTCTTTAGCTTCTAAATGCTTTTCTACCATTGCAATGTGCTTGTCCGTTAAAACCTGAATTTCATCTTCGGCACCTTTACAAATGTCTTCACTCATGCCGTCTTTTTGTAATTTTTTTACTTTTTCAATATGATCCCTTCTTATATTTCGAATAGCTACTTTACTATGTTCACCTTCGCCTGCAGCTTTCTTATATAATTCCTTACGACGTTCCTCCGTCAAAGGTGGCATAAATAATCTGATATTAACACCGTCGTTTTGCGGCGTAATACCAATATTGGCAGCCATGATGGAGCGTTCAATTAAAGCCAACATGTTTTTTTCCCAAGGCTGGATGCTAATTGTTCTTGAATCTAAAACTTGTACATTGGCAACCTGACTAATGGGTGTTGGAGTGCCATAATAATCAACATTTATTCCTTCTAATATGGAAGGGGATGCTTTTCCAGCCCTGATTTTAGAAATTTCAATCTCTAAATGATTGATCGCCTTTTTCATTCCAGCTTCAGCGTCTGTAGTTATTTTTACTAATTCCTCTGACATAAATTGAATTATTTGAGAAAACAAAGCTACGCAAATCATAGTATTCTACATAAGTCTTTTTTTTATCTATCTTTGCCCACAGAAATAATTTATATGACAACATCAGAATTAACTAAAATTGCTTCTCAAGTAAGAAGAGACATCGTAAGAATGGTTCACGCGCAACAAAGTGGTCACCCAGGAGGTTCACTAGGATGTACCGACTTTTTAACTGCTCTTTATTTTAAAGTAATGAAAATTGATACTCAATTTAAATTAGACGGTATTAATGAAGACATATTTTTCTTATCTAATGGTCATATTTCTCCGGTGTTTTATTCGGTATTAGCAAGATCAGGTTATTTCGATGTTAAAGAATTGGCAACTTTTAGAAAAATAGATTCTCGATTACAAGGACACCCAACTACACATGAAGGTTTACCAGGAATTCGTATTGCTAGTGGATCCTTAGGCCAAGGTATGAGTGTTGCCATTGGCGCAGCACTTTCAAAAAAATATAACGGTGATGACCGAACTATTTATTCATTACATGGCGATGGTGAATTACAAGAGGGTCAAAATTGGGAAGCTATTATGTTTGCTGCACATAACAAAGTTGATAATTATATAGCAACCATTGATGTTAACGGTCAGCAAATTGACGGACCATTAAGTAAGGTATTAAACTTGGATAATTTAGAAGATAAATTCAAAGCATTTCATTGGACCGTGTTACATATGGATGGCCATAATATGGAGGAAATAATTGCTACACTTGATAAAGCTAAATCCTTAACAGGTCAAGGTAAGCCAATTGTGATTTTAATGAAAACGACCATGGGCAAAGGCGTTGACTTTATGGAAACTGGTCACGAATGGCATGGTATTGCTCCAAATGATGAACAATTAGCTAAAGCATTAGGTCAATTAGAAGAAACTTTAGGAGACTATTAATCCTTTCAAAATAATCATAAAAAAGCCACAGCGAAAGTTGTGGCTTTTTTAATTTGAAAATATGATTGGGTTAAAAAATTTATTTTTATAATTTCAGACGTCCAAAATTTTTTAAAAAAAATGGACGATAGTGATAAGTAGTAAAATCAAAAAAAGGATGAAACGAATGGACTAAATTTTAATTATCCATTCGTTTGACCCTAAACGATTCTTTCATAAATTTTTGCTGCTGCTTTGCGCGCTGGTATCCATCCAGCTAAAATTGCAATGACAATAACTAATGTCATTATGGAAACATAATCTATAAACATTGGTTCTATTGGATAATAGTCAATGACAAAGGATCCTCCCCCTAATTTTATAAAATGAAATTTGTATTGAAGCCAGCAGAAAATGGATGCTATACCGCCTCCAATGAAAGCACCCAATAAGGCCATAACACCTGATAGTATTAAAAATATTTTTTGAATATCCCATTGTGTAGCACCCATTGCATTTAATACATGAATGTCTTTTTCTTTTTCCAATACTAACATGGTTAGCGCTCCTACTAAATTAAAGGATGCTACTACCATGATTAATGCTAGAATACAAAAGATAATCCATTTTTCAACTTGCATGATTCTATATAAATCAACGTTTTGTTGATACCTATTTTTTATCAACATATTCGGACCTAATATTTTTTGTATTTCAATACTCAGATTTTTTTCATCTTTTACATCAACACTAAATTCAATAGCTGAAACATCATCAGGACTTAAATCAAAAAGATATTGTGCGAAACCAAGATTGGTGAAAACATACTGATCGTCAAATTCTTGTTGGACCGAAAAGGTTCCTGATTGCTGTGCAGTCAAATTATTTAATTGCCCTATTTGCGTTATTGATTTCCCTGACCTATTGACTGCAAATACTTGCAAGGTATCCCCAATCATTTGTTGCATTAACCCCAACTTATTTTCAACTCCAATACCCATAATAAATAACGGACTTTGCAAATCGCCAATCGCACATTCGCCACGCTTTAAATATTTATTGATTTTATTAATGTTGCCGTATGAATTTTCAACCCCTTTAATGATCGCTACAGTTTGATATCCATCCTTTACGAGCAGGGCTCTACTTTCTACAACCCTACTAATGGCTTTTACACCTTTAGTATTTTTGAGCTGGATATATTGAGTGTCAGTTAGTGAAAAGTATTTTCCATTTTTGGGTGTAACACTCAAGTCGGCATAGAAATCGGCATACAGCCCTTTTACTACCGACGAAAATCCATTTGAAACACTTAATATAGTAATGAGTGCTGCTGTACCAATGGCGATGGCGAAAACACTTACCCATGCAATAATTTGTATTGCTTGAAAAGCATATTTGCCTCTAAAATATCGCCATGCAAATAAAAAATGCACTTATAAATTTTTTAAAATCTCTTCCATTTTAAACACATAATCAAGGGTGTCATCAACATAAAAATGAAGCACTGGAATGCGCCTTAAGGAATGTTTCATATCCTCGCCTAACCTCTTTTTTATTTCCCAAGCTTGGGCTTGGATTTTTTTAAAGCAAGCTGCTTGATCGTTCACCTGAAATAAACTTAAATATATGCGCGCCTCTAATAAATCAGGTGTCACTTTTACCGACGAAATGGATACCATCCCCCCATCCATTATATTTAGCCCTAGTTTTAAGAAAATATCATTCATGGTGGTTTGAATGGCACCTGCTACTTGTTTTTGTCTTTTACCTTCTTCCATAATAATCAAAATCGTTGATTCGCTGTAAAATTAGTTACTTTGCTGATTATTTTGTTGAATAGTTTCAATATGAAGAAATTTATTAGAATCGTTAGCTACATCAAGGAATATAAGGCATATATGGGCCTTTATACCCTATTTATATCCTTATCTATCATTTTCAGTCTATTTTCCTTAAGCATGTTAATGCCCTTTATGGATTTAATATTTGGGAAAGGCGAATTAACGGTTGCTGTAAACAGTGCAAGCGGCGATACAGGTAATATCAAGGATGTGGTATATGGCTTTTTACAAAATATAATTACACAATATGGAAAAGAGTACGCTTTAGGTTGGATTTGTTTTGGGATAATTGTGGCCGTATTATTAAAGAACCTGTTTTTATATTTATCCTTTTATTTTTTAGCGCCGATCCGAAATGCGGTTACCAAAAAATATTCAAAATTACTTTACAATAAAATATTACAATTGCCTATTGGCTATTTCACCGAGCAACGTAAAGGAGATATTTTAAGCAGATCCTCTAATGATATTTCTGAATTAGAAAATTCAATTATCGGAGCATTAGATGGAATGATTAAAGAGCCTCTGAATATAATTGGAATTGTTATTGTATTATTTATTATTAGTGTAAAACTAACTTTATTCGTTTTTATATTACTTCCTTTAGCGGGATTGATTGTTGGCAGAATTGGTAACAGTTTAAAAAAACATACCAATAAAGCACAATTAAAATGGGGCGAGATTATGACCCAAATGGAAGAAACATTAACGGGCTTAAGAATCATAAAAGCATTTAATGCCGAAGGACGTGTTAAAAAAAGTTTTTTCGGTTTAGTAGATGAAATATTTTTAATTAAAAATAAAATTTTAAATAAACGTGATCTTGCTTCCCCTCTATCCGAATCGTTAGGTGTCATTATTTTATGTTGTGTACTTTGGTTTGGTGGGAAATTAGTGTTAAGTGGCGAGATTTTATCGGGTAGCTCTTTTATTGGTTATGTGGCTTTGTTTTCTCAAATTATTAATCCTTCTAAAGCTTTATCACAAGCTGTGTATAATGTAAACAGGGGAAATGCAACACTTGATAGATTAAATGAAATATTAGAAGCCCCTATCGTTGTTGAAGAAAAAAAGAATCCAACTGAATTAACAGGTTTTACAAATTCAATCGAATTTAAAAATGTATTTTTCTCTTATCAGGACGCGACGATTTTGGAAAATATTAATTTAAAAATTCAAAAAGGTAAATCAATTGCATTGGTTGGTTCATCAGGTGCAGGTAAAAGTACCTTAGCTGATTTAGTGCCGCGTTTTCATGATGTAAGTAACGGTGATTTATATATTGACGGTATCAATATTAAGGACTATAGTTTAAACAGTCTTCGTCAGCAAATTAGCATCGTTACACAAGAGCCCATTTTATTTAATGATACGATTGCTGCCAACATCGCATTAGGTAAGCCGGATGCTACGGAAGCAGAAATTATTGAAGCTGCTAAAATCGCTAACGCTTATGATTTTATTACCAATAAAGAAGATGGATTCAACACCATTATTGGCGATCGTGGCAGTAAATTAAGTGGTGGTGAGCGTCAACGTTTAACCATTGCTCGAGCAGTACTTAAGAATCCTCCAATTTTAATTTTAGATGAAGCCACATCGGCTTTAGATACGGAGAGCGAAAAATTGGTGCAAGATGCCATTAACAATATGATGCAAAACAGAACTTCTATTGTGATTGCTCACCGACTTTCAACCATTCGTCACGCTGACGAAATTATTGTATTACAAAAAGGCAATATTGTTGAGCGCGGAAATCACGATGCTTTAATTGCAGAAAATGGATATTATCGAAAATTAATTGAGCTGCAAGAAGTGAAATAAGAGGACGCGAAGCGTCCGATGGGAAGGATGGTTAAATTCCAAATTTACAAATAACAAAAAAGCCCTGACAATTAAATCAGGGCTTTTATATTTTTGACTGAAGTTGTAATCTATTCTCCAGAACTGTTTTTTACATTACCTAATTTAGCTTCAACACTTAATGTTGCGTGAGGTACAATACGTAAACGGTCTTTATCAATTAACAAACCTGTTACTCTACAAATACCATAGGTTTTGTTTTCAATACGCATTAATGCTTTTTCTAATTTATCAATGAAGCTGATTAATACACTTGCTCTTTGGGCTAATTGCTCTCTTTCCATACTAACGCTACCGTCTTCCATTGTCATATATCTTGCATCATCAAAGTCTCCACCAAATTCACCTGTGTGCATCATTTGGCTTTTATGATAAGCAAGGTCAGCTTTTGCTGATTCAAGTTTACGTGTAATTAAGTCTTTGAATTCTGCTAATTCAGCATCCGAATATTTAACTAAAGTTTCAGTTGACTTTTCAACTTCTTTTCTTTTTTCCATTGGAACATAACCAGGCTGATATGGAACACTGCTTTTAGCGTTAATTTTTGGAACTTTAACATCCTTCAAAGGCTCAGCTGTTTTACGAACTGGCTTTACTGGAGGTGTTGGTATTTTTGGCACTGGCTTAGCAGGAGGCACATATTTAACCACTGGTTTTACAGGAGCAACAACTTTTGCAGGTGCTGCTGGTTTAGCTACTGGCTTAGCAGCAGCTTTCGCTGGCGCTTTAACAGGAGCTGTTTTTTTAGCAGGAGCTGTTGGCTTGGCAGCAGGTTTTACAGGAGCCGCTTTTTTAGCAGGTGCCACTACTTTTTTAGCAGGAACTACCTTTTTAGCAGGTGCTGCTTTTTTAGCTGGAGCTACCTTTTTTGCAGGCGCTGCTTTTTTTGCTGGAGCAGCCTTTTTAGCAGGTGCTGCTTTTTTAGCTGGAGCAGCCTTTTTTGCAGGTGCTGCTTTCTTTGCAGGAGCTGCTTTTTTAGCAGGCGCTGCCTTTTTTACTGGCGCTGCCGCTTTCTTTGCAGGAGCTGCTTTTTTAGCAGGAACTGGTTTTTTCTTAGGCGCTATTTTCTTTGTAGCCATATTTATCCTTTTTGTAAAACTGAAATCCTTAATTTTTGGTCATTTATGTCGACATCAACCCCGTCTTCAAGAGCCGGAACCCAATCTATATTCAATGCCAATATTTCGTCGCAAATATAATCTGAAAATTCATTAATCGCATCCTTCAAATTTGTGTTATCCACAATTCGTAGTAAAATTTTGTCTGTTAGGTCAAAATTGGCCTCTTTTCGAATATTTTGGACCCTATTTACAAGCTCTCGCGCATTTCCCTCATTCAATAAGGCAGGACTAAGGGTAATATCCAAGGCTACTGTTAAGGCATTTTTGACAGCAACACTCCAACCAGGGATATCCTCGGCTATGATTTCCACTTCAGAAACCAGTAAAGGGATCATCTCGCCTTCAATATCCAAATTCAATACCCCCTCTTTTTCCAACTGGCTAATTTGGGCCTGGCTCAATGCCGTAATCACGGCCGAAGCTTGTTTCATTTTGGTACCTAGTTTGGCACCCAATAATTTGAAGTTAGGTTTTAGCTTTTTACTAATTACCCCGTCCGTTTCTGTTATATAATTAATTTCTTTAACATTTACCTCTGCCAAAATGAGCGATTCCATTTGCTCAATAGCTGCTTTCATTTTAGGATCTAAAACAGGAATCAATATTTTTTGCAAAGGCTGACGCACTTTGATATTTACTTTTTTACGAACTGATAACACCAATGAACAAATATCTTGAGCCATTTGCATACGCTCCTCTAATGCGATATCCATTTTTGAAGTATCCGCTTTTGGAAAATCTACATGGTGAATGGAAGTCGCATTATGTCGTTTTGTAATTCCATTTAAATTTCTGAAAACTTGATCACAAAAGAAGGGTGCTATTGGAGCCATTAATCGCGTAATGGTTTCTAAACATTCAAACAAAGTTTGGTACGCCGAAATTTTATCTTGAGAATAAGTTCCTTTCCAAAAACGACGACGACACAAACGAACATACCAGTTACTCAAATGCTCATCCACAAAAGTTTCAATAGCACGGCCAGCATTCGTAGGTTCAAAATCATCCATTGAAGTAGTCACCGTTTGCACTAAACTATTTAATGATGAAATAATCCAACGATCAATTTCTGGTCGAGCTGCAACTGGGATATACTCCTGCTCAAACTTAAACCCATCAACATTTGCATACAATGCAAAAAACTGATAAGTATTATATAAAGTACCAAAGAATTTTCTTTGTACTTCCTGTATTCCTGATAAATCAAATTTTAAATTATCCCATGGCGATGCGTTCGTTACTAAATACCATCTTGTTGCATCAGCGCCATATGTTTGTATGGTCTCAAAAGGATTCACCACATTACCTAACCGCTTACTCATTTTGTTCCCGTTCTTATCCAATACCAAGCCATTACTCATAACCGCTTTGTATGCAACACTATCAAAAAGTAAAACGCCTAAAGTATGTAAGGTGTAAAACCATCCACGTGTTTGATCCACTCCTTCACAAATAAAGTCCGCGGGGAAGGCCTCACCTTTATCAATCAATTCCTTATTTTCAAACGGATAATGCCATTGTGCATATGGCATCGCACCTGAGTCAAACCATACATCCACTAAATCAGACACACGTTTCATTGGTTGACCACTTGCACTCAGTAGTTCGATTTGATCTACAAATGGCTTATGTAAATCAACGTCTAATTTGCCGTCAACAATTTGCAAATTGACATCCTTATTAAATCCCTTTTCTTTAGCTGCTAAAAATCCAGCTGTTAATTCTTCAATGGAACCAATACAAATTTCTTCCGTGCCATCCTCCGTTCTCCATATAGGCAAAGGAGTACCCCAATAACGGCTTCGAGATAAATTCCAGTCCACCATATTCTCTAACCAATTACCAAAACGACCTTCACCAGTACTTTTAGGTTTCCAATTTATGGTTTTATTTAATGCTACTAAACGGTCTTTAACCGCAGTTGTTTTAATGAACCAAGCATCCAATGGATAATACAAAATTGGTTTATCAGTTCTCCAACAATGCGGATAGTTATGTTCGTATTTTTCTACTTTGAATGCACGATTTTCTTTTTTCAATTTAACGCATATGTCAACGTTCACATCAACATAGTCTTTTTCGTCTTTGTAATTTTTTACAAAACGTCCGCTAAATTCACCAACTCCATCAACAAATTTTCCTTCTCTATCCACCAATGTAATAATTCCTAAATTATTTTTTTGACCAACTTTATAGTCATCCGCACCAAATGCAGGTGAGGTATGCACAATACCTGTACCGTCTTCGGTTGTAACAAAATCTCCAGTAATTATTTTGAAAGGATCTCCTTCGAAAGTAGCTGGATCATTTGCTTCAAATGGCATTAACTGTTCGTAACGCAAATCATTTAATTGAGCACCTTTAAATGCTGCTAAAATTTTCCAAGGTAAAATTTTATCTCCTTCATTAAATGTTTCAAGGACTAAACCTTCTTCCTTAAAATATTTTGAAACTAATGCCTTAGCGATAACCACATTCACCGGCATCGCAGTGTATGGATTATAAGTTGCCACTAATACATAATCAATATTGGGTCCAACCGTTAAACCTAAATTGGAAGGCAATGTCCATGGAGTAGTCGTCCAGGCCATATAGTAAACGTCTTGATTATTTTTATTGGTTGCTGCTGCATCAAATAAAAATTTACTTGCTGCCGACGGCAATGCTTTAAACATTACCACCGCCGATGTGTCTTTTACATCCTTGTAAGTCCCTGGTTGATTCAACTCATGTGAACTTAATCCTGTACCCGCTGCAGGTGAATAAGGTTGTATACTTACACTTTGGTATAGGTATCCTTTTTTATACAAAGTGCTAAGAATCCACCAAAGGGTTTCAATATAGTTGTTTTCAAATGTGATGTAAGGGTTATTTAAATCAACCCAGTACCCCATTTTATTGGTAATATCATCCCACTCTTTTTTATAACGAAGAACTGCTTCACGACATTTTTGATTGTACTCCTCAACGGTAATTTTTTTTCCAATATCTTCTTTAGTGATACCTAACTCTTTTTCTACACCTAACTCCACTGGCAATCCATGTGTATCCCATCCACCTTTTCTTTTCACCTGAAAACCTTGCATCGTTTTATAACGGCACATCATATCCTTTAAAGTTCTAGAAATGACATGGTGAATGCCTGGCATTCCATTGGCACTTGGAGGTCCCTCATAAAACACAAAAGGGGTTTTGCCTTCTCTTAAACTAACGGATTGCTCAAATGCTTGTTCTTTTTTCCAAGCTGCTAATATCTCTGCCTCAATAGTGGGCAGGTGTAAGCCATTGAATTCTGGGTATTGGTTGCTCATAAAACGCTTGTCCTAGCTGATTTTTAGGGCACGAAGGTACGAAATTTTGGGCTATTCTGGACTGTTTCCCTGTTCCTGAGCTGGATCTATAGGCGCCTGAGCGTCAGTATTATCAAAAAATTTACTTTGAAACACAAATAAGCTAATTACCCCCGAACTTATTGCAGCGTCTGCAAAATTGAAAACGGGTCTGAAAAACTCGAACGCTTCCCCTCCCCATATTGGAAACCAAGAAGGGAAATGGGCGTCTCTAATAATGGGGAAATAAAACATATCTACCACTTTACCATGCAAAAATGGAGCATACCCTCCTGTTTCAGGTAAAAAAACTGCTACTTGGGTAGTAAATGGAACACTTTGTTGAAATATCATTCCATAAAACAAGCTGTCAATTAAATTTCCAACAGCCCCTGCATAAATTAATGCAGCACATATAATGAAGCCGTTGTGGTATTTTTTTTCAATAAAGCCTTTAATTAAAAAGGAGCCCCATATAACCGCAGCTAGTCTAAATAAGGTTAGTATAATTTTACCGAAATCTCCACCAAATTTCAAACCCCAAGCCATCCCCTCGTTTTCAACAAAATGCAATCTAGCCCATGAACCTAAAAGTAAATGTTCCTCTCCAATAAAATAATTAAGCTTTATATAAAACTTGATAGCTTGATCAATGAAAATGATAATGGCAATTAATAAAATAACTTTTTTTCCGTTCATGTGATATCGTAAGATTGTATATAAATGTAAGTTAGGATTCTTTGTGCTTTGATATTTTCTGCTTTGCTAATTTTTGTTTGTTAACAAAAATAGAATACAGGATTGACCCAGTGATGCAAAAAACAATCATCATTAAAGAAAGAAAAACTTGTGTGTTTTTATCCATCCAAATATTTATATAATGTTCACCTAACATTTTTACACCAATAAATACAAGCACAATTGCAATACCTTGTTGTAAATGCTCGAATTCATTCACAGCTCCTCTCAATAAGAAAAATAATGATCTAAGGCCTAATACTGCAAATATGTTTGATGTGTAAATAACTAAACTATTACGGGAAATTCCCATTACTGCTGGGATAGAGTCCAATGCAAAAACTAAATCTATTGCAGCAAGTAATACAACCACTACAAATAAACTTGTATACACTGGCTTATTATTATGGTCTCTTATTACAAATTTACCATCCCCATCAGTCGATCCAAGGGGTAATACTTTTTTTAAAAGTTTATATATTTTGTACTCGTGCGGATCTACAGCTTCACCTTCATTGGTGAAAAACATTTTATAACCAGTATAAATTAAAAACACACCAAAAATGTATAGTAACCATGCAAATTTTGCAACTAAAGCAACACCCAATGTGATAAAAATAATTCTAAATATTATCGCTGCTAAAATGCCTATCAATAAAACCCTTGAATAATTTTTCTCTTTGACTTTGAAAGCATCGAAAATTAAAATAAACACAAAAATATTATCAACACTTAGACTCCATTCCATTAAATATCCACTTAAATATTGCACGGCTAATTCTTGGCCTTCTTCATACCACATGAATACAAAAAAAGCAAGTGCTAATAACACCCAAAAAAAAGTTTGCCTTAAAGCTTGACGGATTGTAATGACACTGCTTTTTTTACTCAAAAAACCTAAATCAATAGTTAGGGCTACAGCAATTACAAGTCCAAAAACTGAATAAACGATTTGATCTTTAGTCATGATGTAAAGTTAATAATTAAAAGCTAGCTTGCAAATTGCCCTTTTCTAAAGGAAGTCCAAATCATAAAAAATGCCCCCAATATTATAATTGGGCCAAATAATAGTGCTATTTGCCAAAACAACCTTGAATCTGCAATTTTCTCTTTATCTAATAATCGTAAAATAATGGTCTTATTTCGACTATCTAATAAACCTACTGGTTCATTTAAATATGAAATAGCGTTTAAATAAAAGTTTTTATTCGCAAACTGGAATTCTTCAAACGGCAACATACCCATTGGGATGGGCATAGTTTCGCCATTTTGATCTTTAGTCGTTTTATTAGTGACAATATCCGCATCGGCTATGACTATTTGTTTTGCTTCCGCTATACCTTTTGGCAAATATTCATTACCTGTGTTAAACTTAATACTATCCCTTAAACTCATTGAAATGCGATTTGCATATAAGGAATTAAATTTACCTTCTAGTAAAACCGCAACGGGTACTTTGTGTTGTTTGAAAGAATATAAATCAGCCTCGTCTCTAACACTATTAATACTAACTAAATTAGGTGTCGTAATAAGTCTGGTATTTGTATCGGTGCTTAATAAAACTGTTTTTTTAATTTCTTTATTAAGTAAAGTGTCTATACTAGATGGAAATAATGATAACACCCTATCCATATTTTGTGTAACACTTGCGTTTTCGTTTCCATATAAAAATGGATAATATGGCCAAGGAATTCTTTGTATTGTTGGCGAACCATCGGCTTGTTTTCCGACTACGATTGGAAGTTTTGCGCAATTTAAATCTTGTACTAAGTTGGCATTGATTCTTACTCCATATTTGAAAAACAAATCATCAAGTGCCAAGCCTCGATCAAATGCAATGTAAGAGCCATTTGTTTTTTGCAAACTATCATATTCAGCATATAGCTTATCAATGGCCCAAATAATATTACCACCCGATAATACGTATTGATCCAACTTTAATTTATCTAATTCGGTAAAGGGTACCGTTGGTTTTACAATTACTAAGGTTTTAATTTTGTTGGCATTAGGAAACCCTTTCTTAAGATCAAAAACAGATAATCGATATTGATTTCTGATGGCATTTCCAATATCATTGACGGTTAAATCAACTGGCTCACCATTGCCAATCAAGTAGCTAATTTGTGGTACTTGTTTTCGATTTAATAAATAAATAGCTTGAATGAATTTATATTCTAATAAAGCTTCGGCAGCATTTACACTGGCTTCAACATCCTCTGTTGGAATATCTTTAACAATATTATAGGGCTTGAAATATTTTTTTCCTGATCGCAAATCAATAACAAATGGCTTGATACCATCGACTTCTACAACAGCAGCCGGAACCACTAATTGGTCCACTCTTTTATCAATATCAACGCCTTGGTCTTGAACGCGTTCGATAGGAATTCCTAATTTAGATAAGCTATCGTAAAACTGAAACAGCGCAGTGTCTTTATATATTTTATTTGGAACTTCTAATGACCACTCAATTTTTTGAGGATTTAATTTTTGAAAACGATTTAGTAATACTGTTGTAGACTGCGCAATTTTTTTATAATAGGACGGTATATCGCCGCCTAAGTACAAATGTATTTTTATGTTTAAGTCTGCCTCTTTAATTATTTTTTCTGAATTAGCACTTATGGTATAACGTTGGTCCTTGGTTAAATCAATTTGAACTGGAAAAATATTGGACATGTAGTTTACAACAACAATGCAAAGAATTACGATTATAAAAGGCAATTTCCCTTTGATTTGTTCAATGGCGCCTATGCTAAAAATAATTATGAATGAAAGAAAATAAATAAAATCCGAGCTGCTGATAACACCTTTGCTCACTTGATCATAATGGTAGGACAAACCCAATTGTTGGATATAATAATCAAAGCCATTTGGGAATATGTGTAAATTACTAACCCAATCAAATCCTTTAAATAATAAAATTGAAATCACTATTGATAACAACAAAGACACCAATCCATTTTTGGTCGTACTACTAGTAAATATGCCAATGGATGTATAGACAGCTGCAAGGCATAATAAACCTAAGTACGAACCCATTGTAGCGCCCCAATCCAACCCGCCCACTGAACTTAAATTGTCAATAACAAAAGCATAAATAATGGTAGGTAAGATCGAAAATAAGATGATTAAAAAAGCACCCAAAAACTTGGCACCAACCAATTGATTTGAGCGAATGGGCAATGTTCTTAATAGTTCAAAAGTACCCTGCTTATACTCTTCGGAAAAACTGCGCATGGTTATCGCAGGAACTAATAAAAGTAAAAACCATGGTGCAAAATCAAAATAAACCTGGAGCGATGTATAACCTGCATCAAATACATTATAATTTGGCAGTACAAATAAAAACAAGCCATTGGCAATTAAATAAAAGCCAATGATTAAATAGCCAGTTAATCCACTAAAATACTGCGTCCATTCTTTTTTACATATTGCCCACATAGCTTCAAAGCTACTATAAATAATCAAAAAAAATGCCCCGGTACTCCCGGGGCATTTTGTATAAAAAGTTAATTTTTAAATGGACAAGAATTTCGAAAAATCTTCAGAGTGCTTCTTTCAGCCTTTTTTAAAATTCAAAGAAAAAAGTGCTAAAAAGCTATACTGCGAAACTTTCACCACAACCGCAGCTACGACTAGCATTGGGATTGTTAAAATAAAACCCTTTTCCGTTTAATCCGTCTGAAAAATCCAATTCAGTATTCACTAAGTATAAAAAGCTTTTTAAATCAGTTACCACTTTTACACCATTATCCTCAAACACTTGATCCATTGGTTTTATTTCGTTGTCAAAGTCCAACTTATAACTTAACCCAGAGCAGCCACCACCAACAACACCTACTCTTAAAAAATAAGAGCTGTCGTTTGTGATTTCAGCATCCTGCATTAGTTGTTTGACTTTTGCTTTAGCCTTATCGCTCACTAAAATGGTATTTTCAGCTACTTCACTCATGATTTAATATTAGTGGATACGCTCTTCGAATACTAATTCTGCTAAGCCATTTTTTACACGGTAATCATTGATTGCTGACTTGATAGCGTCTTCAGCTAAAACTGAACAGTGAATTTTTACTGGAGGTAAGTTTAATTCCTCTACTAAATCCATGTTATCGATTTTAACTGCTTCGTCAACTGATTTTCCTTTTAACCACTCAGTAGCTAATGAACTTGAAGCAATGGCTGATCCACAACCAAATGTTTTAAACTTAGCATCGGTAATAATGCCTGTTGCCTCGTCCACTTGAATTTGTAAACGCATAACGTCTCCGCATTCTGGTGCACCTACTAAACCAGTACCTACACTTTTAGATGCTTTATCTAATGTTCCTACGTTTTTAGGATTAGAATAATGATCAATT
>JACCDI010440049.1_pt1 | contig 16862 bp, 16 predicted proteins | sample 7442791 | NCBI WGS metagenome assembly JACCDI01 (sample SAMN15323434, study PRJNA562643) | freshwater metagenome | isolation source: river surface water | place: USA:Blue River Watershed | collected 2017-08-15 | reverse complement strand
TTTTAATAAAATGAGGTTGATAAAGGATATATCCAATATCTCCCAGGACAATACCCTTAGCACCATCTTTATAAAATGTGCCAGTCTTAATTGACCAGTCAATTTTAAAGGGTGAAACGTAATTAAGATCAATTGGGACTTCAAAGCCAAAATCATTGGCCAGATCATAATAGTGTTCTCGAAGCTTAATAATTGGGTCGGCTGTGTTACGTACTTTTTTGTAGTTAGCCGCTTCGCGTTCTTTCTTTAATAGTAAAGCGTGCTCCTTTGTACAGGTCCAGGCATTTTTGTGGCGGTCTTCAGGTATTGGTGCCCCACAGTAAATACATTGTTTCATAGTTCGTTTTTAATGTTTAAATAATTGACCCACATTTTTGTATATTTACATTATAAATCACACAAATTTAAAACGTTGGGTTAAACTCGAAATTATACAATATTTCGATATTTAATGCATTTATTTTAAAAATATTTTCTGAACTTATTTATGCTTAAAATAAAAAACTTATAAACATATGAATATCAATGTTTTAGATAAATTCATTAGTAGATTTTCTGCTACTATACATATTAACCAACTTAAACTTTCAGACTTAACAGATAAGAAGGCTGTTAAACTAACTGACTTGGAAATGCTTAAAACTGAATATGCATCTCCAAATAAATTTGAAACTGAAACAATTAGATTCTGGCGAATAAAAAAACTCTTGCCGTTTTTTGAAGAAAAGAAACATGCTAGAATTAGCCTTTCACAACTTATGTGGTTGAAATTCCTTTCTGAATTAAGAAAAGTAAGTCCATCAACTGTAATTATGGAGAAGGCACATGAATTTTTTATTAAACGGGCATATGATCAGAGACTAGGTTATAATAATCTTCTTGAAAGAGAAAAGGCATTTAAAAAAATTATTAACCCAACTGATGAAGAGAAAAACATATTGAATGCATATCAATCAATTATTAATGACAATTTATTGATGTACTCTCTTGATAGAGATATTAATTATTTCAATATGGGCATATTGGATTTTGTTGTCAATGACGATGAAGTAAATTTCGTATACTATTATACAATCAATTTAGAAGATGGGGTGGAAAAAGAAATACCTAAATTTGATATTATCAAAAATGGGAAAGTTGAAAATGAAATAAATGGAGAAAAAGTATGGGTTGAATTTCCATATAAGGATAGACCACATGTAATAATTCCAGCTAAATTCATAGTACGCGATACTTTTTATGATTGCAATCTTTCACCCAATGCATTTAATATTCAGGCACTAGAAAAAAGTGAAAGAGAAGTATTTAAATCGATAAAGGCAGAATTGATAAAAGAGGTGTCAATTACATTAACTAATGAAAGTAATTCTAATCCATTAACATTCAATTTTAGCAATAACAATGAGCAAAATATAGAAGCAATTAAAGAATGTAAATACATAATGGGTACCAAAAAATATATATCTGGTATTGCCAAGTTAACAAATGGTAAACAATTAAATTTTAATCCAAATCCAAATTCTGAAGAGAATAAGATAAGCATTAAGAAATAGAATAAAAAATGTAGATACTAAAAAAACCCTATAAATTTGTAGGGGTTTTTTAGTAATATAAATATTCAATTATAGTAGAACAATTATATAATCATCGTCTAAATTTTAAAAAAATAGAAAAATACTCTTTATTAAGATTGTAATTAATTATGAATACTAATAGTTAATCAAGCATGATTACAATGACTTTTTATTAAGCCATACAATTAATCAGGGGTAATTAGGGTATATTAGCATTTACCCCAAATTCATAGAAGACTATTGATCAAAGAGGTGTTTAAAATAGAAAAAGCCACATATGTGGCTTTTTCTATTTTAAATAAATGAACTATAATTAGTGACTCACTCCTTTACTAAACAATACATTTGTAAAGGTCTTTATAATAATTTCAATATCTAAGAGTATTGATTTTCTATATAAATATTCTTGTTCTAATTTAACCTTTTCCGGAATTGAAATTTCATCTCTTCCGTTAATTTGTGCCCAACCTGTGATACCAGGCTTTAATTTAGAAACGCCAGTTGCCACCCTATACTCCATTAGATCATCTTGATTATACAATGCAGGACGAGGTCCAACAAAAACCATTTCACCCTTGACTATATTAATCAAATTTGGTAATTCATCTAAACTAGTTTTACGAATAAACTTACCTATTTTGAGCAAATATTGATCTGGATTTTGTAATAAATGGGTTGCTACGTTAGGAGTATTTTTCTTCATACTACGAAATTTGTAAATATTGAAGAAGGTGTAATTGATGCCTACGCGCTTTTGTGTGAATAAAACAGGGAAGCCATCTTCGATTAGTATAGCAAAAGATACTAAAATAAAGATTGGCGAAAAAAGTATTAAAAGAAAAAGGGCGAAAAATCTACTTAACATTCGTATTAAAAGAATTTAATGTCTTCATTAACCCTTCTTTAGCAGATAAAGGCAAAGGTTTATTTATAGCCGATATAATTTTATTATTTGAAACTATATAGGTTTCAGTTAATTTATTTAACCTTTCGGAGTTTAGTGGCAATTTTAATAAATCACCCAGTTTGGATAAAAGCTTAATAATTGATTTTGGAACATTCCAAATATAGTATTTCTTGTCTTGACATTCAGCTATTAACTTTATAAGATCATTAGTTGCTAGTGGCTCATCATCTGCAACATTATAGACACCTGAAGGTATTGCCTCATTATTTATTAGTTCATTGATAATAAAACAAAGATTATCAATACTACAGAAAGATCTTTTATTTTTAAAAGTGCCCAATGGCCAAGGAAATCCTTTACTAACTATTTTAAATAATAAATTTAAATTGCCTTTATTGCCGGGGCCATGTATCATACAGGGCCTTAAAATATAAATTCGCTTTCCTTCTGGTATTGTTTTACTTAAAATATACTGTTCGGCAAACAGTTTACTTTTTCCGTAATGAGTAATGGGGTTAGGAGTATATTCTTCTGTTAATATCGAATCAAGTGAATCTGCCGCTGCTTTAACTGAGCTTAAAGAGATGAAAACTTTAGCATCAGATAATATAAAAGCATCAAATACTTTTTTAGTAAGTTCGGTATTGACTGTATAATATACACTAGCGTCCGAAACATTTTTAAGGTCGTGAGCTTTACCAGCAAGGTGTAAAACAATATCACTCTCAATTATTAATTGCCTTTCTTTTTGGTACCTTGTAAATCTATATTTTGATTTAAAATAATCAATTAGATTTTTCCCAACAAATCCACTAGACCCAGTGACAAGAAGATCGGTTTTATTCACTATTTTTCCTTTAAAAGATATTCTAATTTATCTAATAAAATTTCTCGTTCAAATTCGGCTTCAAAATAATTTCTAGCATTAACTCCCATTTGATTACGAATTTCATTAGGTGTATTATAAAGCTTTATAATTTGATTTGCTAATTCATCTGCTGATTCGGCACTTGATGTATACCCGGCTTTGGCTTCATTAATAATTTCTGCACCTACTCCATCTAAAGAGCCAATTATGGGTCGACCACATGCTAAATAGGATTGTAGCTTACCTGGTATTGTAATTGAAAAAATATTACTTTTTTTAAGACTTACTAATAACGCATCTACACATGCAAAATACTTAGGCATTTCAACTGGTGGAAGAGATCCCATTAAGATAAAAGAATCTGATAAATTATTCTTTGAAATTTCATTTAAAACAAATTCTTTTAATCTGCCTTCTCCAAAAACAATCCATGTTATAGGAATTTTTTTATTTTTTATTATTTTAGCAGCGCTTAATAATGTTTCAAAACTTTGACCTTCGCCAATATTTCCAGCAAATAATAATTTAAAACCATTTGGAAGTTTTTTTAAATAAGAAGTTTCTGGTTTTTCAATTTTATAAAAGGTTTCTGCGTAAAATGGATAGTATATTATTTTATTGGGGTTCACATTTTGTCCCTCTAAATATGAAATAAATCCTTTTGACTGAATTAATAATTTATCCATTTTTGAATAAATATATCTTGTCAAATTATCAACAATTTTTAAAACCCATTTTTTATCAATTCCTCCAGCAATTTTTATACTTTCTGGCCATAGATCGTGAATCCACAAAAATGTTTTGGCATTGAATTTTTTTCTTGCAAATATGCCAGGAATACCAACTGTAATTGGAGATGGTGCAAAAATAAATATTTTATCAAATTGTTCTTTTATTGTAAATACTTTTAAGGAAGCAAAAAAAGCAAAAGAAAAATAATTTAACATTAGTCTAATTCCATTGCCGTTCCCTCTTAAAATTAAATTGGAACGATATATTTTAATATCGTTCCAATTTTCTTTGCTTTTTATAAACCATCCATATCCATTAAAATATTTCCCATTTGGATAATTAGGTTTACCAGTAAGTACCACTACTTCGTGTCCTCTTTCTTTTAAACCAAGACAAACATCATTTATCCTAAAATTTTCAGGATAAAAATATTGAGTGATAATTAAAATTCTCAATTTACTTGAAGTCTCTTGTTTTATTACCTCTTTTATCTAATAGGCCTCTTTTTTTCCATAAAGCAGAATGTGGTTCAGATACAGCGATTTGAGAAGAAGGCCTAGGTTCTTTTGTATAAAAATATAAAATTATAGATTTTCTAACTTCATCTTTAGGGAAATTTAACGGATCTGGCAATCCATGATAACTAAAATCATTAGTGTCAAAAATTACTAGTCTATTGTGAATTGGTGCAACTTTTTTTATTAAGTTATCTCCTGTAGAATCATATAAGCCGAATTCCCCACCCCAACCATCTTGCCAACCTGGATTTAAATATACAATAGCGTTGATTCTTCTATTTAAACCGGACGCATCGTGATAATTTCCATCTACATGCACATCTAATAATCCTCCGCTTACGGTTACATTTAATCCGCCACCTGTGAAATATGGATCTGGCATTAATTTTTCAATACCAAATAGTTTTGACATTGCTTTTAATATTAATGATGAGTTTAATATTCTAACTGAATCAACTATTCCTTCTGGCATATCAAATTCTGATTCCCATTTTGTTCTTAACTTAACTTCAATATCAGCATCATTAGTTCTTTCCCACACATTACTATCAACATTAGGAAAGTTTTCAAGAAGCATTTTTGCAAATTCATCTGAAAAAAAATTATCGATTACCGCATGCTTAAATGGTGTTTCAAAATATGAAATATCATATTCTGCTTTTTCAATTTTTTCAGCACAATTTTCTGCTATTTTTTTTAATTCAATTTGATTCATAAGTATATTGTTTTAATAATTAATTTTCATCCATTCATTCATTTCAATTATCATTTCCTCATAATCTGGGATATTTGTAAAGGCGTCATTACGAGTATTGATTAAGCTTTTGTCAACTTCATAAGAATCTGAAGGTTCAATTTCAATGTCTTTTAATTCATATATTTTTTTGATTAATGTTAATAAATCATATTTACTGATTTTACTATTATTTGTTAAATGAACCAAACCAGTTGTTGGATTGTTCGAAAGAATTATTTCTTGTATTGCTTTTGCAAGCTGAATAGTTGTTACCCCACTCCAAAATGCTTTAGTAAATCCATTAATTTTACCATGTTGATTAATAAACCAATTAAATAATCCAATTCCATTAGGATTTAGATCTGGACCAATAATTGATGTTCTTATAGTCAAATCTTTTTTATTCACAATCTCCCCTAATGCTTTAGATTGAGCATAATAGCCTATACCATCTTTTAAATCAGACTCAACATAAGAACCTCTTTTTCCAGAAAATACACAATCGGTACTAATATGAATTATTTTAGATTTAGTACCATTTGTGATTCTTTCTATAAAGTGAGGTAGATATGAGTTTACTAATATTGAACGATCAGGGTTATCCTCTGCAAACTTGTTTAAAACGCCAATGGAATTTATAATATAATCAAAATTTGATTCATTTATTAAGCTACCCAATTCAACAAAATTTGTTACATCCATCTGTATTGTGGGCTTCACAAATTCTTTGGATCTTGCTACATCAACTAATTCTATTTTTTCAATATGTTTTGAAAGTTCTTTTTTCAAAACATGTCCAGCCATTCCAGCAGATCCTAATAGTAAAATTTTTATTTTATTCATTTTTATTCCAAATAACTTTGTTAATAATATTAGTATAACTCTGGATTATTCTAATAACTCTTTTTGATACGTCTTCTACTTTGTATTCTAATGGCATTTTGGATTCAAAACTTGATATAGTGTTTATACATATATCAATCGAGTTAAGAATATCAATTTCATTAATTCCGCCAATAACTATACTCCCAAAATCAACTGCTTCTGGTCTTTCTGTACTAGTTCTTATGCTAATAGCAGGAAAATTCATCATTGCTGATTCTTCACTTATTGTACCACTATCAGAAAGTACACAATATGCATTTTTTTGCAAATTAACATAATCGAAAAAACCTAAAGGTTTGATATTATTGACTAGTGGATGAAATACTATTTTCTTTTCATTAATTTTATTTTGAGTTCTTGGGTGAGTAGAAAAAATAATAGGATATTGATATTGTTCAGCTACCTTGTTAATAGCATTAGTTAAATTCAAGAAGTTTTTCTCAATATCTACATTTTCTTCTCTATGTGCACTAACAACAAAGTATTTTTTTGGCTCTAAATTATACTGAGAAAGTATGTTACTGTCTTCTATGCGCTGCTTATTAGTTGTTAATACTTCAAATAATGGTGATCCAGTTACAAAAACATGATCTTTTCTAAATCCTTCGCTTAATAGATATCTTCTCGAATGTTCTGTATATGTTAAATTGATATCACTAATATGATCTGATATTTTTCTATTAGTCTCTTCTGGAACATTCTGATCAAAACATCTATTCCCCGATTCCATATGAAAAATTGGTATTTTCAATCTTTTTGCTGCAATTGTACAAAGCACACTGTTTGTATCACCTAATACCAATAAAGCATCAGGTTTTTCTTTATTTAAAATTTCATATGATTTAGCAATTACATTACCGATTGTTATACCCAAATTTTCTCCCACTACATTTAAAAAATAATCAGGTTTTCTTAAACCTAATTCTTCAAAAAATATTTCATTTAAATGATAATCGTAATTTTGTCCTGTATGAATCAATAAATGTTCAAATGATTTATCTGCAAGTTTTATTATTTCTGCCAACCGAATTATTTCGGGCCTAGTACCTAATATTGTTGCTAATTTTAATTTAGACATATACTTTTATTTGTATCCAATTTTATTTAATAATAAAATCAGTTCGTTTTCATTGAGTCTTTTTGTGTTGTGAGAATGGTAATCATCAAGATGAATATTCATACCAGAGCCTTCTGAAAAATATTTATTATAATTTAAATCTCTATTATCAGCTGCTACTCGATAATAATCACCTAAATCTTCAGCAACCATTACTTCCTCTCTAGCAAGTAATGTTTCATATAATTTTTCAGCATGTCTTGTTCCAATTACTTTAACTTCAACGTTTGAATTATATATTTTTATCATAGCTGAAGCCAATTCACCTATTGTAGAGGCTGGTGACTTCTGAACAAAAATATCGCCAGAATTACCATGCTGAAATGCATATAAAACAAGTTCAACCGCATCATCTAAAGTCATCATAAATCGTGTCATTTCAGGATTTGTAACTGTTATAGATTGTCCAGACATAATTTGTTCATGAAATAATGGTATAACAGAACCTCTGGATGCCATAACATTCCCGTATCTAGTACCAACCAAAATTGTATCTCCACTTACTCTAGATTTAGCAACCATAACTTTTTCCATCATTGCCTTAGAAATACCCATCGCATTAATTGGATAAACAGCTTTATCAGTACTTAAACAAATAACTTTTTTTACACTCCTATTTATTGATGCTGTTAATACATTTTCAGTTCCATAAATATTAGTTTTTACAGCCTCTATCGGATAAAACTCACAGGAAGGAACTTGTTTTAAAGCCGCTGCATGAAACACAAAGTCAACTCCATCAAGTGCACTGTAGATACTTTGATAATCCCTTACATCTCCTATATGAAATTTAACTTTATTACTATTTAGTTCAACACGCATATCATGTTGTTTCTTTTCATCACGACTAAAGATTCTAATTTCTTTAATGTCAGTATGTAGAAACCTTTTAAGAACTGCATTCCCAAAAGAACCTGTTCCTCCTGTAATTAATAAGACTTTGTCTTTAAACATTTGATAAATTTTTAATTAAATGATCTATTTTATTTTCAACAAGTAATTTTGGTGGTTTGATACTTTCTTCATTTTGTGTTAGTAATAAAGCATTGGCAATAGATTTAGAATCAATAGGATTAAATGTTAAACTAGGCTCAATAACTTGAAAAACATATGGCAAGTTAGAAGCTAGAATTTTACAACCCGCTGCTGTTGCTTCTATAAGTGGCAGTCCAAAACTCTCGGCTAAGGATGGGTAAACTAAAAAATTACATTTTGAATATAGATTTTTTATCTCTTCTCTAGAACAATTACCATGATTAATAATATTATACCCAATTTCTTTCATTAAAAGAATTCTATTTAGTATTATTTTAGAAGAACTTTCGTCTAGAGTTAAATGAAGAAAATTTTCATTTTTATTGCTTTTTTGGGAGAAAATTTCCCAAGCATTTAACAGATTATTATGATTTTTTTGATGGGATGAATCTGCTACATAAAGAAAATGTTTACTAAAATTTAAATCGGATGTATTTATATTTTTAAAAAAATCAATATCAAAAATGGGAAGAATCTCAATACTAGACTTCTTGACCTGAATTTTACTTGATAAAGAGTTAGAGATAATTGAACTTTGTACTATCCATTTGTAATTCTCATTATTTTTTACTTTTATATAAATACGTTTAAAAAATAAGAGTGATTTTTCAAAAAATGAGACGTTTGAAATATTGTAGTCTAATAAAAGTGTATTATGAAAATAAATAAAAACTGGTTTATCTATAATCTTTATAGGAGGTGGCACATTTGAAAAACAAAAGATCTTTTCAAATTTATTAATTTCAGTTTTATAAAATAATTTTCTGTGTTTTTCTGATGATTGCAAATAAATGAAATTACTCTTGTGTATTTTTTCAAATACATTTGATTTCATTCTCGTATCAAATAGAAAAAAATAATTTTCAATAATTTTTTTCTCAATTAAAGAATCAATAAAGTATTCAAGTAAAATTTTACCACCACCTTTATTTATATATATTGAATCAATCAATACCATAACTTAGTAATATAATTCTGCCAACTCCAATTACTTTTTTCTCTATATTTATTATATTCAATAGAAGCTAATTCTATATTTTCAATATTCCCAATATATTTTCTGCCACCAGCAGCAGTTGGAACAAGGCCTCGTATGGCAATATATTTTACTCTATTTATAAAATATATCAATTTGTTATATAAAATTTTGTATTTAAATATTATTGTATTTGAATGTTTCAAGTCGATTACAAACTGTTTAGATTTATTGATTTCTTCTTTGAATTCAGGATGTTTTACTTCACATAAAGCAATCAGTTTTTCAAAATTAAATTTTTCAAGAAGTTTTTTGTCAATATTACTTATTGTTTCAATAGCCGCGTGTGCCCAAACAGTTTCAACTGAAAAAAATTCTGGAACTAAATTACTCCATCCTGAGTTGATGAAAGAACTAGTTTGTGTTTCATCTTTTAACTCACCCTTATGTTTATTTAAAGCACTTCTACCAGTATTACTTCCACCAGAAGCACCTGGGATAGTTAGAGGGAATGAAACTTCTAAAAAATAATCAGAGCATAAAGATAATGCTACCGCGCCCGACACATCTGGGCTAGAGCCAAAAAAATAGTTTCCTGTAATATTATAAATTTTATCAAGTAATGTTTTTTTTACTATTCCGTGATATATTTTTGGTAAATTATCCGTTCCTTGAGCAGAATTATTTAGAAAATTACTTATTGCAGTTACTGAATTGACTTTTTTTATTTTTCCAAGACGTTTAGGTAAATAGAGTCTTGATGAATGTGAATTTTTAAAAACTAAAGATCTAAAATCAGGCCAAACATAGTTTGTAAGAACCTTAGGCGCTATTACATCAATATCATTTTGAAAAGCCCAAATTGCAGCATTTATTGCATCTACAGTAATAGTATCATCATCTCCAATTAAACATATATATTCACCTTGCGCTTTTGAGATAGCATAATTATGATTCCCTGTCATATCTAGTTTGAAATCAGGGTGAAAATATTTTAATTTTGGATTATTTATTGTTTTTGTAATATCAGTCGTTAGTTGATCAAAAAGGATTGTATTATCACTAGTATCACTAATTACTAATTCACATTTATCATCAATTATATTCAGTATTGATAGTATACAATGATATGCATATTTTGATCTATTATGAGTTGGTATAACTACTGATAGAATGGGCTTCATTATTGTATTTTAGTATTATTGTATATTTTCTATAACCTTAGCTAATTGATTTTTTAAATCAAACCGTTTGTCTTTCATTAAATTATAACTATTTAGAACTATTTTTTCTCTTTCAGAATCATTTTTAATATAGTAATTATATTTATCATTCAATTCTTCACCACTTTCAAAACAAACAATATTTTTATTCTCTTCAAAAATTTCCTGAATTTTTGTACTTTTTTCTGAAATTTGAAACCCAAATTGTGATGGAATTTCATAGTTTCTAAAATTTATGTAATCTCTGTTCTCATCAGTTAAAATATTTATTGAAATTTTCGATTGATTAAATAATTGATTCATTTCGAATTCTTTCAATAATGGACGAAGATTTTTATCGCGACACTTTGATTTTTTTGTCCATCCCCAGCCATGAACTAGCAAACTACAATCAGAAATTTGTGAAATAAGATTTTCCCGTTTAGTACTCCATGATCCAATAAAATTACCATTATAAATAGGATTTCGTATAATTGGAGTTTCAATAATTGATTTATAATACCAATCAACTTCGAAGAAGTTTTTTACACCTTTTGAAATATATTCGTCTTTAAGGTGATGTCTAGGAGAACAATGAATGTCATATATTGATATAGAATCTAATAAATATTTATTATTATTTAATTTATTAAATAATTCATCGCCATTCCAATTTATTAAAATAGGGATTTTTGTTTTAATAAGTCTCAATGTATCTGGATGTATTTCTTTTCCATAATACACTATCATTAAATCAAAACTATCACTTTTAACCAAAGTAATAAGGTCTTTATTTAAGTTATTATAAATAAAATTATCCGGCAGTCGATTAAAAGCACTATTTATAATTTTATTACTAAATATTTTTTTGTGCAAATATGAGTTAAATAAAGTTACTTTATGACCAAGCTCTTCAAGAGCTAATTTTTCTCTCGAAAAATTATCGGGATATGATTCGTATAATAAAATTTTCATTATTTAAAATATGTTGCCATCTTATTTTTATAATGACTCAAAAAATGGAGAAGATACTTTCTATTACGCTTTTTAAAATAATCTGTAAATTTAGGTAAAAAGAAAAGGTGTGGAGACTTATGAAGTCTAAATTTATAACCTAAATGTTCATATGGATTTTTTTCATTTGAATAATAATCAAAATATATTGAGATTCTTTTATTACTTGTCGTATTTGTAACTCTATTCGTACCATGAATTGAAATTGGACTATGCATGAATACAACAGCTCGGTTCGGTTTAAATTCTACATCTGTGAATGTTTTGTCGGAATTATTCTGAAAAAATGTGCCACCTCCCCAATTTGGATTCCATTCTTTTGTAATATATATGATAATATTCAAAACATGATAACCAACATTATTAGAATCCATGTCCATCATATGATCAATATGTGGGCCCAAGTATGCATTGTTTTTCATTAAATGATAGAAACCTACATTATCACTGTTAAAAGATGAAGTATTTAATACTTTAAAACCTGTAATATCTTTTAGAAAAGATTTCAAATTTTCTGATTGAAGATAATTCCCTAAATTTTTTAATTCATCGGAAAGTGGATTACCCTGGGAAGTCCATTTATCATTTTCAACATCAGTTGTATAAGATTTTCCTTTGTGTTTATTTTCTTCATAATATTCTTCGAAATCTTTTAATACTTTATTGTAAAAGTTTTCTTCAAAAAAATTATCAATTACTACAAAAGGGAAAGGTTTTGCATTTTTAAAAAGAACTTTTAAATTTTCTTGATCATTTAAAACATTTTGATTAATCATAATTATATATTTTTAGTTTATTAAAATCCATTCTTTAGGATAAAAATTATCAACTACACCAATTTGAGTATACTCAGGAGCAATAATTATTTTATCATTTTGCTTTGAAAGAAATGCTGCCCACCAGCTAAAACTACTATTCGCAATTATGTTGTGATTACACAAACTCATTAGAAATAATTCTTGAATTTCATTGGAATTATCTACATCAACAATAATAAAAGAAGAATCTGTAAAATTTTGTTTACACCACAAAATATCATCAGTAAAAATGAAAAATTTAATATCTTCTTCTTTATTACTAATAATGTTTATTGCCTTTTTGTAATATTCAAAATCTAGAAGATTATCGTATTGATATCTTCTTACATGTATACTAGCCGATTTACTATTTCTAATTAAATCATAATAAAATACATAACTTTCACATACTATATACCCAACAAAAGAGTTTTTAATAATTTCATCTTTATAGTCTTCGAAATATTTATAAGATTGAAAATAACCTTCTGCTAGTATAATCGAAAATTTTTTTAAATTTTCTAGATTTAAATTTAATAATTCTCTGTTTGATAGTTCATTAATGACTTTTAATCCTAAGAAATTTAAAATGGATCTTGGAAAAAATTTATGTATTCTAAATAAGAACTTAATAAGAAAACCAGCTTCGGTCATTTTGTCTTCGATAACAAAATTTACACTTGGAATTCTCTTATAAAAATCTTTTTTGAATCCAGTAGTGTTATCAATGTATAATTTTTTATCATAACGAAGTGATATTGATTTTGCGAAGGAATAAATAAACAATTGATTCCCAATACCACCTTTATTTCTATAATAAATTTTTTGCATTATTAATTTTAAATCTATATCTAATAATGATGAATATAACCAATAAATAAAAAAATGAAAAACTAAAATTTGAATATACAGCTCCTATAAATCCAAAATTCTTAATGAAGATATATGATAAAAAGATTCCTATAATAGAAGTTGATATCTTAATGATCATCAATTCATTGATGCGTAAACTACTTAAAAAATCTAATGAAAGTATTTGACTGGTAGCAAATAGTCCTCCGGATAAAATCATAAATGGAAAATATTTTGACACCTCATAATACTTAGATGAGGTCAATACTATTGCAATTTTATCATGAAATATATATATGAATATAAATGCAAGAATTGATATTACAATCGAAATTAAAGCTACTTTTAAATTTAAACTTGTTGATTCCGCTTTCATTTTAGAATCTTTGCCATCTCCAGCTTTATTAAATAAAAATGGAGTAATTGTTTGGACTACATAGCCCATCAAAATTGTTAAAGGATAGTATCCTATTTGAAACAAAACTGCATACTTAGCAATAGAATTTGTATCTGTAAATGTTTCCAAAAACCATCTATCACTTGAAATTTGTCCCCAAGTAAAAACACCCCAAACTGAAAATGGTAAAGAAAAGGATATTAATTTATTTGACCAATTCTTATTCTCTTTGACATTTTTGTTAAAACAAAGATTTTCACTTTTTTTTCTAATATAGATAATTTGAAAAAACAATAAAATAAAAGCAGAAAAAGTTGAAGATATTGATACAATATTAGCACTTTTATTAAAAAAGTATATTAAAATATATGTGAAAATAATTTTAATTATTGCATCTGCAATTTGAAATAATGCTACAGTTTTTCTTTCTCTATTAATATTTTGAAGCGAGGAGATTATTGATGAAATACCAGTAAAAATAGAATAAAAGTATGTTGATATAATTAATAATACAAATCGATTTCCATCAATTTTAATCAAAATGCATAATGTTAAAACTAATAAGATTGTCAATAAAACGACGATTTTTTTCCCAATTATATATGTTGTTTGTAATAAATCTTTATTCTCATTTTTTTCCAATGAAATTAAAAAATATCTAGAAACCGAGTTTCCAAGAGGTCCAAAAAAAATCTGATTAACAAAAATACTTACAGTTAATGATAAATAATAAATACCATATTCTGTTTGTGAAAGTTGTTTAGTGAATAGCTTAATAATCAGTAAAACACCTAAAATATTTATTGTGTTACCAACAACAACCCAAAGAAACTCTTTGAAATGATTTCTAGATATAGATTTTTTAAACAACTTTTTTAATTTTTAAACTGCATAAAGTGTGTACAAACCTATATATTAAAATAATAATTATTAATGGAAGTATTATTTGATATAATTGCATCGCAATATCTGATATCCAAATTTTTGGATCTACATATCCCCATGGCTTAAAAGTTGCAAGAATTAATGACAAACTGATTAATCCTAATTTTTTAAAGAATAGATAACACACTCCAATATAAAAACCCGAAATTAAACTTAAAACTATAACTCCGATCGATCCAAATTCCCAGTAAAAATGGCATCCAGTAGGAAATTCAACCATAGACGTTGGATTACCTTCAACTTTTGCCATAATTAAATACATGCCTTGTGAAAAAAAATCCTGTCCGTCTAAAGTACTAGGATGTGGTTTTTTAGGATCAATTGATCTTGGCAAGAATCCTAGTAATGAATTTGTAATTGGATTAAATCCAGCACTATTTCCCTCTTCATACATCACCAAAAAACCTGTGCCAATTCGAGTTGACGCACCGAATCTCCATTCAATTTCTTGCATAAATGTTCTTCCTTCATTTTTTTCTGAAAATTCCTTGGGAATTAAATTAATTCCATTTTCATCAATAGATATTCTACTTGTAACTGAACCTATGCTTAAGAACAAAATTATAGAAGAGACAAGAACAACAATTAAAGTTATTTTTGCTTTTCTTGTTTTTAAGATCCAAAATACTATAAAAATGATAAAAAGAACCGAATATACGAAAGCTCCTCTTGTAGATAAACTTAATAATGAAAGTGCAAAACAAATTAAACCTATAAAAAAATATAATTTATTGTAAAACTTATTTGATAAAAATAATAAAATTGGACCGATACTCAATCCTGTAAAGAAAAACAATTGACCAAATAATGAAAAAATTAAATTTGGTTGATTTTGTGAAATTGAATAATATGTTTGAATTAAGAAACCAATTGCAAAAATAAAAAGCAAATGCTTAGATTCATTGAAATTTTCAGTTTCTATATCTACACTTTTTTTTGCTGATTTAATATTTAATAATAAAACTAGAAAAAAACCTGACATCCAAAAAAACCATGAACATAATTCAATAATATAAACTCTAAGTAAATCAAATATTTTAACATGATCCTCTGCTTCGAATTGATATGAGCTAAAGATTCTAAATATAGATGGTAAAAAATAATATAGTACAAGCTTGACTGCAATAAAAAAGAAGATAAACTTCAATAGCACATTACTTCCGAAGTGACGTCTTATTTTATTGTAACTATATATAAATAAAAAAAAGAATAAAATATCTACTGTAATAAATGAAAAGTCGTAGAATATTTTATATAAATTTTCTATTATCAAGGTTGAGATTTTCTAATAATATAATTAGTTCTATTATTTGTCATAAGATGAAAAATCTTTAGGCAATTTAGTCCACTCACTTGGTGGTAAAGCTTTAAAGTAATCGTAGGTTCTTTTTAAACCTTCCGCACGATCTACTTTAGGCTCCCATCCTAAAATGGTTTTTGCTTTTGTGATATCTGGTTGTCTTTGCTTTGGATCGTCTACTGGTAAATCCTTGTAAACAATCTTTACTGTAGAACCCGTAAGCTTCAATACCTCTTCGGCAAAATCCTTTAAGCTAATTTCATTCGGGTTACCAATATTCACAGGACTTGCGTAGTCACTTAATAATAATCTATAAATGCCTTCTACTAAATCATCCACATAGCAAAAGCTTCTTGTTTGTGAACCATCTCCAAACACCGTCATGTCCTCACCTCTTAATGCTTGTCCAATAAATGCAGGCAATGCTCTTCCATCATTCAGGCGCATTCTTGGGCCATAAGTATTAAAGATTCTGATGATTCTTGTTTCTACATGATGGAAGGTATGGTAAGCCATCGTAATGCTTTCCATATAACGTTTTGCTTCATCATACACACCTCTTGGACCCACAGGGTTTACATTGCCCCAGTACTCCTCGGTTTGAGGATGTACCAACGGATCGCCATACACCTCACTGGTACTTGCCACTAATATTCTTGCACCTTTCGCTTTAGCCAATCCCAAACAATTATGCGTACCCATCGCTCCCACTTTTAAAGTTTGGATAGGGATTTTTAAATAATCTATTGGACTCGCTGGTGATGCAAAGTGTAAAATATAATCAAGGCTTCCTTCTATCTCAATATACTTGGTTACATCATGATGAATAAACTCAAAATTGGGCTTGGATCTTAAGTGCGCAATGTTTTGCAAGTCACCTGTAATTAAATTATCCATCGCAATTACATAGTAACCTTCATTAATAAAGCGATCACTTAAATGCGATCCTAAAAATCCGGCTGCTCCTGTAATTAATATTCTTTTTTGACTCATGATTTGTTTTTAAG
>JACCDI011609033.1_pt1 | contig 16865 bp, 15 predicted proteins | sample 7442791 | NCBI WGS metagenome assembly JACCDI01 (sample SAMN15323434, study PRJNA562643) | freshwater metagenome | isolation source: river surface water | place: USA:Blue River Watershed | collected 2017-08-15 | reverse complement strand
GCGTCCCGGCGCGGCCTTGCCCTTGTCGTAGAGGTGCAGCTTGGCGGAGGGATCGGCGAGGACCTTGGTCCAGTCCGGCTCCTGACCGTCGCGCCAGACGTCGCCGAGCAGGTTGACCATCGCGGAAGGCGCGAGGGGCTTCGTGCCGCCGAGCGGCAGGCCGCACACGGCGCGGACATGCTGTTCGAACTGGCTCGTCTCGTTCGCGTCGAAGGTCTGGTGGCCGCTGTTATGCGGACGCGGGGCGAGCTCGTTGACGACGATGCGGCCGTCCTGCACGAACATCTCGACGGCGAGCAGGCCGACGAGCCGGATCTTCTCGGCGATGCTCAGCGCGAGCGCGCGGGCTTCGGCGGCGGTGGCCGCGGAGACGCGGGCCGGCGAGAGCGAGAGGTGCAGGATGTGGTTACGATGGATGTTCTCGGCGGGATCGTAGACGGCGGTGCGACCGTCGACGGTGCGCGCGACGAGCACGGAGATCTCCATCTGGAAAGGCACCCACGCTTCGAGGACGCCCACGGCGCCGCCGATCTTCGCCCACGCGGCGGCGAGGTCGGCTTCGGCGGTCGGCAGCTTGACCTGGCCCTTGCCGTCGTAACCGAAGTCAGCGGTCTTGAGCACGCAGGGGAAACCGATGGACTTCACCGCGGCCTGCAGCTCGGCGAGCGAGGAGACGACGGCGAAGCTGGCGCAAGGGATGCCGGAGGCGCGAAGGAACTCCTTCTCGCGGCGGCGGTTCTGACAGGTCGCCAGGACGGAGGCGGAGGGATGGCACGGCACGGACTTCGCGACGAACTCGACCGTGGAAGGCGGGATGTTCTCGAACTCGAGCGTGACGCGACCACAGCCTTGCGCGAAACGCGTCAACGCTGCGGTGTCGCTCCAGTCGGCGGTGACATGCTCATCGGCGATCGCCGCGGCGCAGGCGCCGGCGGAAGGATCGAACGTTCGTACCTTATAGCCGAGGCGGCGGGCGGCGATCGCCGACATGCGGCCGAGCTGGCCGCCGCCGAGGATGCCGATCGTTCCGCCGGGCTGCAAGGGGCGCTCCATGGCTTAGCGTTTCTTGCCCTTGCGGCCGGGGATCGGGTTATCGAGGACGACCTTGGTCTGCGCGGCGCGGTAGCCGTCGAGCTTCTTGGCGAGCTTCGCGTCGGAAAGGGCGAGGACCGCGGCGGCGCCGAGGGCGGCGTTGATCGCCCCGGCCCGGCCGATCGCGAAGGTGTGCACGGGGATGCCGGCCGGCATCTGGACGATGGAAAGGAGCGAATCGATGCCGGCGAGGGACTTGGACTGCACGGGGACGCCCATGACGGGAAGCGAAGTCATCGCGGCGACCATGCCGGGCAGGTGGGCCGCGCCGCCGGCGCCGGCGATGATGACCTTCAGGCCGCGACGGCGGGCCGCCAGGGCGTAATCCTTCAGCTTCAGCGGCGTGCGGTGCGCGCTGACGACTTCGGCTTCGAAGGGCACGCCGAGTTTCTTGAGCGTGTCGGCGGCGTTGACCATCGTCTCCCAGTCGGACTGGGAACCCATGATGATGCCGACCTGAGGTGCGGAGGAAAGCGCGCGAGCCATGGCCGTAGCCTGTCGGAGGCTTCCCCTCCTGTGAAGCCCGAAGCGAAAAAACTACCCCGCGAACGGGACGTATTCGGGGACCAGACGGCGAGTGCCCTCCTTGCAGACGCCTGGTGCCAGAAGCAGGAGGTCGGTCACCTGCGCGCGCAAGGCTTCGGGCGGGAGGGCAGTCTCGCCGACGGACACGAAACGGAAGACCCGCGGGTGCGTCGTCGGCCGGAACTGCTCGCCTTCGCACTGGAGCTCCTCGACGAGCTTTTCGCCGGGGCGCAGGCCGATGATCCGGATCTCGATGTCGACGTCCGGACGCAGGCCGCTGAGTTCGATGAGCTGCCGGGCGACGTCGATGATCTTGAGCGGCTCGCCCATCTCGAGGACGAGGATGTCGCCGCCCTGTCCGAGCGTCGCGCTCTGCAAGACGAGGCCGACCGCCTCGGGGATCGTCATGAAATAACGTTTCACGTCCGGATGCGTGACCGTGACCGGGCCCCCGGCGGAGATCTGCCGACGAAAGATCGGGATGACCGAGCCGGACGAACCGAGCACGTTGCCGAAGCGCACGGCCATGAAGCTCGTCCGGACGCCGGGCCGGGCCTGGAGCGAGCGGAGCATGAGCTCGGCGAGCCGCTTGCTGGCACCCATGACGTTGGTGGGGTTGACCGCCTTGTCCGAAGAGATGAGCACGAACTTCTCCGCCCCATGCTCGGCGGCGAGATGCGCGACGACCCAGGTGCCCTCGACGTTGTTCTTCAGGGCTTCGCCCGGCTGGGCTTCCATCATCGGGACGTGCTTATGGGCCGCGGCGTGCAGGACGAGGCTGGGGCGATGCGCCGCGAAGACCGCCGTCATCCGGGCCGGATCCGTGACGTCGCCGACCAGGGGCTTGATGACGGCCCCATAACCGGCCGCGATGAGGTCCTGCTCCGCCTGGTAGAGGAGCACCTCGCACTGGTCGAGCAGGAGGAGCCGGGCCGGGCCATGCGCCGCGACCTGACGGCTGAGCTCGAGGCCGATGCTGCCGCCCGCGCCGGTGACGAGGATGACGCGTCCTTTGACCATCGCGCCGATCGCGGCGTCGTCGAGCTGCGCCGGCGCGCGGCCGAGGATGTCCTCGACGGAGATCGGCCGGATGTCGGAGGCGCGGACACGGCCGCCGGCGAGCTCCTCCATCGAGGGGACGACGAGCACGCGGAGGTTGTTGGCGGCGGCGAGGGCGCTGACTTCGCGGATGCGACGGACGCTGGCGGCCGGCAGCGCGAGGATGATTTCGGTGACGCCGAACTTCTCCGCGAGCTCGCCCATGCGGGCCGGCGAGCCGACCACGGGGACGCCATGGATATGGAGGTCATGCTTGGCCGCGTCGTCGTCGAGGAAGCAGACCGGCTCGAGGCCGTGGCCGCGACGTCCGAGCAGGTCGGCGACGAGCTGGGCGCCCGACTGACCGGCCCCGACGACGGCGATGCGTTCGACGACGCCGGCCGTCGAACCCGGGCTGGCGGAGAAACGCTCACGGAGGGCGCGGACCGAAACGCGGAAGCCGATGAACAACACCAAGGAGAGGTTGAAGTCGATCAGCGTGACGCCGCGCGGAAGGCTGAAAGGATCGTCCGACGCGCCGCCGCCCAAAAGATTCGGCATGGCCAAGGCCGCGAAGGTGGCGGTCGCGAGGGCGAGGGTCGTGCGCAAGGCGTCGGGCAGGCGGAAGTAATAGAACACGCCGCGGAACTGACCCCAGAGCGCGAGCAAGCCCACCTTGAGCGGGACAAGCCAGAGCAAGGCGAAGGGGCGCTGCTCATAGAGATAAGCTTCGAAAGCCAGATGCTCCGCGGTCGTCGGTTCGTCGGCGCCGACGAAGCGTAGCTCATAGGCGAACCAAAGCGAAACCGCGGCCAGCATCCCGTAAGCCGCGAAGAAGAACGCGGCGCGCTTGAGGCGGGAGGCGGGGTTGGCCATGGGGTTTGGCGATGATTAGGCCCCGAAGCCGATTATTCAATGACGATGCGGAATCCGAGGGTGCGGCTTTTCTCGCGCTTATGGACCTGCCGGACCGCCAGGCCGGGGGCGGACGCGGAGGCCACGCTGCCGCCCACGACGGGGGCCCGGGTATCCCCTTCTTCGGCGGCCGCCCATTCCTCCACGTTGCCGACGAGGTCATGGAAGCCCAGCGCCGACGCCTTGGCCGAACCTACCGGACGGGCGTCGACGCCTTCGGTGTTCGCCGCGGTCCAGGCGCTCTCGGCCAGAGCCGGCTTGGTCAGGTCGCCGGCCGCCGCCGCATGCTCGGCGACGGACGGGAGCCGAGCCCGGGCGCCGAGGATCCAGCCCAGGCGACGGGCGAAAAGCTCGGCGTCGGCGTGAGCGACCGACTCCACCGGATTGGCTTCGCGGCGCAAGGCGCTTGGATTGGCGTCCATCAACGTAGCGTAAAGTCCCTGCGGGATCTCGGTGCGATACATCCGGACAGGCCGCCCGGGAACAGGGAGCAGCTGCCGGTCCGCTTCTGGCAGGTAAACCCGGATCGCCGCGGCATGGGAGGCGATGAATTCCAGTTCCTGCCGCTCTTCATCTTCCGGCCGGAAGACCCCGGTGCCCGCCTCGGCAAGGCGTCGGGCGTCCGTGACGACCGTATCGGCCAGACGGAGGGCGTCGTCGACCTGCCGGGCCCGGAGGGCTTGGCGCAGTCGACCGGCGGCGGCGCGCACGCGCAGGATGTCGTCGTGGAATCGGGCGAAGTTCAGGCGGGTCGCCATCGCGGCTTCCTTCGCGCGATCGGCGAACTGGCTGCGCGGATGCGAGGTAAGCAGGCGGGCGAACGCATCGACGGCGTCCTGCCAGCGAGCCGCTGCGCCGGGCCAATCGGTTTTCGCTTCGGCGGCTTCGGCGGCGGCCTGATGTCGGCGGACTTCTTCCCAGACGAGGCCGGAGGCCGCGGTCTCGCGGCGGACGGCCAGCTGTTCGGCGCGGCCGAAGTCGGTGTCGCGCACGTCGCGGTAGCGCGCGAGGAACTCGGTCTCGGCCTCGATGGCCGACGTGAGACGTTCCGCGGCCTCGGCGTAGCGGCCCGCGGCGAAGGATTTCTCGGCCTCGGCTTCGAGCGCCCGACCCTTCTGCCAGAGCGCGGAGGACTCGAGCCGGCGGAGACGGGTGTCAAGCAGGGCCCGGCGGCCGGAATCGGCCAGGCCGGAGAACTGCCAGCGTTCGGCGATCTCCTGTTCGCAGACGACCGCCCGGCGGAGCTTTTCAGCGGCGGCGGCTTCGTCCGTCTTCGCGAGGCTGAGCGCGGCGACCTCAAGGGTGGCCGACTCCTGGCGCAGTCGCTCTCCCCGGAGGAGGTGCAGCCGGCGGCGGAGGGAGACGAGACGCGGATCTTCCGTGCCGACGGAGCCGAGGGCGGAAAGATGCTCTTCCTGGGCCTGCAAGGCCTGTTCGAGCAGACGGACATCGTCCTCGGTGAGTTCGAAGCGCTCTTGGCGGACTTTCTCGAAAGCCGCCTCCGCGACGAGCGAACGCTGACGGAGGACCTCGGCATCCGCGGCGGAGACCGTGAGCTCGGACTGACGGGTCGTCCGACGCTCCGCCGTATAGAGCAGGAGGGAGGCGATGGCGAGGGAGGCGATCACCGCCAATAGCAAGGGCAGCCGCAGCCGGGCCCAGACGGCCTCGAAGGAGAAACGTCCGCGGCGCGCCCGGGGATCCGCGGCGGGCACGAAGTCGGGTCTGGGTGGTCGAGGGCCGTTGCTCATGAGCGGACCGACAACTTCGTCGGCGGCGGTTTGTTTGCTTTAATAGTTCGTCACTCTGGTTCATCAAAGCCATACCTTCAATATTGGAAATGGCTCAATTCAAGCGCATCGCCGTCGTCGGCGCCGGCCTCATCGGCGGCTCCATCCTCCTCGCGGCGGCGCGGAGGGGGCTGGCCGGTTCGCTGGCGTGCTGGTCTCGCTCGGCGGGATCCCGTGAAACCTTACGTGGGTTCGGCGTGGCGGAAGTCTTCGAAAGCGCGGCCGACTGCGTCCGCGGGGCGGACCTCGTGATCGTGACGACGCCGGTCGACACCGCGGAAGAGACCTTTCTCGCCATCGCCCCCGGCCTCGCGCCGGGCGCCGTGGTCACCGACGCCGGGAGCGTGAAAGGGGCCATCCTGCTCGCCGCTCGTCGCCTCCCCGCCGCCAATCCGTTCGTCGGCGCCCATCCCATGGCCGGCGGCGAGAAAGCCGGCGCCTCGCACGCTTCCGCCCAGCTCTTCGAGGGACGCGTCTGCTTCCTGACGCCGACCGGCTCCGAAGATCCGCAGGCCTTGACCACCGTGCGTCGCTTCTGGCAGGAACTCGGTTCGGTCCTGCATGAGACCGACGCCGCCAAGCACGATGAGATCGTCGCCGCGATCAGCCATGTGCCGCATGCCGCCGCTTCGGCGCTCATGCTCGCCGTGATGGACCAGCCCGGTTTCCGCCGCTTCGCGGTCGGCGCCGGCCTGCGCGACACGACCCGCATCGCCGCAGGCGAAGAGAACCTCTGGGTGGGCATCATGCTCGCCAACGCCCGACACACCGCCGCCGGCCTCCGGGATCTCGAACGACGCGCCGCGGAACTCCGCGCCGCCGTGGAAGCCGCCGACGGCGCCACGTTGCGCCGTCTCCTCGCCGAAGCCCGCGTCGCCCGCCAGAACCTCGACCGGTCCGAATGAGCCCGACTCTCGTCATCCGCCCTTTCCAAACCCCTGCCCGCGGCGTCGCCCAGGTCCCAGGATCGAAGAGCATCACCAACCGCGCCCTGATCCTGGCCGCGCTCGCCGACGGCGTCACGCTGTTCACCGGGGCGCTCTTCAGCCGCGACACCCGCATCCTCATCGCCGCCCTGCGCGGGCTGGGTTTCGAAGTAAGCGACGACGAAGCCGCCGGCACGGTCCGTATCACCGGCCTCGGCGGCCGCATCCCGCGCGACCGCGCCAAGCTGCATGTCGGCAACGCCGGTACCGCGGCGCGTTTCCTCACCGCCTTCCTCGCCCTCGCCCCGGGCGGCCAATTCGAACTCGACGGCGACGAAGCCATGCGGGCCCGCCCGATGCGCGGCCTGCTCGACGCCCTGCGCGCCGGCGGCTGCCGTGCGATCGCTCCCGACGGTTCTGCCGCGAACGGTTTCCCGTTCACGCTTCACACGACAGGCAAACTTGGCCGCCTGGAGGTCGATGCCTCGGCGTCTTCCCAGCTGCTTTCCGCCCTGCTCATGGTGCTCCCGCTTTCGGCCGGAGCATCGGTGAGCATGAAGGGCTCCACGGTGTCCGAACCCTTCGTCGAGATGACGGCGCGCATGTGCGGGCAGTTCGGCCGGCCCCTGACCCGTCTCGCCGACGGCAGCTGGAGCTGCGCCGCGCCTGGCGCCTACGTCGCGCAGCCCGCCTACGCGATCGAGCCGGACGCCACCGCCGCCAGCTATTTCATCGCCCTGCCCGCCGTCACCGGCGCCCGCGCGTCGGTGCGCATCGAAGGCTACGCCGACGGCGGCCTCCAAGGTGATACTGCCTTCGCCAAGGTAGCCGCGGCCTGCGGCGCCAAGCTACGTCCGGCCGACGGCACCCTGGTCGCGGATTCCTGGTCCGGCATCCGCGGCGGCGACTTCGACTTCAACGCTTTCTCGGATACGTTCCTCACGCTGGCGGCCATCGCCGCGTTGGCCGACGGCCCGGTCAAGATCCGGGGCATCGCCCACACGCGCAAGCAGGAGACCGACCGCGTCCTCGCGATGGCGACCGAACTGGAACGCCTCGGCCTCAAGGTCGAGCCCACGTCCGCGCAGCTCCGCGCGGACGAGTCTCTTTCCTCGCTGACCATCTTCCCGAACAAGGCGGCCTTGCGCCAGGCCGCCGCCGCCGGACCCGTCGAAATCCACACCTACGAAGATCATCGCATGGCGATGAGCTTCGGCATCCTCGGCAGCTTCGACCTCTTCGGTGACGGCCGTCCCTGGATCGCGATCCAGGATCCCGCCTGCACGGGCAAGACTTTCCCGCATTTCTTCCGCGCCCTCGAGGCCCTCCGCACGAACTTCGTACGGGTCTCCGTGGACGGTGGCGCCGCCTCCGGGAAGTCCAGCACCAGTCGCCGGCTCGCCCAGTTGCACGGCCTGCTGCACGTCGACACCGGGGCCCATTACCGCAGCCTCACCCGGGCCCTGCTCCTGGCCGGCGCTTCCGCCGATGATCCCACCTCCGTGAAAGCTGCGCTGGCCAAGCTGCGCATCGGCTCGCGCATCGTCGCCCGCCAAGGCGCCCGGAGCTCGGCGCTCACCCTCGACGGCGCGCTGCCCGATGACGCCGACCTGCGCACGCCCGACGTTAACGCGGCGGTCTCGAAGATCGCCGCCCTTCCCTCCGTACGTACGTTCCTCCTCGAATACCAGCGCTCACAGGTGAAGCTCGCGAGCGAGCAAGGTTTCGCGGGAGTGGTGATGGAAGGCCGTGACATCGGCTCGGTCGTCCTGCCCGACGCGGAAGTCCGCATCTTCCTCGAAGCGGACGCCGAGGCGCGCGCCCGGCGCCGGGCGGCCGAAGGCCAGTCCGATCAGGTCACCCAGCGCGACCATCTCGACGCCACGCGCAAGACCGCGCCCATGGTCTGCCCGGACGGGGCCAGCCGCCTGGATAACACGCACCTGTCCCTCGAGGCCGTCGTGACCCAGATCGGCGAACTCATCAAGGTGGCTGCCCTGCCCCGATGATCCTCGATTCAAAGAACCTGATCTACAAGGCCGTCTACCACGGCGCGCGTTCGTTCATCGAGGTATTCTCCACGCTGGAGGTCGAAGGCTGGGAGAACGTGCCCACCGGCGCGTGCCTCTTTGCTTCGAATCACCAGAGCATGCTGGACCCTCCCTTGCTCGGTTCGTGCCTGCCGCGCGAGATCTCCTTCATCGCTCGCCGCTCGCTCTTCGACAACCCGGTCTTCGGATTCGTGATCCGCGCCTGCCATTCCATTCCTGTCGACCGCGGCGAAGCGGACATCGGCGCGATCCGCGCGGCCTTGGCTGCCCTGGGTGCCGGCGAAGGCCTGCTCATCTTCCCTGAAGGCACGCGCAGCCATGACGGCGTGATCGCCTCGCCCAAGGCCGGGGCCGGTCTCCTCGCCTGCAAGTCGGGCGTACCGGTCGTCCCCATCCATATCCGCGGCGCGCGGGACGTGCTCCCGCGGGGCGCTAATTTCCCGGTCGGTTCGGCCCGCATCCGCGTCCGCTTCGGCAAGGCGATGCATCCGTCGGAATTCGATCCGGGCGCGGAACATCGCGACCGTTCGATCGAGGCGTCACGTCGCATCCTGGAGCGCATCAAGTCGCTCCCGGATTGCGCCGAGCCTGGACTCTGAGCCGGTGGCTTACGAAATCCGCTGCGGCATCACGACGCAGAGGAAGTCGTCCTTGAGTCCGCGGATCACGCCCGGAGACATCTCGTCCTTGAACTCGAAATCGACCTCATCCTCGGTGAGGGCCTTGAGCGGGTCGATGATGTACTGCGGGTTGAACGCGATGTTCACGTCCGGACCTTCGTACTTCACGGCGATCGGCTCGTGCGCGTCGCCGCTGTCGGACTTCGCGGAGATCTCGAGGTTCTGCGTCTTCTTCGTGACGCTCATCCGGATGGTGTTGTTGCGGTCGTCGGTCATCAGCGCGGCGCGGTTGACGCTCTCGAGGAGCTTCTCGCGTTCGAGGCGGACCTTGGAGCCGGCGTCCTTCGGGATGACCTGGCGGTAGTTCGGATAGTTGCCTTCGACGACCTTGGAGACGAGCTGGATGCGGTCCACGAGGCCTTCCTCGTTCTTGGGGATATCGATGGTGAAGCCGACCTGACGCTCGTTGTGCGAGACGTGGGCTTCGCCGCCGGACTTCAGGAGTCGCATCAGTTCGATGATGGTGCGGGCGGGCAGGATGAGGGCGAGGGCCTTGTCGGTGCCGGCGAGCTTGCGCTCGCACTTGGCGAGACGACGACCATCGGTGGCCACGACCGTCAGTTTGCCTTCCGCGAATTCGAAGAACACCCCATTGAGGATGTAACGGTTCTCGTCGGAGGATTGCGCGTAGCTGACCTTGCGGAGCATGTCGCCGAGGTCATCCTGATTGATCGAGATGGTAGGCTGCCCGGCGAAATTGGAGATCGGCGGGAATTGGTCGGCCGGAAGACCAGCGACCTGGAAGACCGAGCTGCCGGAAGTGATCTTCACGCGGTCCTTGCCGGTGAGCTCGACGATGGTGTCGCTGCTCGAGAGGGCGCGGACGATCGGGACCAGCTTCTTGACCGGGAGGGTGATGCGGCCAGGTGAGGATACCGCGGCCTTGATCCGGCAGCAGATGCCGAGATCGAGGTTGGTGGTCGTGAGGGTCACCGTGTCGCCTTCGGCTTCGATGAGGACGTTCTGGAGGATCGGCATCGTCGCACGGCTGCCGACGACGTTGGTCACGCTCGAGAGGCCGTTGAAAAAGTGATTCCGGTTAACCTTGAACTTCATGATGACGTCAGAATTGAGCAGAGGCGGGGTCAGAGGCAACCCCTCATTGCCCACATCCCGGCCGACTCTATCTCTATTCTCTTTTCATTTATAAATACCCGTAGCATCAGCAGGGGGCGGAAAACCGTACATAGTTCCGCAACACGCTGGTAAGAGGGAGCATCCACGTCAGGGGCGCGTGTGCCTGAGGGGTGAATAACCCTTGGCTTGTTCACAGAGGGCCGCGGGCACGGGTTGTGCACCGCCTGTTCACACCTTGGACACCGGCTCATCATCGTCGTCCGGCGCCGGGTCCATTTCGCTCTTCTTCAGCAGGAAAGCATGACGGAAAAGACTGTAGGCGACGTATCCGAGGAAGACCGCCGGGAACGAATACTGAGGGTAGCGGAAGATCACGGCACCCAGGATGATGATCAGGATGAAGCCGCGGGTCTTGGCGCGGGCGGTCCAGTCCAACTTCTTGAAGCTCGGGAAACGCACGTTGCTGATCATCAGGAAGGAGATGACCAGCATCACCGGAAGCAGCACCCAAGGCCAGTGCTGCACCGCTTGTTCGAAGGGATCTTTCTGACCCGGTGACACCATCATGTCCGAAAGCACCAGCACCAGTGAGGCGATCATCCCGGCGGCGGCGGGCGAAGGCAGGCCGACGAAATCACCCCCCGCGGCACGCTTTTCATTACCAGGCACCAGGGGGTTGGTAAGTACGTTGAACCGGGCCAGGCGTACTCCGGCGCAGAGCAGGTAGATGAACGCGAGGAGCCAGGTGACCAGCTGGACGTTGGCCGTGACCTCCGGCTTGATCACCAGGAAGCAGGCCATCAAGGCGGGAGCGACGCCGAAGGAGACCGTGTCCGCGATGGAATCGAACTCTGCTCCGAAGAGGGATTCACGCTTGGTGGCGCGGGCGACCCGACCATCAAAAAGGTCGCACACGCAGGCGAAAAGGATGAACCAGACCGCCATATTATAGTGATCGGCCCGTCCTTCCGGAGTCAGGGAGGTGAACCGCGCTTCGATGCAGTTCTTGATGGCCAGGAAGCCGCAGAGCATGTTGCCCGCCGTGAACAGGTTTGGCAGCAGGTAGATGCGGGCCGCCTCCTCAGGCGAAGCATAGGGGCGTTTTTCGGGAGGGTTGGTCACGGTCAGGACTTCGGAGGTTCGTCGAGGTATTTCCAGAAGCCGCCTTCTTGTTCGATCCGCGCCTCGTCTTCCGGGAAGGGCAGGCGTGAACGGAACGCGAAGTCGGCGTAGGTGTGCTTATGGAGCACGTAATGGGCGAGCAGCGAGCCTTCGCTGGCTTCGAAATAGATGCGGAACTCACCGACGCGCAGCCGGTGATAGGTGTGACCGCTGCGGCGGACCGTGCCGAGTTCCGAGCTCCCGCGCAGGAGTTCTTCGGCGGTGAGCGAAGTGAACGCTTCGACGACTTCCATCTGCTCCAAGGTCGGCAGCTTCGCGAGCTCGCGCATCGCCTGGTCGCTGAAATTCACTTGGTACATCGGTGTCTCCGAGCAAACGAGGCGGGTGTCGTCACCGCAATCATTCAGTTGCCCGCACCCACGCCGAGACGAGCGACAAGGCCTGTTTTTCCACCAAATCCAGCACTTTTTCGAAATCGTCGCTTTCGCCGTAATACGGATCGGGCAAGGCGGCTTCGCCGAGGAAGAGCGCCAGACGATGATGTTGTTCGGGCGGACAACGACGACGGAGTTCGCGCAGGTTGAGTTCATCGGCGGCGAGGATCAGATCGAATTCGTGGAAATCAGACGCATGTACTTGACGGGCCCGGAGTGCCGTCAGGTCATATCCTCGCGCACGCGCGTGTCGCACGGAGCGCGGATCCGGCGCATCGCCGATGTGGTAGTTCTCCGTTCCGGCGGAATCGAACCCGATGCTCAATCCGGCTTGCCGGGCTTTGACGCGCAGGACTTCCTCCGCCGTCGGAGAGCGGCAGATATTCCCCATGCAGACCAGGAGTACCCGACGGGGCGGACCGACCTTGGCCACGGCTCAGACCTTGCCGCCGAAGCTCTGGTGGTCGTCCAGATCGAGGACGTCGAACCAGGTGACGATGTCCTCGCGCTTGGCGCCGGCCGGGGTCGAAGATTGGTACTCGCTTACCTTGGCTCGCCCCCCGGGGGCGCTGGGGGCCCGCTGCTCGTGGAAGGCGCTGAAAGCCGCGATTTCATAAGCCAGACGGGGCTTCTTGGCATTAGCCATCATCCAGGCGAGGATCTCGCCATCGCCTAAACCATTGTCAATTTGAGACTTAAGTGCATCCGCCTCAATTCCCAGGAAGTCCAGGACGTTGCGGTCCAGGGAGCATCCGTAGGTGTATTCGCCATTTTTCCCGGCTTTCGTCGCCCGGGCCTTATCGATCATGCGCGGGAGGATGACCAGGCCACCGAGGCGAACCCGGGGGCTGCGAGGGGGGTGTTGGGTGAGGTCGTAGAGGTCGTGGGCCATAGGTAAGCCTAAAACTACCCCCCTCCCCTGCTTTCGCAAGAAAACAGGTTATTTTGGAGGTTTGCCAAAATGTCACACCACTATTTATTAAGTAGGCATGTTCCCATTGGCTGTAGCACTCGCTGAGCATCCCCTCACCCGGGAATGCCTATCGGGTTGTGCCGCCGTTTTCTTGGCGGCGGCTCTCTTGGATGGGCTTGCGGCGAAAGACGCTTCTGGACGCTGGCCGACCGCCGGCCTCTGGTTGCTTCGCGGCGGTTGGATCATGCTCACCACGATGCTGGCTTACCAAGGCCTGCGGACCCACGCCTTGCCGATCAGCAGTCCGGCCGAGCTCCTGCTTTCCATCGCCTGGGGTCTCTCCGGCCTGGCCCTCTTCCTGGACCTGACCTTCACGCATCGTCTGCCGACGTGGGCGATCGCCGGCGCGACGACGGTCTGCCTCGTGGCAGCCGCCCTTCTGGGTGTCGTCGGGCAGCCGACTGACCATGCCGACAAGCCGCTGATCGTCATCCATGTCGGCGCCGCCGTCCTCGCCTACTGCGTGCTCGGCGCGCAGGCCTTGAACTCCGCCGCCTACCTCCTGCAAGACCGCGCGCTCGCCCGTCGGGAGTTCGGCGGGATCTACGCTTTGCTGCCGGCGTTGGTGCCGCTCGACCGTATCGGCGGCCAGCTCATGGGCGCCGCCGTCTGGCTGCTCGGACTTTCGCTCGTCATCGGCGCCACCGACTGGGCGCAACGAGACCTCGCCCTGGTCGCGTTGCCCAAGCTGTCCGCCGCGTTGCTCACCTGGGTCGCCTGCCTCACCGTCACCGTCCAACGACGGCGGCATCGCCTCGCGGGTTCGGCTTACGCGCGCGCGTCGTTGTTCGTCTTCGTCCCCGCGCTCGTCGCCCTCTATCTCTCGCTCCCCGCCGCCCGATGAGCGAACGCGTCCGCAACCTCGTGGCGCTCAGCGCCACCCATCGCACCGCCGGCCTCGATGAGCGCGCGGCCTTCACCGTGCCCGCCGGTGGCGCCGAGGCCTTCTACGCCGCCGCGCGCGAGGCGGGTCTCGCCGAAGCGGTGCTGCTCGCCACGTGCAACCGGCTCGAAGCTTACGGCGTCGGCGACGAAGCCGCCGCCCTTCATGTGCGCAGGGCGCTCATCAAGGCGACGGGCGCGGCGCCCGCGGTCCTCGACCAGCATCTCCGCCCCGTGCCCGGCCTCGAGGCTGTCGAGCATCTCTTCGCCGTCGTCTCCGGACTCGAATCCCAGATGGTGGGCGAGGTCGAGATCGCCGGCCAGGTGAAGGACGCCTATGCCGACGCGCTCGCGCGCGGCATGACGGGCCCGGTGCTGAACCGCGTCTTCCAGCGCGCCTTCCAGGCGGGCGCGTGGGCGCGCACCCACACCGGCATCTCCCAAGGCCAGGTCAGCCTCGGCAACGTCGCCGTCGAGCTCGCGCAGCGCGTGTTCGGTTCGCTCGACGAAGCCCGCGTTCTGGTGCTCGGCACCGGCGACGTCGGCCGCCAGGTCGTGCAGGCCCTCGTCTCGCGCGGCGCCACGCAGGTGTCCGTCGCCTCCCGCACTTTCGAGAACGCCCGCGTGCTCGCCGAAGAGTTCGCCGGTTCCTCGCTCACCCTCGCCGACGCGCTCCGCCAGGCGCATGCGCATGACGTGATCGTCGGCTGCGCGACGGTGGAACGCGCGCTCCTCGACGCCGGCTCGCTCCGTGAGTCCGTCGCCCGCCGCCAAGGCCGCCCGCTGCTTCTCGTGGACCTGGGCGTGCCGCGTAATTTCGACGTCGCGGCCCGTTCGCTCGAAGGCGCCTACCTCTGCGACCTCGACGATCTCGCGGCCGTCTCGAACGCCAACCTCAAGGCTCGTCTCGCCGAAGTGGATCGCGCCCGCGCGGCCCTCGCCGAGAAGGCGGCGCGCGCCTGGGGCGCCGCCAACCATCAAGCCACCCCGGAAGCCTGAACCATGAAGCCCACGGTACTCATCGTCGACGACGAGAAGAACATCCGCGAAGGCCTCCGCGCCGCGCTGGAGGACCGCTACGAGACTTTCGTCGCCAAGGACGCCGCGGAAGCGGCGCGCCTCATGCAGGACGTGCCGCCTGACGCCGTGCTCACCGATCTCCGCATGGCGGGCGAGGACGGCATGGCGGTGATCGACCGCGCGCTCAAGCTCCCGCACCAGCCGGTCTGCATCATGATGACGGCCTACGGGGACGTGGAGACGGCGGTCACGGCGATGAGCCGCGGCGCCTATTGGTTCTTCCAGAAGCCGGTCGACCTGCGTCAGGTGGAGCTCGTCCTCGAGCGCGGCCTGAAGGCGCGTACGACCGAGAAGGAAGTCGTGACGCTCAAGGCCCGCCTCGACCGTAAGTTCTCCCTCGGCGAAGTCGTCGGCTCTTCCGCCTCGCTCCAGCATTCGATCGAACAGGTCCGTTCGGTCGCATCCTCCAATGCGACCGTCCTCCTTCTCGGTGAGACCGGCACGGGCAAAGAACTTTTCGCCCAGATGATCCATCAGGCGAGCCAGCGCGCGAAGGGGCCGTTCATGGCCGTGCATTGCGCGGCGATCCCGGCCAACCTCCTGGAGTCCGAACTTTTCGGCCATGAGAAAGGCGCTTTCACCGGAGCCAACGAACGGCGCGTCGGGCGCTTCGAATCGGCGGACGGCGGCACGCTCTTCCTCGACGAGATCGGCGAGATCGACGCCACGACCCAGGTGAAGCTCCTGCGCTTCCTCGAGACCCGCGCCGTCGAGCGGCTGGGTTCGCACCGGCCGATCGCCTTGGACCTGCGGCTCGTCTGCGCGACGAACCGCGACCTCCAGCAGATGGTGAAGGAAGGCAAGTTCCGTGAGGACCTCTACTACCGGCTCTCGGTCGTGCCGCTGCGGCTTCCGCCGCTGCGCGAGCGCACCGACGATATCCCGCTCCTGCTCGCCCACTACCTCGAGCGTTTCGCCAAAGAGAACGGCGCCACGGCGCCGAGACTCTCGTCCGAGGCGCTGGCGGTCCTCGTGCGCTATCCGTGGCCGGGCAATATCCGCGAACTGCGCAACGCGTGCGAGAACCTCGCGGTGCTCCGCGCCGGCAAGACGGTCGGCCCCGCGGACCTCGACCCGCGCTTCAGCGCTCCCGTCGTCTCGGCGGGCGTGGCCGCGCCGGCCTTGGGCTCGTCGGCTAACCTTGACCGTACCTTGAACGAGAAGCAGTTGCTGAAGCAGGCGCTCGCCGCCGCGGCAGGCAACCGCACGCGCGCCGCGGAGCTCATGGGCATCTCGCGTCGCACCCTGCATCGCAAACTCCTGCAGTGGCCGGAACTCGATCCGGGCCCCGAGACGGCGTGAGGCACCTCCTCGGGCTTCTTTTCGTCTGCGCCGCCCATGGCGCGGATGTCGTCGGCACCGATCTGCTCGACGGCCGTTTCGCCGCCGGCCTGCGTGCCGCGGCGGGTCAGGACGTCGCCGATTTCGCAGGCACCCTGCCTGCCCGACGTGCCTTGGTGGAGGGCCGTGCCGCGGCCGCCATCCTGATGGTGCGTCCTGGCGAGACGGCTCCGGTCGCCGGTGCTCGGGAATTCCGCCTCGCCTCGGCGGTCGTCGTCGTGGCGACGCACGGGAGCAACCGCATGGAACAGATCAGCTTCGAGCAGCTCGCCAACGCGTATGCCCGTGACGCCCGCGCGCCGGCACGCAATTGGAACGATCTCGATCCGGCCTCGCGTTCGGAACTCATGACGCCGGCGTTGACTTCTCCGCCCGGCACCTTGGTGCTCGAGATCTTCCAGGGCCTCGTCCTCGAAGGTCAGCCGTTCCGCCCGGATGTGCGCCTCCGCGTCGAGCCGGCCTTGGCGGCCGACCTGCTCGCCGTGCGTGCGGGTAGCATCGTCCTCTTGCCCAAACCCCCGGCCGCCCGCGGCCGGGTCCTTCCCGTCTCCGATGGCCGCCCAGGCCGATCCGCCACCGCCTACGGTCCCGACGAGACCAATGTTCACAATGGCGACTATCCCCTCCAGGTGCCGCTCATCCTTTATGTCCGCCCGGATAAAGTCACGGCCCTCCGTCCTGTCCTCCGTTGGCTCTGTTCGGACGCGGCGGCCGCCCTGCTGGCGGACCAAGGCCTGACCCCCGCCCCGGCGACCGCCCGGACGGCTTTCCTCCAAAGGCTTGACACTCGCTGAGCCGTTTGGTCTGCTCCCCGTCCAACGCGCGCGTAGCTCAATGGTAGAGTACCACCTTGCCAAGGTGGCTGTTGCTGGTTCAAGTCCAGTCGCGCGCTCCACTTTAAAAATGGAGCCAAAACCCGCCGAAACCCGGCGGGTTTTT
>JACCDI010779000.1_pt1 | contig 16865 bp, 19 predicted proteins | sample 7442791 | NCBI WGS metagenome assembly JACCDI01 (sample SAMN15323434, study PRJNA562643) | freshwater metagenome | isolation source: river surface water | place: USA:Blue River Watershed | collected 2017-08-15 | reverse complement strand
GTGCTGGACATCTAAGGAGACTTGAGATGATTGGTGAATGGAACAATGGCACAGGCCGTCGCAAATCCAGCGTCGACCGCGTGTTTCTGAAAAAAGGCACTGGCAAGATCACGGTGAATGGCAAGGACATCCAAGCCTACTTCGGCCGTGAGACTTCGATCATGATTGCCAAGCAACCCCTCTTGTTGACCAACCATGCCGAAACTTTCGACATCATGATCAACGTGCACGGTGGTGGCGAATCCGGCCAAGCCGGTGCTTCGCGCCACGGCATCACCCGCGCCCTGATTGACTACGACGCTTCGCTCAAGCCTGTGCTGAGCCAAGCTGGTTTTGTCACTCGCGACGCCCGTGAAGTGGAACGTAAAAAGGTCGGCTTCCACTCTGCCCGCCGCCGCAAGCAGTTCTCCAAGCGTTAATCCGCTTTACTGCTTCCAAAAAAAGCCGCAACGGTTCGCCGTGGCGGCTTTTTTGTTTGGGGGTGGTGCCCGCGAAAAGCCCATGACCCCAGTAGCGTTACTGCGGCCGTGCTGGCCTAATTCCCGACCATCGCGCTATACTATTTGTCATTGAACTCGGAGATCCACCATGAGCGCTGTCGCTGAAAATGTCCAGACCGAAATGCCTGCCCCCATCGTCTTCACAGACAGTGCGGCAGCCAAAGTGGCCGACCTGATTGCAGAAGAGGGCAACCCCGATTTGAAATTGCGGGTGTTTGTTCAAGGCGGCGGTTGCTCGGGTTTTCAGTACGGCTTCACCTTCGATGAGATCACCAACGAAGACGACACAACCATGAGCAAAAATGGCGTGTCCCTGTTGATCGATGCCATGAGCTACCAATACCTCATCGGCGCCGAGATCGATTACAAAGAAGACCTGCAAGGCGCGCAGTTTGTCATCAAGAACCCCAATGCCACCTCCACTTGCGGCTGCGGTTCGTCTTTCTCGACCTGACTTGAAAATCGTGCGAGCAATGCTCGCCTGATATCAGCGGGGGTAAATTGCCCCCAAAACACGGGCGCCTCTGGCGCCCGTGACGCTGGGGAGGCTGGCTGTTTCTCGGCGCATGGTTTTGTACGCCAACCAGGCAAACGCCGCAGCCTCCACTTGCAGGGGGGGCAAACCATGCGCATCACTGCTGCTGACGCTGAGTTGGGGCAAATGGTGCGAGAGTCGCCGCATCAGGTGTCCATTCAACGCACCGCCACCACACACGATCAAGGCTTGGGCCTCAGCGGCGCTGCGGTTGACATCGTTGGCGCAGGCCAAGGCGGTCAATTCGGTCAAGGTGGCCTGCACATCCACCGGCGCTACGCAGGGGTGTTGTTGCAAATGCTTGGCCAACCATGAGGGGTTGAACAAATCACGACCGGTGCTTTTTGGGGGCTGGCCCAGCAGATAGGGCTCGGCGAGCAAAGACCCCAACAAAGCCTTGTGAACTTGGCCTTTTGCGGCCCAAGCGCCATCGCGGTCAAAGGCTTGGCCGGTGTGCTGCTGGCACCAATGGTCCATCAGCGCATTGCCCGGCCCACAGTCCCAGCCGGTGACGGGGTCATGCGGTCGAAGTACGCTGATGTTTGAAATACCGCCCACGTTCAAAACCGCCACGCAGGCATCGGCACGCGCAAAAACACCTTGGTGGAACGCAGGCACCAAGGGCGCGCCTTGGCCACCGGCCGCCACATCGCGGCTGCGAAAGTCGGCCACCACATCCACCCCTGTGAGCTCGGCCAGCAGCGCCGGGTTGATCAGTTGCAAGGTGTAAGCCACCGCCGTGTGTGCGTGTGCCGCAGCGGCATCGAACGCCAAGGGGCGATGGCGCACGGTTTGGCCGTGGGCCCCAATTGCCGTGATGTCCGCCGCTGCAATGCCGCATTGCGCCATCAGCGTGTGCACCACTTGGGCATAGTGCTGTGCAATGTGGTGGCCCGCCAAAGCCCCGCGGTGCAGTTCGTCAGGACCTGTTTGGTTCAGCGCCAACAAATCTGCCTTGAAGGGCTCTTCAAATGGCGTGAAGGCATGGCCTTTCACTTGCAACTGACCTGCTGGGTTGATGGCCACCAAGACCCCGTCCACGCCATCCAAAGAAGTGCCTGACATCAGGCCAATAAAGTAGTCGGTCATGGAGTGTGGCTGAAGTGAAGTCCGCTGATCGGAGCCCAAGAGAAGAAGTCACAAAAAAGGGCCTTGCGGCCCTTGTGAATCACTGCGCAGCACCTTCTCGCATGAGGGCCGCGGCCTGCAGTTGCGATCGGGCCGTGGCGGAGGTGTTTTTGAAGCGTGCCATGCCCGCCGGACTGAGGGGCGTGCTTTGCGCTTGTTGAATGATTTTTTCAGGGTCCACGTGGGTGCCATTGACGCGGAACTCAAAGTGCAAGTGCGGTCCAGTGGACAAGCCAGTCGAGCCCACGGCACCAATGGTTTGACCCTTTTGTACGGTCTGGCCTTTTTGAACATGCATGCGGCTCAAGTGGGCGTACAAGGTGGAATGGTTGCCCCCATGGCGAATGATCACGGTGTTGCCGTAACCCCCTTGGACCCCTGCAAATTCAACCACGCCATCCCCCACGCTCAAGGCGGGAGTGCCAGTGGGGGCTGCATAGTCAACGCCCAAATGGGCTTTCATGGTTTGCAAGATGGGGTGCAAACGCATGCTGAAGCCGCTGGTCTTGCGCGAGAACGCCACTGGCGATGCCAAGTAAGCGCGGCTCAAGCTCTTGCCGTCAAGGCTGTAGTAATCGCCTTTTTGACCGGGCTCTTGGTGCCAAACGGCTTGGTAAGACTTGTTGTGGGTGTTGAATTCAGCCGTCAAAACACGACCCGTGCGCACCGGCTCGCCATCGGCTTCTAGCACTTCGTAGACGACCGAGAAACGCGCACCTTTGCGCAGCGTGCGGTGGAAGTCAATCTGGCTGGAAAAAATCTGCGTCAGTTGGCCAATCACGGCGTCTGGCAGGCGGGCTTCGTCGGCCGCATCGTACAAAGAGCTGGCCACTGTGCCGCCGGTCATGCGGATGGCCGCATTCATGGGCGAGGTTTCTAAAGTGGATTGGAGCCCTTGGGGAGTACGGGTGACCACCAAGCGTTGGAAAAAGGTGTCGTTTTCGTGGCTCAGCCAACGCACATGGAGTTTGATCAGGCGTTGTTGTTCATCGGCTTCGGCCACCACAGAGCGGCCCGATTGTCGCAAGGCCTGTTTGGTCAGGGCATTTTTGCGCAGGTAATTGGCGGCTTCAGGATCGACCATACCCAAGCGGCGCAACAAACTTTCTGGGGTGTCCGATGAACGCGTGCTGTCGGTTCGACGCAGGTTCATATTGACCTGGTCCAGCTGTAGGGCTTGCTCTTCGAGTTTGGCAATTTCGACGGGGACGGTGACGGTCACCACCGGTTGCTGCGAAATGTCAGGGCCAAAATTGGCGATCGCAAAGGCCCCGCCACCGCCCGCCAGCAAGACCGAGCCCAAAGCCAGACTGATGGTTTTGGGGTGCAGGCCCAACCACCGCGCCACGCTTTGGCGTGCGGCGGCCAACTGCGGATGTTGTCCGTCTAACCATGCCAACGCTTTTTGGATGGCCATGAGAACGATGCCCAGTGCATAAGCGCACAGGAACAACAGTCCGATGAAAGACGAAGTCAGCCGAGATTGAAAACGGGCAATCAGTTGCATCAAAGAGGGTGTTTTTGCAATCCGCATCCCAAAGAAGATGGGGTGTCGCAACTAGCGAAATCGGGGGAGCCCTAAAATGGGCAATTCAAACGAACGGCCATTGTACCGCTCTCTATTGGATCGACTTCAGAAAAAACCCTTATGAATCAAGCGCTTGTTACAAAATTTCCGGTCACGGACAAGACCCGTAACGCTTTAGAAGTCACCTTGCGTGGCTGCGAAGAGTTGATTCCCAAGGAAGATTGGTTACAAAAGTTAGCAAAATCTGAAGCGACGGGGGTCCCGCTGCGCATCAAGCTGGGCCTCGACCCCACCGCACCCGATATCCACTTGGGGCACACCGTGGTGCTGAACAAAATGCGCCAGTTGCAAAATTTGGGGCATCAGGTCATCTTTTTGATCGGCGATTTCACCAGTTTGATCGGAGACCCCTCTGGGCGCAACAGCACACGTCCGCCCCTCACGGCTGAGCAAATCAAGCTGAATGCTGAAACTTATTACAAACAGGCCAGTCTGGTGCTCGACCCGGCGAAGACCGAAATTCGTTACAACAGCGAATGGAGTCTGCCGCTGGGTTCAATGGGAATGATCCAGTTGGCGGCCAAGTACACCGTGGCCAGGATGATGGAGCGCAATGATTTCCACGACCGTTTCAAGGCCGGTACCCCCATCTCGGTGCACGAGTTTTTGTATCCGCTCATGCAAGGTTATGACTCGGTGGCCCTCAAATCTGATCTGGAATTGGGGGGGACGGATCAAAAATTCAACCTGTTGATGGGGCGTCACCTGCAGGCCGAATATGGCCAAGAGCCGCAATGTATTTTGACCATGCCCCTGCTCGAGGGCTTGGACGGCGTGGACAAAATGTCCAAGTCAAAAAACAACTACATCGGCATTGCCGAAGAAGCCAACAGCATGTTTGCCAAGGTGCTCAGCATTTCTGATGTGCTGATGTGGCGTTGGTTCACTTTGCTCTCTTTCAAATCGATGGCCGAAATTGAGGCCTTGAAAAAAGAAGTCGAGGCGGGCCGTAACCCGAAAGAGGTCAAGGTGATGTTGGCCAAAGAACTCACCACACGCTTTCACAACGCGGCCGCGGCGGATGCCGCCGAGCAAGACTTCATCAACCGCAGCAAGGGCGGTGTGCCCGATGACATTCCCGAAGTGGCCTTGTCTGGCGCCCCATTGGGCATTGGCGCCTTGCTCAAGGCGGCGGGGCTGGCCCCCTCGAGCACCGAGGCTGGGCGTTTGATTGACGGCGGCGGTGTGCGGGTGGACTCCAGTGTGATCAGCGACAAAGGCTTGAAGCTGAATGCCGGGACCTATGTGGTGCAAGTCGGCAAACGCAAATTTGCCAAAGTGAACCTGAGCTGATTCGGCGCTCTTTCCAGTCTTGCCCTCCATCGCCATGCCCACCAACGCCTTCATTCCCCTGATCTTTGTGAGTGGCACATGAGCACTTGGGAAGCTTGGATGACGCCCAAACGCATGCTCTGGCTTTCGGTGCTGGTGGCCTTGATCACCATCGGCTTGAAAACCTTGGCCTGGTGGCTGACCGATTCGGTGGGTTTGCTGTCCGACGCCATGGAGTCGCTGGTCAATTTGGCCAGCGCTATTTTTGGTTTGATGATGGTCACCGTGGCCGCCATGCCCGCGGACGAAGAGCACCCCTATGGGCACCACAAAGCCGAGTATTTTTCTTCGGGCTTCGAGGGCATTCTGATTGTGGTGGCCGCATTGGGCATCATTTGGGCCGCAGGCCATCGCCTGTTCGATCCGCAACCCATTGAACAAGTTGGCTGGGGTCTGGCCTTGTCGGTGGCCAGTTCCGCCTTGAATGGTCTGCTGGCTTGGTGGATGTTCAGAGCCGCCAAACAACACCGCTCGCTGGCGCTGGAGGCCGATGCCCGGCATTTGGTGACCGATGTGTGGACCTCTGCGGGGGTGGTGGTGGGCATCGGCCTGGTGGGGGTGACCGGGTGGCTGTGGTTGGATGCGCTGGTGGCGATTGGGGTGGCGCTGAATATTTTGAAAGAGGGCGTGCACCTGATCTGGCTGTCCTCGCAAGGGCTGATGGACGAAGCGCTGGAGCCCGAAGTTTTGGCCGACGTTCAAAAAGTCTTGGACAGTTTTGCCCACCAGCGTGGAGAAACCGAGATCATCCGCTTTGACCATCTGCACACCCGCAAAGCCGGTCAGCGGCGCTTTGTCGATGTGCACATGCACATGCCCGCCAGCTGGACTTTGGGACGGGCAGCCGCCCTGCGCGGCAGTGTTGAGCAAGCGCTGATGAGCGAAGTGCCCGGTTTGCGCGCCACGATCCAATTGCTGCCCAGTGATGTAGAAGTGCATTTTCAAGATGCGCGTGACTTGAAATGATCGTCGTCCTGCAACGTGTGAGCGAAGCCAGCGTCACAGTTGAGGGCGCGTTGATCGGCCGCATTGACGCCGGCTTGCTGGTATTGATGTGTGCAGAAAAAGGCGACACCGATGCGGTGGCCGACAAAATGCTGGCCAAAATTCTCAAGCTGCGAATTTTTGGAGATGAGCACGGCAAGATGAACCTGAGCGTGCAAGATGTTTCAGGGGGCTTGCTCATCGTGAGCCAGTTCACTTTGGCAGCAGAGGTGTCGTCGGGCACACGCCCCGGCTTTTCAAAAGCGGCGGTACCGGAGGAGGGGCGCCGCCTGTATGACTATTTTGTCGACCGCGCCAAGCGCAGTCATCACTTGGTGCAAACCGGCCGCTTTGCTGCGGACATGCAAGTGGCCTTGGTCAATGACGGTCCGGTGACGGTGCCGATCACGCTGCGCGATTCGTCCACTTGAGTGGAAAATAGCGTCTTCCTTGTTGAGAATTTGTGAAATGAAAACAATCGGTTGGATCTTTTGTTTGGCCAGCTTGTGCGGCGCATCGGGCGTTCATGCGCAAGAATCGTTGGTCCGTGTGGCGCGCATTCAGGCTTTGGGCAAGAACCACATGCCCCAAGCGCCGCTGGATATTTATGACACGCGGATTCAATCTCCCAAGTCGGCATTGTTTTCGCAAGATGGCAAAAAGCTGTACATCAATGCACTGGAAGGCGGGCAAACGCTGGTTTACAGCTACCCCGAGTTGCAGCCGCTGAAGTCGATTGACCACACCTTTGGACCAGCCGATGCAGCGCTTTTCCAAAATGAAACCACGGTGTTTGCTTACCCGTATTTCCATGGCAAGCCCGGTCAGTACAACCATTTTTTGGGCAAGCCTGTCGAAATGGCGGTGTCGCACAACGGCAAATACCTCTGGGTGCCGTATTACCGGCGCAGCTTTGATCTGAATGCATCTTCCCCCTCGGCCATGGCCATCATTGACATGCAGACCGACAAAGTGGTGCGTGTCATGCCCACGGGGCCTTTGCCCAAGTACGTGGCGATTTCGCCCGACTCGCGGCAAGCCGTGGTCACGCATTGGGGGGACAACACGGTGGGCGCCTTGGACATCAGTGCCGAGCACCCCCGAGATTTCAAATACGTCGGCCACTGGGTGGTCGAACGCAAATTGCCCACCGAGGGCATCAAAGGCAATCGCGACAGCAACTGCGGTTTTTGCTTGCGAGGCACCGTGTTCACCCCCGATGGCCAGACCGTCTTGGTCGCTCGCATGGGCGGTGGGGGCGTGGCGGGTTTCGAAGCCGCGACAGGCCGCTACTTGGGCACGGTGACTGACATCGTGCCCAATCCCCGCCACATGGTGATCAGCCACGATGGCCAAACACTTTATGTCAGTGGCAATCAGAGCGGCTTGGTCGGCCGCTATGACCTGGCCGCATTGGTGCAGGCCTTGAAAGCGGCCGGTGCGCAACGCGTCGCTGGGCCAGGTGGCCGAAGTTTGAGTGTCGGTCTCGGGGTTCGCACCATCGAGTTGAGTCCGGACAACCGCAGCTTGTATGCGGCCATCAACAACGAGGCGCGATTGGTCAAAGTCGATCTGGCGACTTGGTCGGTGGTTGCCCGCAGCGAAGTCGACCCGTTCACGGTGGGCTTGGCCGTGAGCCCCGATGGCAAAGCCATCGTGACCACCAGCCAAGGGCGTGACATGGTGGGCGGCTACTCGGTGGGCATTTACCGCGATGCTGGGCGCTGAGGCCCGCGCGACGGGCAAACGATAATCGGGGCATGACTGCCCCTTCTCTTGCCGCGAACGCGCTTCGCTTCGACCAGCTCACGCTGACTGCCGCTACCCTTCACAACCTCGAGCAACTGGGCTACGCCCAGATGACGCCGATTCAGGCGGCCAGCTTGCCGCTGACTTTGGCGGGTCAAGATCTGATTGCACAGGCCAGCACCGGCAGTGGCAAAACGGCCGCCTTCGGCCTGCCCTTGATCGAGCGTTTGAACACAACCGGTTCACCCAGTGCCGCTGTTCAAGCGGTGATTTTGTGCCCCACCCGCGAGCTCGCCGACCAGGTCACGCAAGAGATTCGCCGCTTGGCGCGCGCGCGCCAAAACGTGAAAGTGGTGACCTTGTGTGGCGGTGTCGCTTTGCGGGGCCAAACGACAAGTCTCGAGCATGGTGCCGATGTGGTGGTGGGCACGCCGGGCCGCATTTTGGACCACCTAGAGCGGGGTTCTCTGAGTCTGGCTCAAGTGAATACGCTGGTGCTGGATGAAGCCGATCGCATGCTCGACATGGGCTTTTTTGACGACATGGCCAAAGTGATTCGCCAATGTGCCAAAGACCGACAAACCCTCTTGTTCTCGGCCACTTACCCCGAGGGCATTGCCAAACTGGCCGCGCAGTTCATGCGCAGCCCTCAGACCGTCAAGGTCGAGGCGCAGCACAGTGCACACAAAATTCGACAAATTTTTTATGAGGTGAGCGATCACCAGCGCTTGGACAGCGTGTCCAAATTGTTGGCGCATTTTCGGCCTGAGCGCACACTGGCTTTTTGTAACACCAAACAGCAGTGCCGAGATTTGGTGGCGGTGCTGCAGGCCCAGGGCTACAGCGCGCTGGCGCTGTTTGGCGAATTGGAGCAGCGTGAGCGCGACCAAGTGTTGGTGCAATTTGCTAACCGCAGTTGTTCGGTCTTGGTGGCCACCGATGTGGCGTCACGGGGCTTGGATGTGGCCGGTTTAGAGGCGGTGATCAACGTCGATGTGACGCCTGATCCAGAAATCCACATTCACCGCATTGGCCGCACCGGTCGTGGCGATGCCGAAGGCTTGGCCTTGACCTTGGCCAGCATGGACGAGATGGGGGCGGTGGGCAAGATCGAAGTGATGCAGGGCCGTGAATCCAGTTGGGAGCCCCTGTCCAGCCTGAAGGCTGTCGAAGGCGCTTTGCTTCAGCCGCCCATGCGCACCTTGCAGATTGTGGGGGGACGCAAGGAGAAAATTCGTGCCGGTGACGTCATGGGCGCTCTGGCCGGTGAGTGCGGCCTGACCCGTGAGCAGGTGGGCAAGATCAATGTGAACGAGTTTTCAACCTATGTGGCAGTGCAGGCCAGTTTGGCCCAACGGGTTGAATCGCAGTTGTCGCGCGGCAAGATCAAGGGGAAAAGCGTGAAGGTGCGCTTGCTCTGACCTTTAGCGGTAAGGGTTGCGAAGGCCCAAACCCGCCAAGATGTCCACCTCGTAGGACTCCATTTCTTCAGCATCGGCCTCGCTGGTTTCGTGGTCCCAGCCCTGCGCATGCAGGGTGCCATGCACCAGCAAATGGGTGTAATGCGCGGCCAAAGTTTTGCCTTGCTCTTTGGCTTCGCGCGCCACAACGGGTGCGCACAACACCAAATCAGCCAGCACCACGGGGTCTTGTGCGTAGTCAAACGTCAAGACGTTGGTTGCGTAGTCCTTTTTGCGGTAGCTCTGATTCAGCGCACGGCCTTCGTCCTCCCCCACGATGCGCACGGTGATCTCCGCGTCAAGGGCCAGTGCATGTCGAATGGCGCGGGTCACCGCATGCCGCGGCAAGGCCGCCCGATGGCGTGCGGCGTTGGGAATGTCACCAAATTGCAGGGACAGCTGAAGGTGTTTCAAGGCCATAGTGGAAAGAATTTTTGCAGGTTCAAGGTGATGCGGTGAAGTGCGGCAAGGTGTGACGAGGTGTGGCATGGCGCGATCCCCGTGCCCTTGTCGCTCATTCGTCGGTAGGCAAAGTTTTGCGCCGGGTGGTCACGCCCGCCCGCATCGCGGCACTGCCTTGCGCATCGTAGGCGTCCACAATGCGCGCCACCAAGGGGTGGCGCACCACATCGGCGCTGCTGAAACGGGTAAACGCAATGCCCTTGACGCGCTTCAAGACGCGCTCGGCATCAATCAGCCCGCTCAACTGACCTTTGGGCAAGTCGATTTGGCTCACATCGCCTGTGACCACGGCTTTGGCTCCAAAGCCGATGCGGGTGAGAAACATTTTCATTTGTTCGGCACTGGTGTTTTGCGCTTCATCCAGAATCACAAAAGCATGGTTCAGGGTGCGTCCGCGCATGAAAGCCAAAGGGGCAATTTCTATGGCGTTGCGCTCAAATGCTTTTTGCACTTTGTCGTAGCCCATCAGGTCGTACAGCGCGTCATACAAGGGCCGCAGGTAGGGGTCGACTTTTTGCGACAAATCACCAGGCAAAAAACCCAAACGCTCGCCGGCTTCGACAGCGGGGCGCGTGAGCACAATTTTTTGTACGCTGCTGCGTTCCAAGGCATCCACAGCACACGCCACCGCCAAATAAGTTTTGCCGGTGCCTGCAGGGCCAATACCGAAGGTGATGTCGTGCGTGGCAATGCTTTCTAAATAAGCGGCTTGCACCGGGCTGCGGGGCTTCAGATCGACCCGGCGGGTTTGCAATGCAGGCAGTTGGCCTTCTTCGCCATGGCTGTCGCCCACCAACATGAGTTGCACCATGTCGGGCGAAATAGGCCGGTCTGCCCGTTCGTAGATGGCCTGCAAAATTTCCATGGCCTGCAGCGCGAGCGCCTTCGGCCCATCCACCTTGAACTGCTCATGGCGGTGTGCAATGCTGACCTGCAAGCCTGCTTCGATGGTGCGCAAATGCGCATCCATGGGGCCACACAGGTGTGACAAGCGGGTATTGTTGTGCGGCGTGAAGGTGTGTCTGACGATCAAGTGGATAATCCTGTTCGTGGTGGTTTCGAGCGGTGCGTTGCGGGCCGTTGAACCCTGATTTTCCTCTATACCGTGCAACTTAAGGGCGCCCCTTCATGATTGGCAAACTCACCGGCATTCTGAGTGACAAAAACCCACCCGAGGTGGTGGTGGACTGCCAGGGTGTGGGCTACGAGGTCAATGTGCCGATGAGCACTTTTTACAACTTGCCCGCCACCGGTGAAAAAGTGACTTTGGTGACGCATTTTGTGGTGCGTGAGGACGCGCAAATTTTGTATGGTTTCGCCACCTTGAGCGAGCGTGAAGCGTTTCGCCAACTCATCAAAATCTCGGGTGTTGGTCCCCGCACGGCCCTCAGCGTGCTGTCGGGCATGAGCGTGGCCGACTTGTCGCAGGCCATCACCACACAAGAAGTGGGGCGCTTGGTGAAAGTGCCGGGCATCGGCAAAAAAACGGCAGAACGTTTGTTGTTGGAACTCAAAGGCAAACTGGGCGGCGACCTCGGAGGTCTGTTTGCCGTGAACACCAGTGGCGCACAAAACGACATCCAGCAAGCGTTGTTGGCACTCGGCTACAGCGACAAAGAAGCCGCCGCAGCGCTCAAGAGTTTGCCGCCCGATGTCGAGGTGAGCGAGGGCATCAAGTTGGCACTCAAATCCTTGAACAAATAAAACATAACTGAGCCATGAGCATCCGCACCGACGACTTTGCGCCACAGCCCGAGCCCCGTGTGATTTCGGCGTCACCCGTCTCTCACCAAGAAGAGGCGATTGAACGGGCTCTGCGCCCCAAGCTGCTCGATGAATATGTGGGCCAAGTCAAGGTGCGCGAGCAGCTGGAGATCTTCATCAGCGCCGCCAAGATGCGCCAAGAACCGCTCGACCACGTGCTGCTCTTCGGCCCGCCAGGTCTGGGCAAGACCACGCTCAGCCACATCATTGCTGCCGAACTGGGCGTGAACCTGCGTCAGACCAGTGGCCCGGTGCTGGAGAAGCCCAAAGATCTGGCTGCTTTGCTGACCAACTTAGAGCGCAACGATGTGCTCTTCATTGACGAGATCCACCGCTTGTCGCCTGTGGTCGAAGAAATTTTGTATCCCGCTTTAGAGGACTACCAGATCGACATCATGATTGGCGAAGGGCCGGCCGCGCGCAGCATCAAGCTCGACTTGCAGCCCTTCACCTTGGTCGGGGCGACCACCCGTGCGGGCATGTTGACCAACCCCTTGCGCGACCGATTTGGCATCGTGTCACGGCTCGAGTTTTATACGCCCGAGGAGTTGACCCGCATCGTGACCCGAAGCGCCGGTTTGCTCAAAGCGCCCATCGACGCCGAAGGTTCTTTTGAAATTGCGCGCCGCTCACGGGGCACCCCCCGCATTGCGAACAGGTTGTTGCGTCGGGTGCGTGACTTTGCCGATGTCAAAGGCGATGGCCAGATCCACAAAGCGTTGGCACAAAAAGCCCTGGTCATGTTGGATGTCGATCCCGAGGGGTTTGATTTGATGGACCGCAAACTGCTGGAGGCGGTGATTCATCGCTTTGATGGAGGTCCTGTGGGGCTCGACAACATTGCAGCCAGCATTGGTGAAGAGCGCGACACGATCGAAGATGTGATCGAGCCGTATTTGATTCAGCAAGGTTATTTGCAGCGCACGCCGCGCGGTCGCATGGCCACATTGGCCGCCTTCAGGCATTTGGGTGTCACACCGCCCAAGTCGTTTGGCCAGTGAGGGCCGGCACACTCAGGTGCTGATTTCTTCTTTGCCCAGGGTCTCGAGGTGTTGGGTGTCGCCCCAGCCAACCAGCGTCAGCCCTTGTGCGGTCCACAACAAGCGGTTGACCGCGGTATTGGTCAGCTGCCACGTGCGTGGGGCTTGCAATTCCAAGCGCGTCGCCGCGCGGTACAAAATGTCCAGTACGCCACCGTGGGCCACCAGCACAATGTTTTGACCGGAGTGGCGCGCAGCAATGTCGTTCACGGTGTTCACCACGCGTTCGCGCAGTGTCAACAACGATTCGCCGCCGCCGGGGGGTGTCCAATTGGGCGTTCGTTTTCGCCAATGCCAAGCGTGGTCCGGCAACTCGGTTTCGATCTCCTTGTAGGTACGCCCTTGAAAGGCTCCAAAGTGCCGTTCGCGCAAGCTGACATGGGTTGTCACGGTTTGGCCCAGCGGCTTTGCAATTGCTTGCGCCGTGACCAGCGCCCGTGACAAGTCGCTGGCGTAAACCGCGTCAATGGTCTCTTGCACGACCAGGGCGCGTGCCAGATGCTGCGCTTGGCTCAGCCCCGTGTCGTTGAGGGGAATGTCCAAATGCCCTTGCAAGCGGGTGTCTACATTCCAAGCGGTTTCGCCATGTCGAATGGCCAAAATGCGGGTCGGTTCCATTGGCATTCCGGCTCAACGGGGCAGTTCAATATTGACCCGACGCTCGCCCGCCGGAGGGTTGGGAAATTGGGCCAATGCGGCTTTGAACAAGGTGCCAAAAATGGCCTCGCTGTCCCGCCATGGACCCGAGTGAACCGCGCGGGTTTCATACACCACCAGGCCCGATTTGAGGTCGCGCATGATCAGGCTGACTTCTCGGCGGTAATGCATGGGGGGTGGGAAACGCATGCCAAAGCCCAAACCCATGTGCGAATTCAAACCCGAGCCAATGGTCAAGCTGCCATAAGGGGTCCAACCGGGTCCCACCGGGCGGCCCCAGGCATCGGCCGGATACTGAGTACCACTGAAGCCCACCGTCACGCTCAACTGGGCAGTCGCATCGTTGCGGGTCAAGCCCACCGCGGCCATGGCGGCTTGGGCTTGCTGTTCGGCCAGTCCGGCTTCAGGGTTGTTCATTTGCGAGGGCAAGCGTTCAAATCGGTACACGGCATTTTGCAGACTCATGCCGGGCGGGGCAGCGGCGATCGACACCACATCGCTGTCGATCAGGCGCATGGAGGCGCAACCGGACAACAAGGCCATGACCCAGAGGGTCAGCGCCCATGAGAAAAGTCGCGTGCACTTGAACATGGCTCGGTCCTGACCTTACATGGCAATCACTTGAATGCCCGGCAGACTCGGTTCGCTGAAGCTTTCTTCGTCGAAAGCCTTGTCGCCGTCGTCGGATTCAATGCCTGTGATCTTCAGGTCTTTGAAGCCGTGCAGCTTGGGGTCCATCAAATGCGAGGGCACCACATTTTGCAAAGCGGCAAACATGTTTTCAATGCGGCCGGGGTGTTTCTTTTGCCACTCTCGCAGCATATTGCCCACTTGCAGGCGCTGCAGGTTTTCTTGGCTGCCGCACAGCGTGCAGGGGATGATGGGAAATTGCCGATGGTCTGCCCAACGGATCAAATCGCTTTCAGCGACATAGGCCAAGGGGCGAATCACCATGAACTCGCCGTTGTCGCTGACCAGTTTGGGCGGCATGCCTTTCAGCTTGCCGCCAAAAAACATGTTCAAGAAAAAAGTCTGCAACATGTCATCGCGGTGGTGACCCAAGGCCAATTTGTTGCATTTCAGCTCGCGCGCCACCCGGTACAAAATGCCACGGCGCAAGCGGCTGCAGAGGCTGCACATGGTTTTGCCTTCGGGGATTTTGTCTTTCACGATCGAATAGGTGTCTTGCGTTTCGATGTGAAATTCAACGCCCAACTCTTTCAGGTAAGTCGGCAAGATGTGCGCCGGGAAACCCGGTTGTTTTTGGTCGAGGTTGACCGCGACCAACTCAAAATCAACGGGTGCACGGGCCTTCATCTTGAGCAAGATGTCCAACATGCCATAGCTGTCTTTGCCACCCGACATGCAGACCATGATGCGGTCCCCGGCTTCAATCAAATTGAAGTCTGAAATGGCTTGTCCCATTTGGCGGCACAGGCGTTTTTCGAGCTTGTGGGTTTCGCGCTCGATCTTGATGGCTTTTGCCGCGTCGGCCGCGTCGGCGGCATCGGCGTCGAGCCAGGTTTTTTCTTGGGTTGTGTTCATGGGGTCACCACTGTCCTGTTTCCATGCGAATGGCCACTTCGCAGTCTTCAAAAATTTCAAGTTTGGCAATTTTCACCCGCACGCCCAAAACGCCGGGCAATTGCATCAGGCGGTTGGACAATTTGCCGATCAAGGTCTCCAGCAGGTTGACGTGCTCGGCGGTGCATTCATCGATGATGATTTTGCGCACTTTGCGGTAATCCAACACGTGGTGGATGTCGTCGTCGCTGGGCAACAGGGGCTGCGTGCCGAGGTTCAGTTCGGCATCGACCTGAATGGGTTGAGGCTCGGTTTTTTCGTGTTCGAGGATGCCCAGATTGGCGTCAAAGCGCAAACCTCTGAGCTCCAGGGTTTGGTGTCCGGCAGGCGTTTTCATGGTGCGGATTTGATTTGAAAAATTTCGACCCCCACCGCCTCGCAGTCGGGGTACACATCGGGTTTGCAGGTCGACAAGCGCACCGCATGCACTTGCGGATGCGCCAGCAACTCGCGCATCAGGTCATCGCACAAAGTTTCTTGCAAAACGATATGGCCTTGGGCCACGCGGCGGGCAATGACTTCGCGGATGAAGTCGTAATCCACCACTTCCGATAAATCGTCGTGCGCGGGCGTTGAGGCGCTGTAGGGCACAAACAACTCCACGTTGAAAACAATGCGCTGGGGTCCATTTTTTTCAAAGTCATGTGCACCAATGCGCACGTCCACCGTGTGATTTTTCAAAAACAAACGGCGGCAATGGCGTGCCAACAGGCCGATGGCCGTGGGGTGGTCATCGGTCATGCGGATTCTCCGGGGTCGCTCAAAAACATCACATCGCGCGACAACGGCACCAAATGCTGTCCGTTGTCCACGCACACGGTGGTGCCGGTGATGCAGGGGTTTTGCGCCAAAAACAGGCAGGTCGCCGCCACTTGTGCGGCATCGATGGGGTGTTGCATCAAATTGACTCGGCTGGCGCGGTCAAAGTTTTCTTGGGTTTGCGGGCCACTCAAAAACATCAGGCCGGGCGCCACACCGCAAACCCGCAAAGTGGGTGCCAGCGATTGGGCTTGCAGGGCCACCGAGCGCTCGAGTGCGAGCTTGGACACGGTGTACGAAAAATAATCCGGGTTCAGGTTGAACACCTTTTGGTCCAACACGTGAATCACGCTGCGTTGGCCGGGTGGACTGGCTTGCGGGCTTTGTTGTGCCATGAGTGAGGCCAAGGTCAATGGCGCCAACAAGTTCACTTCGATTTGTTGCCGTGCGCCCTTCAGGTCCATCGCCAATCCTGTGTCGGGCTCGAACATCGACGCGTTGTTCACCAAGCAATCGAGCGGGCCATGCTGACGATGGATCTCGGCCATCATGCGCTCGAGATCGGCGGTGAGGGACAAGTCCGCTTGCACCAACTCAACACTGGCCCCTTGGCTTTGCAACTCGGCTTGCAAGGCCTGTGCAGACGACTCTGAGCGCTGGTAATGACACCAGACACGCCAACCCGCCGCCGAAAATTGGCGAACGATCTCTGCGCCCAGGCGATGAGCGCCTCCGGTGATCAGAACTTGTTTCATGGACGGTGGCCGGTGCATGCCAAGCTGCAGCGGCTTCAATGGAGAGGAAAGAGTGCAATTATCGGGCAAGCCATGAAAGTCGCACGTGTTCTGTGCCCAAAATTCCCGAACGGGTTCGGCGACAATGGCGCTTGTGAGCCCGCCCCGCATGACCGAATCCTCTGAATTGTCCCCGCGCATCCACCAAGCCATTGCCCACGCGGGCGGTTGGTTGGTTTTTTACCGCTTTATGGCCATGGCCTTGTACGAGCCGGGTAGCGGCTATTACACCAATGCGCTGCAGAAGTTTGGCGCTCTGCCGGCATCGGGCAGTGACTTTGTCACGGCACCTTTGATGTCGCCTTTGTTTGGCAAAACGCTGGCCGTGCAAGTCCAGGCGGCTCTGCAAGCTACGGGCACCCACGAGGTGTGGGAATTTGGTGCAGGCACCGGCGCCTTGGCCAAGCAACTGCTGAGCGGTCTGGGCGACGCCATCGGTCGTTACACCATCATCGACCTCTCGGGCACGCTGCGGGCCCGCCAAGCTGACACCTTGCTTGAATACGCTGACAAAGTGCGCTGGCTGGAC